>Ga0209125_1003645_pt1 | contig 10379 bp, 11 predicted proteins | sample BarGraIncub1131A_FD_184503 | JGI IMG/M metagenome (GOLD analysis project Ga0209125, IMG submission 184503) | Arctic peat soil microbial communities from Barrow, Alaska - Barrow Graham LP Incubations 11-31A (SPAdes) (version 2) | ecosystem: Environmental > Terrestrial > Soil > Wetlands > Peat... | reverse complement strand
CTGTCTGTACCCTTTGAAGTTGTCGCAGTTATGACTTTAACATAAGTCAGTTCGGCAGGAATTGTGCTGTCATTATTCGCAACTACAATAACACTGATTACATCGTCGTTTTGCAGCTTGCCGGATAAACCATCAGCAAAGCTTGGGATAGTTACACTAATTGCTTGCTGTGTTCCGTTTAATGTCTTGAAAACATCTTCCGAGGAGTTGGCTGTGACGGAAAGCATATTGGGGTAAATATTTATATTTGGGATAATATCACTTACAGCAAATTTACCGACAATTTGATTTTCATCCTTAATAACTCCAGCTTTGACACCGTAGCTGCCGATTTCAACCTTAGTAATATCTTCAGCTGTAATTACCCGACCTTGTTCGATTTTCTTTGTAACCTGTATCACCTGCATTTTACCCGATGCCATTTTATTAATAATAGGGGATACACCGAACACCACTGCTATGGCAAGAATTACGCAGATGATGCCTATAATTGTTCTGTTTTTCATTTAGTTAAAACCTCCTTAAAATAGGAATGCTAAAAAACTACCAATTGCAAGATATGGCACAATCGGAAATGTGTCTTTCAAATCTTTCTTCTGTGTTTTTCTGATTATAGTCGTGAATATGACCGCCACTATAAGCCCAACAATAATTGCCACAAACCCTCGCTCTAATCCAAGCAGAAAAGAACAGGCTGCCATAATCTTAATGTCAGCACCGCCATAGCTGTTTGGTTTTAATATTGCAATAAGCAGTTGTGGAATTGTCACGCAAACTGCTCCTAAAATCATTAAAGGAATATTGGAAATGCCTATGTCTATTAAGGCTGTTATAGCAATCATAATTGGGATATTGTCGCAAACTTCACGAGTTTGTAAGTCACTGTTTGAAGCGTATAGCAAGAGCAAAAACAAGATTAAACCTTTTATGCTTTCCATTCCAATCCCAAACCTTAGATACAGCAGAGCAGTTGCAATGATTGGCAAAATTAGATTCAATGTTGAGTTGCTTTTCCACTGTTTTCTCATTTGCTTTTCAAGCAAAAAGCCAAGCAGGTGAGCGAATAGCACAAAGCTTATGAAAATGCTTATCTGCAAAGTAACTTCAAATGGTAAAATTGGAATAGGCATTGGCAATTTATCAAAAGGAATTATAAAGCCAAAATCATTAGTCATTTAATGCCTCCATAAAAAGTTTATGCGGAGTGGATATTTTCACCACTTCGCATAAACTTTGCTTAGTTACCCTGCGTAATTAAAAAGGTCTTGAATCTTTGAGGTCAGTGTCGGAAGTATGATATTTCCAAAAAGTGTATATAAGCCGCCAAGCAAAAGGGCACCGATAACAACAGAAATAAGGATTTTGACTCCTGAATCAACAAATCCCTCAGCCTTGGTGTTTGTGATTGCATTCTGGATACGTACCGTCATATCAGTAATTCTTGTTTTCAAAGTTTTCATAGATAAAATACCTCTCTCTTTTTCTTAATATTTTTCGGTTGGGTTATGACTTTTTGCTTGCTTTGGATTTAGGTTTCTGCTACTCGCCATCAACTGTCTGCTCATTTGCTCTGCATTCGTTATATGCAGCAAAGAGAGAGTTAATTAACTGTTTTCTTGCTTCTGCATTGATAGGGTGGAAGATGTCTTTGTGCTTTTCACCGATCTTAACGCTCGGCATAGCAACAAATAGACTCTTATCGAATCGATAATCTTGATGCCATGAACGGCAAAGCCATCGTCAATAATTATATTGGCAATGGCTTTCAATTTTTCTGTATCGGTAAACAGTTTGACGACTTTAACTTGGAAGCTCATTTGGTTTTCCTCCTTTTCAGTAATTAAGCCACATCGGTTAAGATGTGGTTATGTAAATAAGGAATAAAAAAATCCGCTTGCATTATCTACAAACAGTTTCATCATTGTTAAAATTGAAAAGAGAACACCTATTAGATGCTCTCTTTTTCTTTTTGCTTAAAATTAAGCATTTTCTTTGGACAGAAGAAATGCTCGTAGCACCCTATTTGCCTATGTTTTTTGAGTTTGACCATTATTATGGGGTTTCGTGAAACAGTAGTTGGAATCCGAACCCATTTGGGTTGGACACGACTACTGTTTTTCGTTTTGTCCTTATTTTATGCGGGCTTCAGCCATTTTATTTTTAAGTCTGAGATTGGACATGATTTCCGAAAAATCTTAAAACGGATTACAAAACCTCAAAAACGCTGACTTTCGAACCCATGTTGTCCAATTAAAATTACTTGATCACCTTTTGTTTAAGCCAAAAATCAGACTCTGCTTGCTCCGGTGTCCTGTATTTCAGCTTTCGGTGAGGCCTTTTTGTGTTGTAAAACTCCATATAATTGTCAACAGCTTTATGGAACTCACTTTCAGAGCGATATTTTGTGCGGTATAATTCTTCACGCTTCATAGAAGAAAAGAATGATTCCGCAACCGAGTTATCATATGGCACGTATGCTCTTGAAAAAGACTGTGTTACTCGCAGTAATTTAAGGTAATTACAAAATGTCTTAGAGCGATAGTTTGATCCACGGTCAGTATGAAAAATTAAATCATTATCAGGACATCGATTATCATGCGCTTTCTTAAATGTAGATTTTACTAATTGAGTACTATTGGTAGGTCCGACTCGGTATCCGACGACTTTTCGAGAAAATAAATCAATGATGACACAAATGCAGTATGAGTTTTCATTATATCTAAAATAAGTAACATCACTGACCCATACTTGGTTTGGTTTGTCTGTATGAAATTCCTGATTTAAATGATTCTTGAATTTTTTGTTGTCATTTATATATTGAGACTTAGCAGTTTGCCTAATGCTTACCAAACCCATATCGTGCATAAGCTCCAAAACCATTTCTTGACTCACCCGATTACCGTTGTTTCGCAAAACTGCCGTAATTTTGCCGGCACCGAAAATCTGGTTACTGTCATCAAAGACTTCCTGTATTTTGATACGCAGTTCTTCCCGTCGCTTGGCATAGTATGAATTCCCCCGTTTATTCCGAAGAATGTGATTGTAAAAAGTACCACGCGAAACATCCATAGCCTCACATAACATATGAACATTGTACTGACCATAGAGCTTTTCTAAAGCAATAAGTTTTTCTTCTAATGCCGCCGTTGGCGGACATTTCACGGTTTTTAAAATCTCAATTATTCCTTCCAATCGCTTGACTTTGTTTTCTAATAAGCGAAAATTTGTCAAGTTAACAGCTTTTTGTTTACTGGCTTGTTGTTTGGCTTTGTATATTTTTATCCATGAATAAAATGTACTTCTTGGGATAGCGGTTTCTACTAAGATTGATAAAACAGGTTCACCAGACAAATATCGAACTATAAGACTTTGCTTTTCTAATTCTGTATAATTACGATTCATACTATAAACTCCTTTCGAGGTATTATAACATAAGTTTTTGTCAATAATTCTGTACCATATTTGCACTTGTATTGCAGAATGCCTTGAAAATATATTGCTCTTATATCAAAATGTTTTCTCTGTTATATCAATCAACTTAGTATCATTAAACGTGAAAAAAAGGGTCATGTGTTTTGTTAAAAACAAATGGCCCTTAATATTTAGTTTTATTTCGCAATTCATTTGGTCAGAAGAAAAGCTATATTTGCCCTATTTAATTATATTTAAAATATACTCGAACCAAAATGAATTATTATATCATATCCAACATATATATAGATGATTATCATTAAAAAATAGAATGGTGTAATACTATGATTAAATTAATTGCTGTCGGCAACCGATTTATGAAGGATGATGGCATAGCCATTAAAGTCACCGAACAAATAAAAGAGCAATTGACGGACCTTGTCCTTGAAATAATAATAGGAGAAACGGACAGTCAAAACTGCTTATACTTATTAAATGAGAATGACTTTGTGATTATACTTGATGCTATATGCAATGGAACAGAACCCGGAAGTATTTGTGTATTTAGCCTTAAGAATGTGTTATCGCAACCTTTCGGTTTTTGTATGCAGCATGATATTAATATTATTGAGCTTATGAAGTTGTATGATAAAAGCTTTAAGGGTTACCTTATCGGTATAGAAATAGCCGATATTGGTCTCGGCGATGAACTTAGCCCTGTTTTAAAGGAGATCCTGCCGCAAATTTGTTCTAATATTGTAAGCACAATAAAAAACATAATAACGGAGGAATCAAGTCATGCATGATACTTTTTTACATCAAAACCTGTATGAATCTATTGTTCGTTTATGCAAGATACACTCTATATCAAAAATTCTGAATATAACAATCATAGTACATATACACAGTCATATAAGCGAAGAAAGTATTCGCGACCATTTTATTGAAAGAAACAGTACTCTTATTGGCGATTGGACAAATATATTAGTTCAAAAGAAAGAAATAGAACCGCTTACTGCAACAATTGAGCAGATTGATGGTGAAAAGATTAATCCATCTACGCTTTAGCTTGATGCTAAAACTTATAACAATAATTTACCTTCTGAATAAAATAAATAGAATAAAATATTTTAGGAGGGTTTTATAATGCAACTAAACCTGTTTTTAGATTTCATTAATAACAGTATTAAAGAAATCAATACGGATATAGAAAAGCTTTACTCTAACAAATACAATAATATGCGTAAAGTATTAGATCATCTTAACAATGAAGTGTTGATGCTGGATAATTATATAAATTATTTCAGTAATTCAAATCAGTTAAGAATTAGTGAACCGCCTGAGTTGTACATAAGTACTATTGCACAACAAGTACAGCCTGTCATTAATGGTATGAAAACCTTTACCTTAGAAGAATTAGCAAAGTATGATGGGAAGGATGGAAATCCCGCTTATGTTGCAGTAAATGGAGTTGTATATGATGTTACAAATAATGCAGCTTGGGCGGCGGCAACTCATTTTGGACTTAGTGCTGGTAAGGACTTGACAAATCAGTTTGCCTCTTGTCATGCAGGTGCGAATATTTTAAACATGCTGCCGAAGGTTGGTACTTTAGTTTGACATGAAAGTTGGTGATAGGATTGTCATGGGAAGATTTAAGATGTCCTTATCAGGAAAACAGATCAAAAACAACTGCAAGTCTTGTTGACAGGATAAAAAACGATATTACAAACAGAAGGCTTCAAAAGAAAAATCTTGTCTGGCTTGAATTAAATGGCTGTTCAGGCAACATAATCTCCCTTCTCAATGGTCAAAATCCTGATTTTCAGTATCTAATAACACAAATGACGAATTTTATATATAGTAATAGTTTAATCACAGCAGAAGGAAGTAATGCCATTGATCAGCTGTTCAATGTAATTGGCAGTGACTTCATTCTTGCTATTGAAGGAGCAGTTTCACTCAAGGATAATGGAAAATATAATATTATTGGGAAGAAAAATGGTAAAGCTGTTACGGGACTTGAAGCAGTTAACAAACTTGGAGAAAAAGCATCATATGTGATTGCTGTCGGTGCATGTGCGTCACATGGCGGTGTATCTGCCGCAAGACCCAATCCAACGGAGTGTGTGGGCGTACAAAATATCCTAAAAAGAAAAGTAATTAAACTGCCTGGTTGTCCGTGTCATCCGGATTGGTTTATGGGAACACTTGCTTACATATTGTTATATGGTGAACCACCACTTGATAACAGAGATCGTCCTTTAATGTTCTATAGTAAAACTATTCATGATCGTTGTCCACGGCGGTCATATTTTGATCGGGGTATATTCGCAAGTAAACTTGGTGAAGAAACTTGTATGTTTAAGATGGGTTGCCGTGGACCTGTCACTCTAATAGATTGTCCAGTCAGACAATGGAACGGACATGTTAATTGGCCAATTGGGGATGATTCCCCCTGTATAGGCTGTGCACAGTTTGGATTTCCTGATGCTATGGAACCGTTCATCAGTTATAACATAACAAGAGGAGGTTGACCATGCCAGAAAGAATAACGATAAACCCTGTTACCCGTATCAGCGGTTTTATGGAAATTGAAGCTGATATTGCGAGCAACTATGTTGTAGACTCAAAAACAAAAGGATTGATGTTTCGCGGATTTGAAAAAATGCTCTTGGGCAGAAGCCCTTTTGATGCTGTCTATTTTACACAACGCATATGCGGAATTTGCTCAACCGCACACTCCATGGCATCAACTCTTGCATTAGAGAATGCCATGAATTTTGTTCCATCTGAGCAAGGGCGATATCTCAGAGATATCATTCACGGATGTGAATTTCTTCAAAATCATTTAAGGCATTTTTTTCAATATACGATTCCTGATTTTGTAAAGTTACCAGAGGAATATCCACTATTTAAAGTAGATCACAAAGATTATAGGCTTCCTAAAAACTTAAACGATAAAATGGTCAAGGATTATTTTGAATCTCTTGATATCAGTCGCAGCGCACATCAGATGTTAGCAATACTTGGAGGTAAAGCACCTCATAATCATGGAGTTTTTATTGGGGGTATTACATCTCAGGCAACTATAGATAAAATTATTAGCTTAAAATCTATTCTTGATGATATTGAGAGGTTTATAAATGAAAAAATGATTCCCGATGTATATGAAATAGCAAATTACTATTCAGAGTATTATCACATCGGAAGAGGCTATGGCAACTTATTAAGTTATGGGTGCTTCAATAACTATCAGGATTTAGGAACCCTTTATGTTAATCCACTTGTTTATTCAAATAATACAATAACTGTCTTTAATCCTGATGAGATAACTCAGGAAAATGAATATGCATATTATGATAATAATAATGAACCGGATATACAAAAGCCTCAGGCATATTCATGGATTAAAGCTCCCAGATATAACAATGTTCCATACGAAGTAGGACCGTTGGCAAGGCAATGGCTATCCGGAAATTACAGGCACGGTATATCAGTTATGGACAGGACTATTGCAAGAGTATTTGAAGCCGGAAAAATCGCATCTATTATTAAAATCCTTATACAAAACTTAATTCCGAACGTATCCGTTCAACATGAGTACTCTACCCCAGTAAAATCGGTAGGAAGAGGATTAATTGATACGACAAGAGGTGCCCTTGGGCACTGGCTATCTATTGATAACAGCAAAATATCATTTTATCAAATAATAACCCCGTCTGCGTGGAATCTTTCAACTCAAACAGGCAATATAAAGGGAACTGCTGAACAAGCCATAATTGGATCACCAGTCAAAGATATCAATGCGCCTGTTGAAATCGGCAGAATCATACGCTCCTTTGATCCGTGCGTATCTTGTGCGACGCATGTATATACAGATGGAAAGCTAATAAATTCTATTCAAGTTGTATAATCATGATCATGCCTATAAAAATTACTACAGGGATTTTCCCTGTAGTAATTTTTATTTTCTTTCAGTGATGTTCTTCAGCATCTTGTTTTGTTACATGAACAGTCCCGAAAGGATGCTGAGGCGGTGCGTATATAGAGTATAATTTCAGAGGCACACGACCCGTATTGATCACATTGTGCCATGTTCCGGCAGGTACAAAGATCGCGTAATTGTCGTAGACTCTTTTTTGGAAATTCAGATTATCCTTATCTCTTCCCATCATAACAACTCCTTGACCCTGTTCAATTCTTAAGAACTGATCGGTTGTTGGATGTATCTCTAATCCGATATCTTCTCCCGGTTTTATGCTCATCAAGGTAAGCTGTAAATGACTTCCTGTCCATAAAGCAGTCCGAAAATAATTGTTTTGTAAAGTTGCTTCTTCAATATTAATAACAAAGGGATTCGGGCCGTAATCGTTTGGCATATTTGTATTTTTCGAATAATCTGAATTATTTATTGGCGTATTATTATTACATCGATGTTGATTACTATTACGCATAGTGTCCTTCCTTTCACAGACTTTATATTACTATAATATGCATTGTGTTTTGGTAATGTTCTGCAAAATATAAGTGTTAACCTTTTTATAATATTGCTGTTAATGAATAGTGAGCGACATAAAAAAGAGCCATTTGTTCTTGATAAAACAAACGACCCTTAACATTTAATATAATTGTGCATTTCATTTGGACAGAAGAAATGCTGCAAACGCCCTATTTGTCTATGTTTTTTAAAATTGGCCATTAGTAAGTGGTTTAGTTCTCAACCATTGAACCCTTAATACTTATAAAAAACAATTATTCTTTGTGGTAAAAGGACAATTGAATTGCCAGAAAGCTTACTTTTTGCTGTTAGTTATTGAAATAATTGCTTCGTTTTTCTCTTACTATTTCAAGATTGGAGTGTGTGGCTTATGAATCGTGCTGGCACATATAAGACAAATTTAACCGGCGAACTTAGTTATAAATCTTTTTGCCCAAAATCACTTCCACCAAAACCTGAGCTTCAATATGACGAAGCGTTAAGCAATCTGCTTGTAAAAGCCAATAGCTCAGTTGCGAAGCTTGACGCTATTTCGAAAAGGTTGCCGAGTGTTCCGCTATTTGTTTCAATGTATGTTAGAAAGGAAGCTTTGCTTTCATCTCAAATTGAAGGAACTCAAGCAACATTAGATGACATTTTAGATCCGAATATTGAAGAAAATATAAATCAAAATGTTTCTGATGTTATTAATTATATCAAGGCTGCCGATTTTGCAACAGAGAGATTATACACTTTGCCACTTTGTAACAGACTACTACTTAAAACTCACAGAGTATTAATGCAGGATGTCCGTGGCAGCGAAAAAAATCCTGGCGAATTCCGCAGTAGCCAAGACTGGATTGGTGCCGGAGGTAGCACTCTAAAAACCGCAAGGTATATTCCACCCTCACTGGCAGATATGGATATCGCTATGTCTGACCTTGAAAAATATATCAACGATGAAGCTCCAACCAATTCGCTCATTAAAATTGCTCTCATTCATTATCAGTTTGAAACTATTCATCCTTTTTTAGATGGCAACGGCAGAATTAGCAGGCTAATGGTTAATCTGTTTTTAAAAGAAAATAACATACTATCATATCCTACTCTTTATATATCCTATTATTTGAAGCGTAATCGTATTGAATATTATGACCGTTTAACCGAGGTCAGAGAAAAAGGCAACTTCGAACAATGGGTTAAATTTTTCTTGCAAGGTATTTATGAATCGGCTGAGGATTCTATTGAGTCTATTGATCAACTGACAGAGCTTCATGATAAGAACATTTCTCTTGTAAAAGAAAATGACACAGCCTCTAAGGCTACTTCAAAATTGTTTGACTATTTAGAAAATACACCTATTGTTGATATCAAGAAAACTGCTACCGCCCTTGGTATGTCATATAACACTGTAGCAAGTGTAATTAAAAAGCTTGAACAACTTGAAATATTAAGACAAGTCGGTAATAATCACCGAGATCACATCTTTGCTTACGAGGATTATCTTCAAATTCTACGAAAAGACACCTAAGTTATGATCTGCAACAAAAAAACGATAGAACAGTCAAATGCAGAGCTATCTTATCGTTTTTTTATTGTTCTGACTCATCGTCAGCATATCGTTTGTTAAACTCCTTCCTCCCGATAATAACGGCTCTGTCTGTCGGTATGTTTGAAGTAAACAGAGTCCGCTTTAAATGCATAATGGAATCTTGCGGTATATCTCTTAAAAAAGATACCTCTTTTTCCCTTGCCTCGCCTCCACCAACAGGGAATTACACACCTACAAAGTTATAGTCTGTCACAATGTTGCTGTAATACTTAAAAAAATCTTTTACTTAAATCTTACCCAATAAAAAAGATGTCTTTGGATGTTTTGTCCCCAAAATAATTAGGTGATAACCTTCAAAAAATAATGTCCCCTATTTGTCCCCTGTCTGTCCCCTCATGTTTATAAAACAATACAAAAAATCATAAAAAATCAGTAAGCTAAGATAACAGCAAAGTGCCGATAAGCGGCTTAAATAAGCCATTTATCGGCACTATTACTATGGTGGACGCTAAGGGACTCGAACCCCTGACCCTTCGCACGTCAAGCGAAAGCTCTACCAGCTGAGCTAAGCGTCCATTTTTTGTGGCGAATGTTATTATACTATGGTTTTATAAAAAAGGCAATAGCTTGTTTTGATTTATTGCTCTTATATTCGGTTTTGTTGTGCCTTATAAAATTCAACCGGATTTTATAAGGCACAATGTATTAATAATTCCTTTATTGCTATTAAATGCGTACCCACTTAACGCCCTGCGGTGTATCTTTAAGCTCTATACCTTTTGCCTTGAGCTCATCACGTATGGCATCAGAGATTTTAAAATCTTTGTTTGCCCTTGCTTGCTGGCGTTTTTCTATAAGTGCTTCAATTTCGTCATCAATACTATTAGTCTTTCGGTTATATAAAAGCCCCAGAACGCCACAAAGTTCATCAAAAAG
>Ga0209125_1003644_pt1 | contig 10380 bp, 11 predicted proteins | sample BarGraIncub1131A_FD_184503 | JGI IMG/M metagenome (GOLD analysis project Ga0209125, IMG submission 184503) | Arctic peat soil microbial communities from Barrow, Alaska - Barrow Graham LP Incubations 11-31A (SPAdes) (version 2) | ecosystem: Environmental > Terrestrial > Soil > Wetlands > Peat... | reverse complement strand
TTTTCAGAAAAGCGTAGCAAAAATGCTTATATGAGGGGGGGCTCTCCAGATCTTGCATACATAAATAATACAGAAATTATTTTCGGAAGATATTTTAATGAAAAGGAATATGAGCAAGGAGCAGCAGTTGGAATAATTGATGAAGCTGATGCAATTACCTTATTTGGTTATTCTGATGTGGTAGGTCAAAGTATTAAAATAGGTCAGAATACACTAATGAAAAAGATGACTATAATAGGCGTTGAGAAAGGAATATCTTCACCTTTTGGAAAAAGCGCAAATTCTGGTAAACCAATTATAATAACTGCACTAATAACCTTCTTAAGTACATTGCAGTCCAAGGAATTTAAAATAAGTTCCATGACAGTAGTTGCGAATTCACAAGAGAACGGCGAATCAGTAGGAAATGGCACAATAAAAATGTTGGAATCAAGACATAATAACAGAGGTAAAGAAATATATTCAGCAGATAATGCACTCGCAATGCTTGAGCAAATTAACAGTGTTCTTGGAATATTCACAGCATTTATAAGTGCAGTTGCTGCTATATCTCTATTAGTTGGTGGTATAGGTGTAATGAACATAATGCTTGTGTCAGTTACAGAAAGAACGAAAGAGATAGGCATAAGAATGGCAGTAGGAGCAACAACTAAAGTAATACTAATGCAGTTTTTAATTGAGTCAGTTATCTTATCCTTAATAGGAGGAATAATTGGAATGATCTTAGGAATAGTTGGAGCAGAGATAATAGGAAGCTTTGCAGGAATAACGCCAGTGGTTTCTTTGGCCTCCATAGTTGGTTCAATTTTATTTTCTTCAGCAGTAGGTGTTTTCTTCGGTATATACCCAGCTAAGAAGGCAGCAGAATTAGATCCAATTGATGCACTTAGATATGAGTAAATGAAAAATAGTGCCTACACGGGCACTATTTTTCATCTTCTTTCAATTCTTCTATCATAAATTTATCAAAGAAGATTTCCTCTATAAAATTATTTTCATCAAATCTAGTTTTACGTCTTTTATTATATTCATTAACATTTGATTTTAGCCAGTAAGGTGTTGCTATATCAAATTTATAACATAACTCTGTTATGCATGCTTTTAGATTTTCTTGATAACTGTCTTCCATTTCAGATACTGACACTTCATCTTTAATAATTCTATTATCTTTGATTAATGTTCCCCAAATTTTTAACATCTTTGCCTCCTTGTTGAGAATATATCATTGTATTGCGAATTTTTTTGTTAGTAATAAGTTTATCATAAATAATAGTTAAAGTCATGAAATATTTGAATATTTGATTAGTTATATATTGCATGTTTTTAATTCTTTTCGGAAACAATATAAGTTGATTATTTTTAAATATACGAGGAGGAATAAAAACACATGGTTAATTTAAGTACAATCCACTATGCATATATTATCATCATTCTAATAATTATTGTAATAATTGCACTTAAAAAAGATGTTATACTCCCATGTATTTTAGGAATTGGAGTAATCGGCTATATCTTTACAGGTAATATTTTAACAGCTGTGCAGATTATATATAAGGCAGTAGTGGTATCTGGAAAAGAATTTATTGAAGTAGTTGTTGTTATTGCATTAGTTAATGCAATGTCTAGCGCATTAACTGATTTGGGTGTAGATGAAATAATAATAAAACCTATGAAAAAATTAATGATAAATAAAACTATGTCTTTTTTTGTACTAGGTATTACTATGACTTTAACTTCATGGTTTATTTGGCCGACACCTGCAGTAGTTTTTATAGGTGCATTAATGGTCCCTACAGCAATTAAATCTGGATTACCCCCTGTGTGGGCTGCTGTGGTTTTATGTATATTCGGCAATGGAGTAGCCTTATCAAGTGACTTCGTCCTTCAAGCAGCACCAGCAATAACTGCAAAGACCGCAATTTTGGATAATCCCTTAGGAATTATTAAAGAAAGCCTTCCCTTTTGGGGTATAATGAGTATAGTTACTATAACTATAGCCTTTATACTTATGAGAAATGACAAGCCTTCAGAAATAACGGATGACGTAAAAATAATTGAAAAAGAATTAATACAGAAGCAGTCAATAGGATCAAAAGTAATGGCAATAGTTACTCCTCTAACATTTATATTTAATATTATAGTTATAAGCAAATTTGGATTGAAAGGTTCAGAATCTACAGCATTAATAGGTGGAACGGCAGCATTAATAATGATAATTTCATCTGTAATTCGCACTGGTTTTAAAACATCATTAGGCGCGGTTGCTAAATATATTAAAAGCGGTTTTACTTTTGGTATAAACATATTTGCACCAATTATAATTATCGGCGCTTTCTTTTTTTTAGGTAGTGAAGGCACAGCCATAGATATATTAGGAAATGGAGCCACTGGTATTTTAAGTGATATAGGAATGTATGTATCCGGTAGCATTCCCTTATCCAAGTATTCTGTCATAGGTATACAAACTGCAGTAAGTACTCTTCTTGGACTTAGTGGTTCTGGCTTCGCAGGCCTTCCTATAGTGGGAACCTTAGCTAATACCTTTTCTAATGCTATGAATATAGATAAAGAAAGTATTGCTGCCTTTGGTCAAATTATCACCGTATGGATAGGTGGAGGTACCATAATTCCGTGGAGTGTAGTTGCTGCAGCGGGAATATGCAAGGTTGAACCTTTTGAGGTAGCTCGGAAGAATATTATACCCGTAAGCTGTGGAATAATTGCTACAGTAATACTTGCTATAATCATATTATAGTTTGTGCATCTAAAAAAATAGGCTATCATAATGACAAGCTATTTTTAAAAGATGCCTTATAATTAATAGACACCAATGTTATAATAAATGTTAACATAATAGATACTCTAATATAGTTTAAGGAGAATTCAAGCAAATGAACATTCAATGTTTTGGAACCAAAAAGTGTTTTGACACACAAAAAACTGAAAGATTTTTTAAGGAAAGAAAAATAAAGTATCAATTTATAGATTTAAATATTAAAGGATTAAGTAAGGGTGAACTACAAAGTGTAAAAAATTCTGTAGGATTAAATAATTTAATTAACTCAAAAGCAAAGGATTATAAAAAATTAAATTTAGATCAAATTAGAGGGGAGGAGACCAAAGAGGAGATTTTATTAAAAAACCCACAACTTTTTAAGACTCCTATAGTACGTAATGGAAAGCAGGCCACTATAGGCTACGTACCAGAAATATGGACAACTTGGGAATAATAATAGTAATAAATAGGTATACTAATTTGAATTTGTATATTTTGACAATCTAGGAATTAATTTTTTAGCTAATGTTATAGCTATTACTGCTTTTATAATATCACCAGGTATAAATGGTATGCAAGCAAATTTAAGAGCTGAATAAAAATTTATACTTTTTCCTAAATAATTAGTAAAAATAAAATAAAAGTAGGGTACACCAATAATATAAATTACAAAACTTCCTAAAATAACAGAATATATTATTTTAGAAAGAGACTTATCTTTTTCTGTAAGCTTCCCAATTACATAAGCTGCAACAATATAACCTATTAGAAAACCAAAAGAAGGTCTTACTATTGCACCTAGTCCTCCATAACCACCAGAAAAGATAGGTAATCCAACTAAGCCTAAAACAACATATGTGATTTGAGATAGAGCGCCTAATTTGGCACCTAATATAAGTCCTGATAAAATAACGAAAAAGGTTTGCAACGTTATAGGTATTGGACCGAGTGGTATAGACATAATTCCCCCAACTGCCGTTAGTGCTGTAAATAATGCAGTAATTAGTAAATCTCGTGTAGATAATTTCAAAATAAATTCCTCCCTAAAAAGTTATAAATTAGCGTAAAACTATTGCTTTAGATAAATATGCTCTAAAATTAATTGTAAACCACAATTTAAACATAGGTTTACAATGATATTATCATGAACTATTTTGAAAGTCAACCAAACTATACAGGAAATCAAGAGTTTATTAACTAACAGGAGGTCATAGAATTGGCTTTAATTAATTTTTTTCAATTCATTGAAATTAAAACAAAATTAGCTAGCATGATACCATATATATTGGGAACACTCTATTCATTGTACAGATATAAGAGCTTTAATTTAAAGAATTTTATTATTATGAGTGTGTCTTTATTAGCCTTCGACATGGCTACAACAGCAATTAACAATTATATTGATGATAAAAAAGCTTTAAATGGTCATGAAAATAAAAATATGATTCCTAGTTATGGGTTCAAAGAAACCACAGCCTTAGCTATAATTTTTATCTTGCTTGCACTAGCAATTTTTTTTGGAGTTTTATTAACTTTAAATACTAATGTAATGGTACTTTTGATCGGAGTTGTTTCGTTCTTAGCAGGCATCCTCTATACCTTTGGGCCTATTCCAATTTCACGTACGCCACTAGGAGAAATCTTTTCGGGTGTATTTATGGGATTTGTAATTCTATTTTTATCTGTTTATATCCATATATTTGATAAAAATATAATCTCTTTTATGTATCACAATAATATGTTAAACATCAGCATAAACCTAGTGGAGGTATTTTATATTTTTTTAATCTCCATACCTACAATAGGTGGCATAGCAAACATAATGCTTGCAAATAACATTTGTGATGTTAAAGAGGATATAGTAAATAATAGATTTACATTGCCTTACTATCTAGGAGTGAAAAATGCATTTAAATTATTTAAAATTCTCTATTATATAGGATACTTAGATATTATAATTTTAGTTATATTAAAAATTTCACCAGTTATATCCTTGCTAGTACTCGTTACTATAATACCATTGAATAGAAATATAAAATTATTCTACAAAAGACCTATTAAAAGTGAAACCTTCATTTATTCCGTGAAAAATTTTGCACTAGTAAACATAACGCACATTTTAGCAATATCAATTGCGCTTATATTTAAATTATAGTTACTCACAAAATGATTGTGTAAATCTAAATTTTAATTTAGATTTACCATATAGGAGGCATTTATGGATAAAGAACTGATTATAAATAAAACAAAAGAATATGCAAAAACCAAACTAAAGGGAGAAGGTACAGGGCATGATTGGTTTCATATATTAAGAGTTTATAAAACTTCTATTTATATAGGTAAAAAAGAAAATGTAGATATGTTTGTAGTGGAATTAGCAGCACTATTACATGATATTGCAGATTGGAAATTCAATGAAGGCAATAGTGATGTTGGACCTAAACTATCTAGGCAGTGGCTAGATAGCTTAGGAGTGAATGATGACATTATTGATAAGGTTACTAAAATAATAGCAACCATGTCATTTAAAGGTGGCACTACAAATGCAATGCAAGAAACAATGGAGGGAAAAGTTGTTCAGGATGCTGATAGATTAGACGCAATTGGTGCTATGGGCATTGCAAGAGCTTTCGCTTATGGGGGTTATAAAGAAAGAGAATTATATAATCCTAATATTGAGCCACAAAAATATAAGAATTTTGAGCAATATAAGAAAAGTGTTAGTACTACGGTTAATCATTTTTATGAAAAACTTTTACTGCTAAAGGATTTAATGAATACTGAATCAGGTAAATCTATGGCAATAGAAAGACATAAATTTATGGAAAACTATTTGGACCAATTCTTTAAAGAATGGGATTGCACAGAATAAGATTCAACATTTATTGAAATTGAATAGTTAGGTATGAGAGTAGCCCTCTTAAATAAAAATATCCATTTGGATAAGCTTATTTAAGAGGTTTATTTTAATTTTAATCATTATGATATATATTCAATTAAATTTTTCGATTTGTTTGTTGACAAAGGACATTTAAACGGTTACAATAAGTTTAACCGGTTAAGTTAATCGGTTAAGTAAATGTGAGGTGATGTAGAATATGAGTAAAATATGCATACTTGGAAGTTTAAATCTTGATATAGTATTAAAAATAGAAAACATGCCTAAGGTTGGAGAAACTATTTTCGCAAAAAGTCTAACCACTATGCCTGGTGGAAAAGGAGCAAATCAAGCTGTTGCTTCTAAACGAATGGGATCAGAAGTCTACATGATAGGTAAGGTTGGCTTAGATAGCAATGGTGAATTCTTGGTTGATAAGCTTGCACAGGATGGTGTAAATACAGATTATGTTTTTAAAGATAATAAAGAAACTACTGGAACAGCAATAATTAATGTTAACTCTGAAGGTAATAATTCAATAGTCGTGGTAGCTGGTGCTAATATGAGTATTAATAGGGATGAGATAGTGCAAAGCTATTCAATTATAAAGGATTGTGATGTAATAGTGTCACAATTTGAAACGCCTAGTGAAATGACAATGGAGGCTTTCATTTATGCAAAATCTAAGGGAATAATAACAATACTAAATCCAGCTCCTGCAAAAAAGGTAGATAAAAATTTGTTGAAATATACGGATATAATAATTCCTAATGAAACAGAAGCTTATGAGCTTACAGGGATTTTAGTTGAAGATTTAGAAAGTGCTAAAAAAGCAGCTGAAGATTTCATGAAAACCGGAGTAAATTATGTAATAATAACTCTAGGTTCAAAGGGGGCCGCATTAATAACTAAAGAAAAGGCAGAATTAATTTCAGCATTTGTGGTTAATGCTATTGACACAACTGCTGCAGGAGATAGTTTTATTGGAGCATTAGCAAGTAAATTAGGTTCTCAAGAATTGAACTATGAAAATCTTAAAAAGGCTATAGTTTTTGGTAATAAAGTTTCTTCAATAGTAGTTCAAAGATCAGGAGCACAACCTTCAATACCAATGAAGAAAGAGGTAATAGCCCTTTACGGGGAAGATTAGAATTGGTAACATAGATTTGCCCTAGAAAAGCACAAGGAGGAATAGTCATGAGAAAAACAGCATTACTAAATTCACAAATATCTGAAGTGATATCTAAAATGGGACACACCGATACCTTAGCTATAGGTGACTGTGGCCTGCCAATACCAGATGAAACTAAAAGAATAGATATTGCCTTAATTAAAAATATACCAGGCTTTATTGAAACTTTAAAAGCTATATTAACAGAACTTCAAATACAGGAAGTAATAGTGGCTAAGGAAACATTTGAAGTTAGTCCTAACTTATTTAACGAAATAAAAAAAGCAGTTGGAGATGTAAAAATCACTTTTATAACTCATGAGGAACTTAAGTCTGAATTAAAAGGTTGCAAAGCGGTGGTAAGAACTGGTGAACAAACACCTTATGCAAATGTAATACTAAAATCAGGAGTTGTATTTTAAAGGTATTGTAATGTAAATAAGTTTTGAGGAGGAGATACAATGATTAATACAAAACCTCTACTTCAGATGAAAAATGTTACAAAAATTTTTCCGGGAGTAAAAGCTCTTGAAGATGTTAGCTTAGAAGCTTATAGTGGAGAAGTTTTAGCTCTACTTGGAGAGAATGGAGCAGGAAAATCCACTTTAATGAATATTTTAAGTGGAGTCTATTATAAAGATAGTGGAAGCATTATCATAGAGGGTTCTGAAGTAGATATAAGAGGTATAAAAGATGCGGAGAAACATGGAATAGCAATTATTCATCAAGAACTAAGTCTTCTTCCTAATTTAAGCATATGGAAAAATATATTCTTAGGTAATGAAGGATTTAATGGAATAACAAGAAGAATAAATAAAAAAGACCTAATAGAAAAATCAAAGAAATTACTTGAAGATATTGGTTTCAATATTGATGTGGATACTTTAGTTAAAGATTTAAATGTAGGAGAAAAACAGCTAATAGAGATTGCGAAAGCACTTTCTAAAAAATCTAAAATAATAATAATGGATGAGCCTACAACTGCATTAACTGATGTTGAAACAAATAATCTTTTCAAAGTAATTACCAAGCTTAAAAGTCAAAATATGAGTATAGTATACATTTCCCACAGAATGGATGAAATATTTCAAATCTGTGACAGAATAACGGTTTTAAGAGATGGTAAATACATTGGTGAAGTTAAGACAAAAGACATTACTAAAGATGACCTAATATCAATGATGGTTGGTAGAAAACTAGAAGAACAGTATCCATACAGGAAATCACCTGAAGGACAATCCATTCTTAAAGTGGAAAACTTAAGCTTTAGTAAAAAGGTTTGCAATATTAGTTTTGAAGCAAAGAGCGGAGAAATCTTAGGCTTTTCAGGGCTCATGGGCTCAGGAAGGACAGAAATGGCAAAAACGATATTTGGAGAATATAAAAAATCTTCTGGTAAAATATTTGTTGACGGTTCCGAAGTGAATATTTGTTCACCTAAAGATTCTATTGAAAAAGGAATTTGCTACCTTTCCGAAGACAGAAAAAAAGAAGGTCTTATTCTAGGTATGTCAGTAGCTAACAATATGACCTTAGCTAACCTTAAAAAATATGAAAATGGAGCTAAACGCATAAATAAGACGGAAGAAAGTAAAACAGTAAAGGAATATATAAAGAAACTTTCTATAAAGACTCCTAATAGCGAACAGTTAATCAAACATTTAAGTGGAGGAAATCAGCAAAAGGTTATATTAGCTAAATGGATTATGCTTGCGCCTAAAGTATTAATTATAGATGAACCAACTAGGGGAATAGATGTAGGTGCTAAGAAAGAAATCTATGAGGTTTTAAATGAACTAAAAGCTATGGGTAAAGCAATTATAATGATTTCCTCTGATATGTCTGAAATACTAGGAATATGTGATAGAATTTTAGTTATGCACGAAGGAGAAATATCTGGTGAGCTATCTCGGGAAGAAGCTTCACAAGAATTAATAATGAAATATGCAGTAGGTATAAAAGATTAACGTTTTAAATGATATCCCTCACACAGGAAGGAGTTTATATTATGAATAACAAATTGAAAAATTCACTTTTAAAGTATAAATCACTAATAGGTTTTTTAATATTATGTATGGTTATATCAGTTATAACCCCTAGATTTTTAACTATACCAAATATTAAAAATGTATTTACTCAAGTTTCAGTAAATGCCGTTATAGCTATAGGAATGTCTTTTGTAATTCTTACAGGAGGAATTGATTTATCCGTAGGGTCTATACTTGCAGTCAGCGGTGCTGTTGCTGCAAGTATAATCAAGTCTACAGGCAACATTTATTTAGCAATAATAGTTGCCTTAGCCATTGGTTCTATGGTAGGTCTTATAAATGGTGTTCTTATTTCAAAAGGTAAAATACAAGCGTTTATAGTTACACTAGCTACAATGACTATCTTTAGAGGTGTAACATATGTATATACAAATGGGACTCCCATTTCAGGCCTTGGGGAAAGCTTTTCTGTAATAGGTAATAAAACGGTTTTAGGACTACCAATTCCAGTTGTATTTACCATTATAGTATTTGGCCTAGCATATTATATTTTAAGTCAAACTAGATATGGCAGATATCTTTATGCACTAGGTGGAAATGAAGACTCGGCAAGATTATCAGGTATTAATACAAATAAGATTAAAACACTTGTATACGTTATTTGTGGAGCAGCAGCAGCCTTAAGCGGAATAATTGTTACTAGTAGAATAGGCTCAGCTTCTCCAAATGCTGGAGTGGGTTTTGAATTAGATGCTATCTCAGCTGTAGTATTAGGTGGTACTAGCTTATCCGGCGGAGAAGGAAGTGTAGTAGGTACTATAATAGGTGCTTTAATAATAGGTGTACTTAATAACGGATTAAATCTTGTAAATGTATCACCTTTTTATCAAGCAATAATTAAAGGCTTAGTTATTCTACTCGCGGTAATTGTAGAAAAAAAGAACAAATAAAAATGTAGAGGATGGTTTAAATGAGAAAAGGAGCAAAATTATTATCACTAACACTATCAATTGCATTAATTATTGGAACTTTGGTTGCCTGTAGTTCTCAAAAATCAGTAAAAGATGAAAAAAAAATCGGAATGGTGGTATCAACTCTTAATAACCCATTCTTTGTATCATTGAAAGAAGGTGCTGAGAAGAGAGCTAAGGAACTAGGATATGAGGTTGTAGTTCTAGACTCCCAAAATGATGCCTCAAAGGAAAGAGCTAATGTAGAAGATTTAGTTCAATTAGGAATAACAACTTTAATTATCAATCCAACAGATAGCGATGCAGTTGTAAACTCAATAAAAGTTGCTAACGATAACGATGTAAAAGTTATTACCATAGATAGAAAATCCAATGGTGGAGAAGTTGCTTGTCACGTTGCCTCTGATAACATAAAAGGTGGAGAGTTGGCAGCAAAATTTATACTCCAAAAATTAAACGGTAAAGGAAACCTAGTGGAATTACAGGGTATCCCAGGTTCTTCTGCTACAAGAGATAGAGGCGAAGGATTCCACAATATAGTAGATAAAAAAGAAGGTGTTAAAGTTGTTGCTAGTCAAGCAGCAGATTTCGATAGA
>Ga0209125_1003643_pt1 | contig 10385 bp, 10 predicted proteins | sample BarGraIncub1131A_FD_184503 | JGI IMG/M metagenome (GOLD analysis project Ga0209125, IMG submission 184503) | Arctic peat soil microbial communities from Barrow, Alaska - Barrow Graham LP Incubations 11-31A (SPAdes) (version 2) | ecosystem: Environmental > Terrestrial > Soil > Wetlands > Peat... | reverse complement strand
GCCTCGCAGAGCAAGGTTTCGGTCTGACCGAAACACAAACTTGCTCCCCAAGAAAACTGAAGATTGCCAGCCGTTTAAAGTTTAGCGTTTCAATCCCTGTCTTTTCATTTTTTCAGGTTGTTTGATCTGCTGTTTATGACACAGGTATTCGTTTAAATCTTTGTGACTGGAATAAAGAATGGACTGGTCATTGATATTTTTACAGGTTGATTTCAGTTCAAGAACAGCCTTCCTTCCCGCCTGGTCATTATCAAAAAAAGTCCAGATACCTTCATACGAAGTGAGGGTATTTTTTACTTTGGGCAGGTTCGTAAGTGAATTGAGAACAACCACCTCTACCGGAGAATTTTGCAGCTTTTTTATCGTAAGAAAACTCAGGTAATCCATGAACCCTTCGAACAGCAGACAATGGTCTTTATTTCGCTTTACCGTTGTAATGTCTTTCGACGTGCATCCCTTAAAGTATTTGTTTCGCAGCTCATATCCTCCTTTGTCATTCTGGAATCCGACAGCATAATAAGGTTTATCATTTACTGAATAATGAACTTCGCGGCAATGAATCCGGGCAATGTCTATACTGATCCGGCGCTCATTCAGATAGTCAATTAATGCCGGGTTGCTGATTGGCTGGACGTTCAGTATAGTTATTGCCGGTTCCTGCGATTTCGGGTCCATATCCGATTTCCCCCGGTGAAAAGAAAAGTTATCTGTAGGTATGTTGTTACTTTGGTACGTACCTATGTCCGCATGGCTGTACTTTTGTTCCAACCTTGTGATGGCTTCATGCAGGGAACAATGTTCCATTCTCATCAATAGGTCGATCAATGTTCCGCCTTCATTTGCGCCGTAGTCAATCCACAGATTTTTAGGATAATCAACTTTCATACTTGCGTTATGGTCCTCTCTGAAGGGTGAATTATACATTCCATAACGGGAACTGTCTTTTGCCGGGTAGATTCCCAAATCTGCCAGGTACTGCCTGATACTTATTTGTTTTATTTCCTGTAATGCCATAGTCGTCAATTTTTTGTTGTTTTGTTGCAAATGAGTATAAACGACACGTTATCAAATTATTACAAACACAACAATAGCACAACAAAAGTCTGATTTGTCGCAGTTAGAATTCAACAGAATAAAAATTGTTGTGGGTTTGTTGTGGTCGTGTTGTTGTGTTAAAATCATTATCAATCAATGCTTTAATTATAAATATCAACATTACAACAGGATTTTATCAACCATCGCGATTTCAATTTCCATGTATCGTCCTTTTCTTTTCACCGGGATGAATTCTCCATCAGTGCCTATAAGATAAAAACTGTATTCACCGTTCTTTTCAGAAGTCAGCCCCCAACTGTCTTTTAGTATGTTTCGGATGATGTTAATATCAGCACGTAACCCTGATTCGCGCAACACGTCCATAAGGTCTTTGGGGCAACATCGCAATTTGTTTTGTTTCAAACCATCCATTACCTCATAGCAATAAGCAGCTATTTCTATTTCAATCTTATTGGTGTTGTACTTTTTGATTTTCTGTAATGCCGGTGTGCCGAGTGTGGATGGATGGAACCACATCCGGGATTCATTTTTAGAAGAGAGTTCCCGGCGAAGAAGAAAATTTAAGAAATGCGGAATTTCTGCTGCCATCTGTACCCTGAGATGAATATTATCCTTTTCAATCAGATTGATTTTGCGTACCCAAAACCGTACCTCTTCTTTGGGAATAATAATCGGATTTCGTTCATTGTTGGAACAAAGAACAAATTTTGCAAAAAACTCAATCTCCCGCCGGTCTTTGCCCTTGGCCTCAATTTTGTAATCGCCTGCCGTTGAAAGATTCTTGATTTTCTCAGTATCTTCCATTTTGTTCAAAAGCAATTCATCAACCAGTACCAACAGGCGATTTGCCCAGTCTGCATTAAACTGGCTTCGGAAATCTTCATTGGTGTTGAACGTTGCATTCTTACCGAAAATCATTTTCAGAAACCGCAGAAATGTAGTTTTTCCGGTATTCCGCTCATTGGAAACCAGTAACAGAATCGGCAACATTTGCGTTGGCCGGGTATAAAGGATTTGCAGGTAATCCATGCCCAATTCGATCTGTTCTCCGAAAATATGGTTCAGAAAACCCAGAATATAAGGAAAATCTCCCTGACACGGCACATGGGTTATCGGTTCATATTGGTTAAGGTATGTCCCATGCACTTGTTTATAGTGAACATGGTCGGGAATGATACAAAAACCATCGTACTTTTCAATCTCCGGAAGATTGTTTTTACCATAGTCCTGCCGAAGTGTTTCGTAACTCCAGGGTATTTTCTCCTCGATGTAATCGCCGCTGATGAGGGGACGTTGTACAGTTTTATACAAAGTCGTCCCGATGCGAATATATTTTCCGCTATCATTTATTTTTTCTTTCATCGCGGTTACCTTTTACGTCTTGCACTCCGTGCTATTGCCAAGCTTACCCTGCCTGAATCGTGTTTGGGCTTGGTCTGATTATCGGCCCACTGTAATATTTCTTTTCGGGAAAAGACCAGTTTATTCCCATATGTTTTACAGGGAATCTCACCGGCAGAGGTTAGTTTATAAATCTTTGCCTTGGACGTCGGATAACCGTGTTCTTTCAACAACTCCAGAGCGTCGTTCAGTGTGATGGTGTCAATCTGGGATGGATTGGATACCGGTTTGGGGAAAGCGCCGGAAATCGCTTCGCTTACAATTGCCCGCAGCTCATCGGGCGTGGTTAAAATAATGTTTGGCATAATACTAAAATTTTAAATTACACATAGTACTGATTGAATTTAAGTGTAAAATAAAAATTAATATAACTGGAAATCAAATAGATAAATAGCTTTACACGAATACGACAAATGATGACAAATAAGATCAAACTTTATCATGTAAAGTTTTTAATGATACTTTTTTATTTACCTGCCAATGACAAATTATGTCAACATTAATGGATGTAAAGCTGAAAAATTTATTTTATTTTTTATTCTTTTGATTTTGAAGTTGCTTCAGAACCAGGTCGGGAGGAAAGATTTTCGTATCCGACAAAACACTTGACTTGACTGGAGTTACAAATTTTTCCCTGATCCATTTATCAAGTGTTGGTCGGGAGATTTTTAGCATCCTGGCTATCTCCTTTTTGGATACGATCATTTCGCCGTTGATGGTTTGGATATGATCCCTGTTAATTGCGAGGTATCTTTTCAGGTTGGCTATCGCCAAATCAAGATTTTGAATCCGGGGATTAATTTTCTTTTTTACTGATATTTCGATAGTTTCCATATCATAATCAGCCAATTCCGGATTTTGCTGAAGCTCGGCCACGATAACATCATAAATTGCAGTTTGCCTGGCTGATATTTTGTATTGCTTGCGTCGGGGCATAGTCTGTTCTTTAGTTTATTCAATTTCATTTTTCATTTAAAGCCCCATCCCTTTCTTCTTTTTCAAAGAATTCCAGATTGTATTCTGTTTTCTTTCAATCATTTCGAATCCCTTTTCTATGAGCCTTTTATGAGCCTTTTGATATTTACTCAATTAACTGACAATGAGCAAGTAAGTAAACAAGCAAAAGATTTGCATTCTATTTATGAGCCTTTTATGAGCCTTTTATAATGCTCTCCATTTTAATTCATAACGAGTTCCTTTACCATGTGCCCCTTGCATCTTTAACCAAAACTCCGTTTGTTTCAACAATCGGGTTGCAGTGGGCTTGCTTACCTTTAAAAGCTTTTGTACTTCCGTATTGTTTATGCTTTCGTTGGCTATAGCGTATTCTATTATCTGAGCTACTTTCTCATCCACCCCTTCCATTTTAAGTTGGGTATGTGTATCTGCATAGTACGTGAGCATCAGTCCATTGACATATTCAATATGTGGTGGCAATTGCTTTTGCTCAAGCAATGACTTGATGATTTTTCTATAACCTCTACCCCACATTTCAATATCTCCGCTTCTAAAAAGTGTATTGGCAATATCCGGATTATAGGGATATGAAGGGTGTTTTTGCAGAAGCTTTTCTATTGACAATTGTTCAGGTAATTCTCCCGGATTCCAAAATACGATATGGTCAGGATAAACACTTATCTGTATTGGTACACCAGTGGCGTATGCCTTATGAGCCACGCTGTTTAGGAGGCTCTCTCTTAGTGCAGCTTCAGGAAAGGTTGGCGTTTCCCTTCGTGATACGCCTTCGTAACTTATGGCATAGTTAATGTATTTACTTGTCAGCAAATCCATGGCTTTATCTATCTGCTCCATTAGCGAACCATGTACTTCATCATGAAACGCCAAATCATCATCATCGCCACGAAAAAAACCAATTTTAATATACGCACCGGTCACATATCGGTCAGGATCAGGATGAAAGAGTAAAACCGCTGCTTGTTTTAAAAGACCTGTTTTTTCATCAATCAAATGCAAATCCTGCAATAGGTGCTCCGTAGAGTCATTCAACACATTCTCATCCACACGCTTACTTCTTGTAGCTTCTTTCCGAAAGCGCTGTAATGCAATCAGTGACAAATCATCAACAGAAACCTTGGGAACAGGAATGCCATCCCAATGTTTTCCTGTACGTTCAAGAATAAATTTGTTCAGAGCCGAACCTTTTAGTTCTTGTTTAGTGCTACCGCTTCGGTAGTGATACTCACCTTTGTAATTTACAGGATAAGGATACGACTCTACAACTATTTCAAGATAATCTTTCCCGGCTGTTGAATCTGTCAAAATATTCACATCGGCAATAATGCCCAATATATTCTGAATTTTATTGGGAATGTCCTCTGATAACTTCTTGACATTATCAATGCCGACAATTTCCTTATTATCATTGATCCCAATATATAATTTGCCACCGTAGGCGTTAGCATATCCGCATATCCATTTCAGATATTCATCTCTCCATGAGGATTTGTACTCCACATCTTGTTTTTCTATTGTTTTTATCATGCCCAAACAATATTTTCAGTAAAAATAGTAATAATGTGCTGTAAGGTATTTAATCACCAAAATTCGTCAAAAAACTTGCGTTTTTCACTCGTTCTTCTTTTTCAAAGGAGGCCAGATAATTCTCTGTTGTTTTCAAATCGTTGTGACCTAAGCTTTCCGAAATGTAAGCAATATTCGCTCCTGACCGTTTTAGAACTGTGGCGTAGGAATGTCTCGCGGTGTAAGTGCTTAACGATTCAATTCCTAAAGTTGTTCCGATCTTTTTTAATCTCTTATTACAAAGTTTGGTGACAGCTTTTATCACGTCTTTTTCCTTAAAGGGTGTTTCCTTGCCTGTCAGATACTTAAAAATATAGTCATCTGGCTTTTGGGACTTATTGCCCCATTTCTTGATAATTGCATTCATTTCAGGTATCAAAACCGCGCATACTTCTTTTTTTACCTTGGATGTTCGGATTGTTTTAGCACGGAAAAAACAAATCTCACCGTTCCGTATATTGGAATATTTGAGAGTAAGCATATCCGCAAAATTGATACCATTACACAGGTAGGAGAAAAACCACATATCACGATATTTTTCTGTCGCTTCTTTTCCGTCAGTAAAATCAGTAACTGATTTTATTTGTTGTAATGTAAGAGCCAATTTACGACCTGTACCTATTGGTATTTCGTATTTCCCATTTCCAAACGGATATTGATTTTCTTTTATTATTCCTGCTCTTTTTGCTTCATTGATAATAGATCGGATTGCGCGACAATACATCCCTATTGTTGTATATGCCCTTCCTAATTTTAACATATACTTTTCGTAGCATTTTAGCCAATCTACTGTAACTGCAGTATAAGGAATATTCTCTCCTCCATATGATTCCACGCTTCTAAGTGCATCCTTATAGAAAAGATGGGTTCCTACCTGTTCATTATCCAGTAAAGCCTGAATTTTTATTTTGAATCCGGTATTTAATGTATCCGAGGGGGACTTATTCAGGCGGCTATTTAATGTTTCAAAGGAAAAGCCACCTTCATGTAACAATCCTTGTATAGTGTCTTTCACTATATCAAATGTATTTTGAATATCAAATCTTATAGAAAGCATCTTCTTACTCTTAGTATCCGGTAGCTTTTCCCATGCTTCTGATGTAATATATTTCCCAGTCGAATAATATTTACGGACACGTTGGAATGTTACACGTATTTTGATAGGATATAAATTGTCATTGGTTGCCCTCCGGTTATCTAAAATAGAAGATACGGTAACTCCACTGTTTGCATAATTGAACATAGTTGGTATATTTAAGCGCTTATTTTATGTGTGAAAATCGGATATTTGCACACAATTTGCACACAAATATAGCAATTATTTCAAAATAGATACTATTTTATAAAATGATATAATCATTCAAATAACTAAACATCAGATATTTAATAAACTAATGAAAACAGAAGAAAATGGAAGAAAACGGCAGTCTTAATACTCATAATCAGGGGGTCGTAGGATCATGCCCTACTGGGCCCACAGATAATCAAGCAGTTACATTCAATAAATGTTGCTGCTTTTTTATTTGCATACAATTTGCATACAAGTCATATTATTTGCTCTTTCTTGAAATACACACCGCTATTAGAATGGATTGTTTTGCTTGGAATCATTAAATAGAGTTCATATTACACCCCCATTACTATGGTTTACATGCTTGTCCCCAGGACAGGGTTAATATTAAATTATTTTGTAATGTATGAGTTAGTATGTATCAGGTCACTTTTGTCAACTTCTGATTAATACTTGTGAGTCATCATTCTATTTAAAAGTCTTCACTTATCCATTTTTTCTTTTCGTATTCTATTCAATAACTGCAATTTATCAATATTTTGAATAATTGATGTAGAGTCGTTCAAGTTTATACTTATGTTACCTTTAAAGTCAGCATCTGGTATTATTGAATAACTTACTATTTCAGATTCGTTATAACTTAAGTCCAATTTTTTTAATTCTATAGGATTACAGTCAATTCTACTTATTTTCTCATTTTTATCAAAAAAAATCTTTGAAATCTCACGTTCTTCGTTTGCTACATTTCCATGTGTTGTTAAAAAAGTAATATTTACTTTAAGTATTAAATCGTCAAAAACTGTAATAGGTGAATATTTAAAACTTGTTGAATCACCAACTTCAAATTTAATTGTACCAAACATATAGTCCTTAAAGTTGCCAAATAAATAAATCGTTTTATAATCGTTAGGAGCTAAAATGATAAAATAATCCTTGTTTTTAGCAGGGCTAATTCGTTTAAAAAAATTCCCCTCTTTTTCCTTAACTTCAAGTTGCAGTTCTGAATTCAATATCACTTCAGTCTGATTTCCTGTATTTTTTAATAGTAAAGGAATCACTATCTGTTTGTTTTTATTATCAATTTCAGGCGTTAAAGTTGTATATAGAACAGTATGCCTTTCATTAAAAAACTGAAAATAAATACTTAAAGCTGAAATTATTAAAGCAATAATACTGATTGTTAGACTTGGGGAACTCAATAACTTTTTTAAGCTAACTGGTAACTTTTTAATTCTAATGACTAAGCTCTTAAACATTCAATTAATAAATTTAGTTTTTTATTTCGCCAGCATCCCATCCATAAACGTCTCAACAAAATCTTTTATCCTGGACAAAATACGTTCTCCCACAGACTTGCGTTCCAGAATGGAAGGTTTGTCTCCTTCGATCAGATCCAGCAGATCATCCCTGAGGGGTTCACGTTCTGAGAACAGGTAGTTCTCAATGACTCTTTCCACCTTAAAGTTAACAAGCTTTTCCTCTTCACATAATTGATGGAAAGCAGAGAGTTGCTCCTTTGTCCAGAATTTGTCAAACTCTTCAGGAATTTCATCTGCATCGATAATAGCTGGCAGGTTCTCCAGGATAAATTTCTCTATCAATTCACGTTTACTTCGAAGATTTGCCTCCCCAGCCAATAGGTCAACGATCTCTTTTTTGCGTTTATCAACATCATTGGGGTCTGCATTCTTTAAATGTGCCAGCAACTTCAGGATGTACGCAACATTGATCTCGTCACGATGAATCAGCTCCAGTTCAAAATCGACATCTTCCAATATGGACACTTTCTCCTTAAGGTGGTTAGTTTTAACCTTGTCCCAAAGATCCAGATACTTGCTCTTGTAATCTTCGAACAGTTGTTCCCCCATTGCCAGATCATTCCACTGAAAATCAGCGAAGGTGGTGAGAACGTTCTTCAGGCGCATCAGTTCACGAAATGCCTTGATAAATTCCAGCTCCTGGTTTTCGTCCTTGAGCCTATTAACACTGTCAACAGTGGGTGTCACCTTCAGGAGATCAATAAACGCATCAGTGAACTTTGTCACGTATTCTTCATAAGGAGCTACGATAATGACATCTTTTGCATCCTTGTTGGAAAACAGTGCAATGGCATCATCTGTTGCCTTCTTCAGATTTCGAAACACTACAATGTTGCCCTGAGACTTTTGCTCGTTCAGGATACGATTGGTGCGTGAATAGGCCTGTATCAGTCCATGGTATTTGAGGTTCTTGTCCACAAACATGGTATTCAGCGTTGGACTGTCAAAACCTGTCAGAAACATATTTACTACCAGCAGCAGGTCCACCTCCCTGTTTTTTACCCTTCTGGAAATATCATTGTAATAGTTGTAAAATGACTGGCTGTCCTTGGTAGAATAGGCTGATCCATACATTTTATTGTAGTGACCAATATATTCGTCCAGTTTGTCTCTGCTGTGCGCCTGCAAGCCATAGAGCACCTTTGGAGGTTCTTCCAGGATGGATAGCTCCTCTGGGATAAAACCATTGGCCTCTTTATCATCCTCGTTGGTAGCATAGCTGAAGATGGTGACAATTCTCAGATTGTGCAGTCCTGCCTCCTTTTTAGCATGAAACAGTTCGTAATATTTGATCAGCGTTTCAATGCTACTGACACAAAACATGGAGGTGAAATCTTTGTTGTAGGTCTTTCTACCATGGTTGGCAATGATGTAGTCTGTGATTTTTCCCAGTCGTATACTGGATTCCATCAGCTCTTTGGTGTCAATGTCTTCTACTTCAATGTCAACGTTATTCTTGCTTCCCTCTTTCTCCCTGTACCTGCCAACATATTCCACACTGAATTTCAATACATTTTCATCTTTAATGGCATCTGTAATGACATATTTGTGAAGGCAGTCACCAAACAGTTCAGTGGTAGTACGCTTTCCTGATTCATTTTTGACAGCATTCTCAACGAAGATGGGTGTCCCAGTGAAACCAAACAGTTGAATGTTATTGAAAAACTTTTTTATCCTGATATGTGTTTCTCCAAACTGGCTGCGATGACATTCGTCAAAAATGAACACAATACGCTCATTCACCATCTTATCCATCCTGTAAGTGTACTGCTTCTTGCTGATGGCTGAATTCAACTTCTGAATGGTGGTGACAATCAGTTTGGTATCGTCTGAGAACTGTTTGACCAATGCATTGGTATTATCTGTACCATCAATGCTTCCCTTGCTGAAACTGTTAAACTCCTTTGTGGTTTGGTAATCCAGATCTTTCCTGTCGACAACAAACACCACTTTCTTTACCTGTGGAAGGTTCATCAGGATCTGGCTGGCTTTGAAGGAGGTCAGGGTTTTGCCTGATCCTGTGGTATGCCAGATGTATCCATTCTTGGTGGTGTTTTTTACCCTTTCGATTAACGCTTCCACAGCGTAATACTGGTAGGGGCGTAGTACCATTAAGATCTTGTATGCCTCGCTTAGCACGATGTATTTGCAGATCATTTTGGACATGTGACAGGTGTCCAGGAAACAAAAGCTGAACTGCTCCAGCTGGGTGATGGTCTTGTTGGCTTCATCGCTCCAGTAAAAGGTCTGTTTGAAAGATTGGTACTTATTATTGGCGTAGTATTTTGTATTCACGCCATTGCTAATGACAAAGATTTGTACGTATTGAAACAATCCTATGGATGTTCCAAAGGAATGTCTTTGGTAGCGATTGATTTGATTGAATGCCTCTTTTAGCTCGATTCCCCTGCGTTTGAGTTCGATCTGAACCATTGGCAGTCCATTGATCAGCAAGGTCACATCATAACGATTCTTGTACGAACCTTCCATGCTGATTTGCCTGGTTACCTGGAACTGGTTCTGGCACCAGTTTTCCTGCTCGATAAATTCAAAATAGAGGTGATCCCCATTGTCACGAACAATGTGCTGCTTCTCCCTGAGTATTTTGGCTTTTTCAAAGACAGTTCCTTTTGAAAGGATGTTCAATACCCTATACTACTCCCCAAATTTAGGACAGCGAGTTAAGGTGTATTTTTAAACCTTAAATTTACTGTCACTATGAAGAGCAAAAGAAAGAATCACAGTTCAGCTTTCAAGGCCAAAGTCGTCATTGAAGC
>Ga0209125_1003637_pt1 | contig 10400 bp, 11 predicted proteins | sample BarGraIncub1131A_FD_184503 | JGI IMG/M metagenome (GOLD analysis project Ga0209125, IMG submission 184503) | Arctic peat soil microbial communities from Barrow, Alaska - Barrow Graham LP Incubations 11-31A (SPAdes) (version 2) | ecosystem: Environmental > Terrestrial > Soil > Wetlands > Peat... | reverse complement strand
GTACTTCATATTTTTTAATGCAAGCAGTATATTACCCGATAATTCTACAGTTATGAATACTGCTTTAGGCATGGAAGTAAATGCTGGTTCAACAAAATTATCTATAAATAGATGGGAATATAATAAAGACAAAAATTTTATGGAAATAGAATTATCTTATAAAGATTCAGGGGATTATGTTACAACAAAACTTAATTTTTCTGCAAAGGCAAAAATCAATGTAAAAGAAAAATTAGATGTAAAAACAATCCTTAATACAGATAATATTTATATAGTTAGAATTAATAATATACCTAAAAATTATGAAGCTATCGCTTTAAAAGTTAGCCAGAGTTTAAGTGAAAATCTAGTAAATATAGATACTAGTAATATAACTACAGATGATTTTAGTTCTACTGGATCTAATGAAAATACAAGTGATAATGTGAATTATGCAATTAAAAACAATTCTACTACATTATATTGTGATTATAGAAAAGTAAAAACAAACAACAATATTAAAAATGAAACACAAAAATATTATATTATTAATATAACTAAATCTGAAATTAATAATATAAATAAAGACGTAATTAATATTGATAAAAGCATTAAAACAAATGAAGGTTTAATCGATATTGCCAATGATAAAATTAACAGTTTAGATAGTCAAACCAAATATGAAATAGCAGAAGAGAAGGCGAATACAAATCAAAAAATAATTAGTTATAAATCAAAAATAACTGATAGTGAGCAACAAAATGTTACTCTAAAAAAGACAAAAACTTCACTTGTAGAGAAGATAAATAAACTAGAACAGAAAGTAAATGATATTAAAAATCCTAATAATAAAGCAAGTGTAAATACTAATGTAGTCAAACAAAAGAATAAGAAAACAACAAAGAAGGTTGCTAAGATAACACCTACAAAAGCACAAAATAAAGCGGTTAAAAAGGTTGTTAAAAAATAATTAGCAATTAAAAAGGTGTATAATATTATAAGAAGTGATGTAATTTAGAAGTAAAATAACATATGTATAGGAGAGATAAAATGAAAAAATTTCAATTTAAAGTAGAATATAACGAGGAAAAAGTTAAAGCAATTAAGGTATCATTAAAAGATAAAAATAAAGAACTTGATGAGGAAATTATCAAATTTTTAGATGGATTATATAATAAAAATGTACCTAAATTATTAAAAAAGTACATAGAACAAGATTTTAAAGAAGAAGATAAGACAGAAGATCAGAAGAAAGAAAACGTTGAAGAATCAAATAAAGAAGAAGAAAAAATTAACGGTTCATTTAGAAATAATTAAGAAATAAAAGAGCGTTGGAAAATCCAACCTCTTTTATTTTTTTCTTTTTTAACCAATTTTATCATACAATTATACTGCAACTGTGTAACTTGGCACAAAAAGGTATTTGTTGTAACTAGTAATAGCCTTATGAGTTTGGCTATTACTAGTTATACTAGCTACATAGTACACCTTCGGTATACAACAGGGAGTAATACTACCTTAATTTTCCCTGCGGTCAACTTACGTCTAAAAACTTTTGCAAGCAAAAGCGAGCCGACAAGTCGGTTTTGAGAAGACGGTATGATATTACTCCCTGATTTAGAGCTAAGCGGAGATATATTTTATTTTTTAATATTTAATATATATAGTGAGGTGAGACAATGAGGACAATTATGTGTAATCACTTACAAAACGGATATTCTGATTATAATTTATTGTTTTTAAAGAAATATTCTTGTGAACTTAATAAAAATAACAAAGTACTAGATGTGGGGGCAGGACATTTCAGAAATCTAAAATTATTTAATGAAGTTGGATTAAAAAAATTGTATGGTATAGATAAAAATATTCCATGTTGTAGATTTAATTTAAACGTTAAGTTTACTCTGAAAGATATTGAAAATGGATTGCCTTACAAAAACAAAGAAATGGATATAGTTCTTTGTAATTACGTGTTAATGTTTATTTCTTTAGAAAATATAGTTTTTGTACTAGAAGAATTATTAAGAGTATGTAAAAAGTTTTTAATTATAGAAACATACCCTAAATGTAAAAAATCTAAAAAATCCGAATTTAGAAATTATAATTTTAAATCAATTTTCGAATATATAAATAGCAAAGAAAACTTTGAAGTATTAGATTTGAAGGGTTCGGAAAAATTTATAGTTAGGAGGATATAATATGCCACGTAAAAAAAAGGGTACAGAAAATAAGGTTAAAGTCATAACGGGTAAAGATGCAAGATTATTTAAATCATTAACTCAAATTGGATTAATAAATGCGCAACAATCAAAAAACTATTTAAATTTAAGTTTAGAAAGATTATATAAATTAGAAAACAGTGGCTACATAGAAACATCAAAACGTATAGTTAGAGGACAAAACAATTTAATAGTGAAACTCAAGCACAAAGGCAAAGATTATTGTAGGCAAGAATTTGGAATATTTAGTTATTGTGTTGCCCAAACAAATCATTTATATCATGATTTAAAACTATCAGAAATTTTTTTTAATATACCAGAAAAATTACAAGACACATGGAAACATGAGGGTGAATTAATAAAAGAAATTTATGAGAAGTTTCCAAAGCAAAGGGGAAATCTTAAAAATTGTATTGATGCTAGAATTGAAAATGATGGAGAGTTTATTGGGATAGAAAGTATAGGAAGTACATATTCAAAGGCAGATATAGAATTAAAAGAAAATATTGCTAAAGAATTTTTGAATTGTGAAAGGATGGAACGGGCATGAGTCAATTTATTAATATTAGGGGAGATATTATTGGTATAGAAACTTATTTTAAAATAGAAACTTATTATAAAAAATATTTACAACAAATTTTTGACGCAGGAGGTTATTGTTTTTTAGACCAATTTAAAAATAATAATAAAAATAGTGTAGAGATAATTGAAAAAATGGAAGAATTTCATTTAATAAGAAAAGAGAACTATACAAATTTATATAAATATATTTATTTAACAAATACTGTTTTAAGATATTTTTACTTGAAAGATGATACTAAAGATTATTCTAGTATTCCTAAACATTTAATAAGTGTTAAGCAATTAGAAAAAAAACCTAGTGAAAAAAAACTTTTAAGTTCTAGCATAAAATATCACTTACTATTTGATGAAAAAAACAACTATATGATAAAAGAAAATTTATTAAGGGAACTGAAAGATGAATTTATGAATCAAAATGGCTTGTTTGCTTTAGAATCTAAAATAGAAGTACTCACAAGTAAAAAAGTAAAAATAAAAGAAGAATTCAATAAAGCCAAAGAAAGTTTTGATATTATAATAGTTTTTTCTAAAGCTATACAAGACAGCAGTTTTGAATTTACAGAAACTACACTGAAAGAAAAACAAACTAATCTTATAGAGCTAAATGAAAAGTTAGAAAGTCTAAGATTAATAGATGTGAATAAAAAAATACAAACAATAAAAGAAATAGAAAACATTAAAGGAATTATTGTAAAACTAAAGTTCCAAAAAAAAATAGACATAGAAATAAAAAAAATAAAAGAACCTTTAGACAAATTAAATAATGAGTTCATTGCCCTTGGTAAACAATTGAAGGTATTAGAACAACAAAAAGAAGATAAGAAACCTGTATATGAAAGCTTAAATAAACTACAAATAAAGATTAAAAATTTATATGAACAAAGCATGATAATAGCTAGATTAAAAGATAATACTTTAAATTTTAACATAATAGACACTGGCAACTTTAAAACAGCAACAAGTTATATGAAATTAATTAATGACCTTTATATAGAATCATATAAAATTAATTCTATAACAGTTCAAATAATTAGTTATTCAAAAAATAGAGCTCAAAATTTAAAAATAGAATTTGAAGATGTAGGAAAAAAGAAATTAAAGGCTAATAAAACAATGCAAAAATTTGAACATGATAAAGGACTTAGTAGGAGCAATCGAAAGAATTGGAAGTTTTGTCCTGACTTTTATATTAAAATAGAAAAATTTTATAATAATCCGACTATAAGCAATATAAAAATTAATGATGAAGTGTTTTATATGGAAACATATAAAGCTAATTCATCCCAAGCACCAAAGTATGTAAAAAGAAAAGACATAGAATCAGTAAAAACAATTAAACAAAATATAAAAATCGGGAAAGAGGATGAAGATCTATGAAAAAGGTAATAAATAATTTTGTTCACATTGGTGTAACTTTATTAGTTTTATTAATTATAATAAGTCCCTTTGTAAATATTATTGAAAATTTAAATTCAAAAACACTAAAATTAACCGATATAAGTACTGGGTACTTTTTAAATCAAATTACAGACATTAATACCTATAAAATTATGTTTGATTTTCATAATCCAATAGTATTAATAGGTTATATATTTATATTATATTTAATATTTTTCTTGTTTAAAAATGTTCAATGGTTAACAGAAAAATACACGGAAAAAGGTGAGTATGGTGCATATGGTACAAGTAGGTGGAGTACTCATTCAGAAATAATTAAAACTTATTTCAAAAAAAATAGTTTGTCCGTTTTTTTAATCTTAAAGTTAGGCAATCCTGATAAAAAGATATTAAAAAAGACTAGAGATTATTTGTTTGAAAAGTTAAAAATCAACTTAGATAATAAAGGTTGGTTCTTAGGGACTTTAAAAAAAGGAGAAAGTTACAAAGTAGCTATGAAAGGACTATATCATAGAATCGATCAGCCTTTAAATTCTCAAGTTTTAGTAGTAGGTCCTCCAGGATCAATGAAGACAACTGCATTTGCAATAAACCAAATATTCCACCTCGCAAATGTTTATGAAAACTCAAAAAAAAATTCTGACCAAATAATAATTGATCCAAAGGGGGAGCTCATAAATCTTTCAAGAAATTATTTGGAGGAAAAGGGATATGAAGTAAGATTTTTAAACTTTGTTGAAATGAATAACGGTGATAGCTTTAATCCAATACCTTCGATAGCTGATGATAAAGAATTGATAGAAATAAGCAAAGGTTATATTACATCAAGTTGTGGAAAATCAGATGGTGGTAATTCTCAATTTTTCAATGACCAAGAAAGCCAATTACTTGCTTCTCTAATAGGCTTTGTAAAACAAACATACCCTATAGAAAAACAAACATTTTTTGAGATTACAGAAATTTTAGGAATGAAAGAATTTAACGATTTAGATTTCTGCATGGAATTTTTTGATAAAAATAATATAAAAGGTGCTGCGCTTACTTTCTGGAATAATTTCTTAAACAATGCTCAATCTCCAGTAACTAGAGCTGGAATAGTTGGCGGACTATCAACAAAGCTTAATCCCTTTGCAATTAAAGAAATACAGACAATTACGGGTAGTAGTACAATAGACATTAAAAAGCTAGGCACAATAAAGAAAAAGCCTATAGCCTTATTTATTATGATGCCCGTATCAGATAGAACATTTTCACCAATTATTAATACGATTATTACAATTATATTTAAACAATTATATAGAACAGGTCATAAAACACAGGATAAATTACCTTCCCCTGTGTATTTTTTATTAGAAGAATTTGCTAATATAGGAAAAATACCAGAAATGCTTGAGATGTTGGGAACAATGAGAGGGTTAAGGGTTTATCCAATGGCAATATTGCAAAGTTTAGCACAATTAAAAAATATGTATGGAGCTGATGGAGCTGAAACTTTTATTGCACAGTTTGATACTATAGCTGTTCTAGGTGTAAATGATTTAACTTCTGCTGAATATGTTTCAAAACTACTAGGGACAAAAACGATAATGACAGAAGGTTCAAGCAAGAATAATGGTCAAAAGACTGTAAGCAAGAGTTATCAATCAAGACCCTTACTTTTTGCAAGTGAAGTAAGAGAGATTAAACCAAGCGAAGTATTAATAATACCAAGAGGTTACCATCCTTGTAAGGTCTATAAAGCACAATACAAGTACTGGAAACAAAAGGAACTTATATGTCCAATTATAGACGTAAATAAAATAATGGGCACAGAAGACGAATTAGGAAGAAGAAAAACACTAGGTAACGAAACAATTAAGAAACCTTTAATTAATATAGAAGAAGATTTATTTACACAAGAATCAGCGATTGAAAAAAGTGATACTCTAGAACAATAAACTTTTAATAAATCATAAAGCAACCATCCACCTTTTGGGTGTTAAGGTTAGGAAGACACTATTTGATATTTTTATTTGAAGGTTTTGATAATACAAGTGAATGCGAGATTGATATATTGGGAAAGGTGGTTATAGCTACACAGTTAGCTAGTGATGATATTGAAGACTTGACTTGTTAAAATAGATTGTGCTGATGCCTAAGCTATTGTTTTAAATTTGGATGTAAGTCTTAACTAATCAAGCAATCAATGCTTAAAAAGGACACATGGTGCGAAAATGATGTTTCTAATGTCCTTTTCTATTAGCAAATTTTTCTTTTGATGTAGTAATAACTGTATACTATAAAGGTATACACCTATAAGTTTTTTTATAAAACTTAATATCATTGATTAACATAGTAGTATAACTTTGATGAGAGTTCTGATTAAAATTTAATAGACAATATGAGACCTTTGAGGGATATATTACAATAATTTATAAAAATTAGAATTATAATGATATACTAATAAATAGGTTGTAGTTGAATATTTTTAATTTCAAATGAGGTGGTATAAAAATGAATAAATCAAAAGTAGAAAAGGTAAATTTTTATAGCGATGTACTTGGTAAAGAAATGTCAATGTTGGTATATTTACCTGAATGTTATAATAGTTCAACTCCTCTGCCTGTATTATATTTTCTGCATGGAAGAAGTGGGAATGAAAATATAATGATTGAAATGGACATCAACACTAAAGCTGATCGAATGATAAAAGATGGGGAAATTAAGCCTATGATAATTATATGTCCAAGAATTGAAAACAGCAGGGGGTTGAATTCATCCTTAATTTGTAAGGAGGTGTCTGACCTTGGAGATAATAATAGAATCATAAATATAGGAATGTATGAAGATTACTTTATGAAAGAGATAATAGTATTAATAGATAAAACTTTTAATACTATAAAAGATAGAAAAGGAAGATATATAGGAGGGGCATCTGCTGGCGGCTATGCAGCTCTTCACAATGCATTTCGACATCAACATATGTTTTTGAAAGTAGGTGGGCATATGCCTGCTTTAGAACTGGAACTTGAAGACAAGCCATATTTTAAAGATATGGGTGTATGGGAAAAATATGATCCAATATATATTGCAAGAAACAATAATATTTCTCTTGATATTGATGTTTATCTTGATGCTGGAGATAAGGATGAAGGTAGATTTTATGAAGGCTGTTCAATTTTACATAAAAAATTGAAAGAAAAAGGCATAAATTCTCAAAATCATGTATTCCCAGGGAATCACAATGCTGAATATATACAATCAAATATTGAAAAGTATCTAAAATTTTATGGATGTTAATATATTATGGACAGGATTTCGTAATTCGAAGCTGAATTAATTCGTAAAGTTTTTTTAGTGTGACTTAAGTCCTACCTTTTTCATTCTTTAGGAATATGTTTTAACGGATAAAATCCGTGTTTTGAGGTTGCTACCCCTTTATATGCTAAATCAAATTAGAGGATTTTACTATTCTATAGCGAACTATGGTCAGGGGGTGGTATATGTGCGTAAAAAAAAGAAGTACAATAGATCATATAAGGAAGTATTCCAAGATCACATAAATAATAAAGAAGAATATATAATAACTAAAGACTTGTATACTTATATTAAGGTAGAATATGTTGATAGAATTAAGAATGATAATATGTGTATAGAAATAGAGAAAGCAAGATTAGATCGCGAAATAAATCAAGGTAAAATTAAAAGCTTGCCTAATTATATATCTTATATGCTTTTATCGATGACTGTTCTTGCAAGTGGATTTATTACAGCATTTACTCAGTATACAGGTAAATCCTACAATAGGTATATTCTTATTGTAGGATTTACTATAATATTTGTAGCAATAATTCTTTCTACTGGACTTTCTACAAGTAAAGAATTTATTTTAGACGATAAAAAAGTTATTGTTTTTAAATTATCTTTACGAGTATTAAATGATATAGAGGAAGAAATTGCTGAAGAGTTATCAAAAGCAAAAGAAAAAGCAGACAAGTTAGAGAAACAACAAAAAATAGAGCAGTATTTTAGTAGAGGAAAATTTATAAATAATTTTGCACCAGCTTTCAATGAAATAGCTACTGGGTTAGTTAGTAAAGTATTTAAGAAAAATAAGTAGATGTAATATCTTCTACAAATCAATAAAGTTTGCGTTACATTATGAATATTTACGTAAGAAATTTAAGTAACGTAAATATAAAAATTATTGTCCAGGATTGTTATAGTATATGTATTTGAATGAAAAATGAGAGTACAAACATTGCTAAATGAGTATATTTATTGTTACTACTCAGGCATTCTCAATAGGAAATGCCTGTGATAATAAAAAACATGATCGTAGACCTTATGTCTAAAAAAAGCTTTACAAATTAAAGGGAGCCGAAGGCGTCCCCATAACAGAGGGGTAGCGCCATAGCCGCAGCTTCCAGTTTTGTCTCTAGGTTTTCCACTTCAAGTTCTTTGGTTTTTATTGTATTACCAAGTTTTATATTTCTTGCTTGTTTATTTGCGATAGGATTTAAAAGATTCATTTTCAGTCTTAAAACCCTTATATTCCGTAACAAGGCCTGCAAGGGTGTCATTTTTTTCTTTATATTCTTGAATTAACCCTTATTACTATCTACGATTTTACGTAACTGTTTTAGGAATCCATTGCCTAAAAACATCTGCATTATGGCCGTATCAAATTAAGTTCCTCAATGTATTCTACAAGCTCCCATACATTTGTATAGGGATTACTTTCAATAATGTCTTTTACATTCAACATTGATGAACTTTTTTTGTATGTAACCCATTGATAATTTATATTTTTCTTAACATCATTACTTTTGTGAGAATTTGACATTGCAGAATTATATATTTAGTATACTATTTAAATAAAGGTGGTGTTTAAAATTATGGGAATGAGATTCAATGGAATGAATGGAATAAGTCAATTTAGTAGTGCTTATGACCTTTGGATTATTGTAGCAATGGTTTTAAAACTTGTAATTTTAGTTGCAATTATATTCATCGCATATAAAATAATTAAGAAACATAATTTTCATAGCATATCAGCAATTAAGATTCTTGATGAACGTTATGCAAAAGGTGAAATTGAAGAGGATGAATATTTAAACAGAAAAAAAATACTTAAACAGAAATAAATCTGCCCCATAAAACAGATCTATATATAACAGGCTTGTTTAAATTATGGGACAAAATAACGTTTATTATGTGCAACTACTTCAAGTGAAAGTTATTAAATATAGTAATACTAACTAAAAAATAAAAATATAAAGGAGATAACATTATGAATCCAATTAGTAATAACTCAATTTCAAATTCTTATACACCGAAGCCAGTAACGACAACATCGTCTCAATCAACATCAGCTAATGCATTTAGTACTTTATTAGCTGATATTCAATCTAATAGTACAGGTGCAAAGGGAACTACGAGTGCAAAAGATGCTATTAGTACTTTAATGACTGATATTGAGTCTAGTACTCTAGGTGCATCTGGTGAGTCAGGTTCTACAAGTGACCTTGATAGTATGTTAGCAGGAACTTCATCTACTGCGACAAATCCTCAGGATGCAATTAACAACTTACTATCTAATCTTCAATCTAGTGATACAAGTTCAGATGATACAGGTGATTCACCTATTCCATCGGATGATTACAGTACTTTATTATCCAATATTCAAGCTAATACTACAGGTACACAAACTCAAGGCACAATTGATAGTGAGCTAAACTCAATGACACAAGATAATGGTACATCAATAGATTAAATAATCTACATATTTAGCTTATAGAATGAGTCTGTGATATACAGGCTTTTTTTTATTATAATCTTATCCATAATAGCATTAATTAGTGGATACAACGCACATATAGTAATTTAAACAACACAAAAAAATACAAATGTAATTAGAAAGGTGGGAATCCAAACTAATTACCTTTGTATTTTTTCTATATGTTTAAAAGTAAAGACAATAGTATATTACTTTAATTTCAATTAAATAGCAATTATTGTAAGAGTAAATAGTGCATAAAACACTGTATATTCTCAATTAGACACCCAAAATAGCATGAAAATGATGATTTTTTGTATATGTTAAAGCAACTATGAGGGTATAGACTAGATAGAGGTATATAATAAATGTCGTGAAGTGAACAGGCTCGGATTCAGATGTTGAGCCGACAAAAACTATCACCTTAAGCATATACTTAAACGATGATAGCTACGAGAGTTGCT
>Ga0209125_1003636_pt1 | contig 10401 bp, 16 predicted proteins | sample BarGraIncub1131A_FD_184503 | JGI IMG/M metagenome (GOLD analysis project Ga0209125, IMG submission 184503) | Arctic peat soil microbial communities from Barrow, Alaska - Barrow Graham LP Incubations 11-31A (SPAdes) (version 2) | ecosystem: Environmental > Terrestrial > Soil > Wetlands > Peat... | reverse complement strand
ACCAATACAGGCAATTACTCAGCTTCTACCAATACAGGCAATTACTCAGCTTCTACCAATACAGGCTATAAGTCAGCTTCTACCAATACAGGCAATTACTCAGCTTCTACCGTAGAAGGAAAAGATTCCATTGCACTAGCTACGGGAATAGGAAGTAAAGCAAGAGGAGCTCTTGGATGTTACATAGTAGTTGCAGAATGGGAAAAAGATGATAACTATGACTGGCACATTAAAGATGTACAAGCAGCCAAAGTGGACGGAAATGCAATTAAAGCAGATACCTTTTACTCTTTAGTTGAAGGGCAGTTCAAAGAAGCTGATTTAGAAGATTAAAAATAAGGCAAGGGAGGTGAAAAGCAAATGAACATACAATTTGAGGGTGACAAAGTTATTTTAGACAAAGTAGATTTTATAAAGTTAATGGGTGGAGACATTACACCAATACAGGTTATTGCAAAAGGACCATCCCTAAATGTAGAAAATGATATTACAGAGTATTTGGATGGCAATGGTTTTAAAAGACACTTAAAAGGCTTCAACTTCTTAAGGATAGCAATACTTAAATGCATGGAAGACCCTAGCATAATGTCCAGAGTAACTAAGGAGCTTTACCCTTATGTGGCAGCTTCAGCTGATACTACATCAAGCAAAGTTGAGAGAGCTATAAGACATTCCATAGAAATTACATTCCCTATATTTGAAAAACCTACAAACAGTGAATTTATAGCACTTGTAGCGGATGTAATTAGATTAAAAAGAGAAATTTAAGGAGGTGGTTGTTTGGAAAAATTAAATAAAAAATAGGATCCATTTGGAGTGGATCCTAGAGCCCGAAGGCTCAACAAAAGTATCTAAAATAATTATAGCACAAATTTAAGGAGGGAATAACAAAAATGAAAATTACGGCAGAATTCAATTCCAACGAAGAGCTAATAAGCTTTATAGGTTCATTTGGACCTAAAACAATTATACAAGAACCAATAGCATCCACACCTAAAGCTTCAACAAAGAAAAATGAAGTAGTAGTAAAGATTGAGGATAAAACCCCAATAGTCGAAGCTGAGCTTGTAACAAAAGTACAGACCACAGAAAAAACACCAGTAGAAGATACTAAGCCAAAAACAGGGGTTGGGCAACCAGTCACTCTTGAAGTAGTTAGGGCTAAGTTAGCAGTTATAAGCCAGGCAGGTAAGCAGACTCAAGTAAAAGCACTTCTTGCAAAATTTGATTCTAAAAAGCTTACAGATGTTTCTGCAGAAAGGTATAAAGAATTAGTGGAAGAAGCGGAAAAACTATAATGGGATCCCATGCGGTACTATCCGCTTCAGGAGCTTCCAAGTGGCTTAACTGCCCTCCTAGTGCAAGACTTGAAGAATATTTCCCTGAATCCTCATCCATTTATGCTGAGGAAGGAACACTAGCACATGCATTAGGAGAATTAAGATTAAAGGAAGCCTTAAAAAATATTACTAAAAAAGAAATAAATGCAGAGTTTAAAGCTATCCAAGCCTCTGAATTTTACAATGATGAAATGGTAGAAAAGATAGCTGAGTATGTTGACTATGGCATGGAGCAAGTATCAGAGGCAAGAGCCAGGACTAAGGATACATTAATTTTCTTAGAACAAAGATTAGATTTTAGTACATGGGTACCTGATGGCTTTGGTACCGGTGATTTAGTAATAGTATCTGATGATATTTTGCAGATAATTGACCTTAAATATGGAAAAGGTGTAGCTGTTTCTTCTATTAACAATAAACAGATGATGTTATATGCATTAGGAGCAGTAGAAGCCTTTGGACTTCTCTATGACATAAACAAGGTCCACATGACAATCTGTCAACCAAGGCTAGATAACATATCAACTTATGAGATGACTGTGGAAGACCTATATAAATGGGCTGATGAATATTTAGCTCCTATAGCTAAACAAGCCTATGCCGGAGAAGGAGATTATAACTCTGGTACACATTGCAGATTTTGCAAGGCTAGATTTACTTGTAAAGCAAGGGCAGAAGCTAACCTTGAATTAGCTAAAATGGATTTCCAAGAACCGGATGTACTTTCTGATGATGAAATAGCAGAGGTACTCACAAAAGCTACAGAGCTTCAGGCTTGGGCCAGTGACATTCAGAATTATGCATTAGACCAGGCAATTAATAAGGGAGTGCATTGGACGGGCTATAAGCTTGTTGAAGGAAGAAGCACCAGAAAATACACAGATGAGGGTTCTGTTGAAGTGGCATTACTGAATGCTAATTATGAACGTGCAAAGATTCTTAAAGAGCCAGAGCTTCTAGGTATTACAGCAATGGAAAAATTATTAACTAAAAAGAAGTTTAATGAAATCCTTAGTAACTTAATTATTAAGCCAGAAGGTAAGCCAACACTTGTACCTGAAACAGACAAAAGACCAGAACTAAACTCTGTAGGTAAAGCTGCAGAAGATTTTAAGGAGGAATAGAGATTGGATAATTTAAAGTTAGACGGAAAGTTATTAAAGCCAGTAGCTGAGCTATTGGAGATAAAGATTAAGAATGTATTAGCAATAGTTGCAGTAAAAGAAAAGACAGCTGAGATTACCCTAAAGCTTGAGATTAAGACCATTGAAAGAGAACGAGAGGATGATTTTGGTAATCCAGTGATCTACAAAGAACCTATCATAAACTATAGCATCACAGAAAAGATAAGAGAGCTTAAGAGTGTTGATAAAGGTGGCCTTGGATATGGCTACCAAATAGACACCGACATAATTTCAGATGAAGTTTACATTCAGGAAATAGAAGAATAAAAATTTTAGGAGGACGGATTAACAATGGATATAATGGCAAAACAGATCGGAACAAAGGTTATAACAGGAATGGTGAGGTTTAGCTATGCTAACCTCTTCGAGGCAAAGGCAGCTAAGGAAGGTCAAGAAGCTAAGTTTAGTGTTAGCTTAATAATTCCAAAGAGTGATATTGCTTCACTTAAAATTATAAAAGCAGCTATAGATGAAGCCAAAAAGGAAGGAGCTTCTAAGTGGGGAGGAAAGATCCCTGCAGGACTAAAAATGCCTTTAAGGGATGGCGATACAGATAGACCAGACGATGGTAACTATGAGAACTGCTATTTTGTTAATGCTAATAGTAAGCAGAAACCTCAGATAGTAGATAAAAATAGAAACCCTGTGACTGAAGAAAGCCTGGTTTATAGTGGTTGCTATGGTAGGGCCTCTCTTACCTTCTATGGTTACAACTCCAATGGCAGCAAAGGGATTGCCTGCGGACTACAAAATATACAGAAATTAGAAGAAGGAGAGCCATTAAGCGGAAGATCTAGAGCCGAGGATGATTTTGAAGCTTTAGAAGATGAAGAAAATGACTTCTTGAGTTAATAACATGAGAGCATTAGGAATTGATATTGAAACTTTTTCTAGTGTATCTTTAATAGATTGTGGTGTTTACAAATATGTAGACACCGACAATTTTAAGATACTACTATTCGCATATGCCTTTGATAATGAACCTATACAAATGCTTGATATGGAGTCTGGGGACACTTTACCTGAGGAAGTTATAGAAGCCCTCCACGATATAAACATTATCAAATTTGCCTTTAACGCTCCATTTGAAAGGACCTGTATCTCTAAACATTTAGGCGAGTATTTGGATCCAAAAGGATGGCAGTGCACAATGGTAAAATCCTTAACTCTTGGATTACCCGGGAGCCTTGCTAAGGTTTATAAGGCTTTAAATTTTGAAGAGGATAAACAGAAAATGTTTGTTGGTAAAAGTTTGATTAGATATTTTTCTATACCTTGCAAGCCCTCCAAAGTAAATGGAGGCAGAATAAGAAATCTCCCAGAGCATGATACAGAAAAATGGGAGTTATTTAAAACTTATTGCATCCAGGATGTAGAGGTTGAAAGAGCTATTAGAATAAAGCTTGAAAGATTTGAAACTATGGAGGAAGAACAGGAGCTCTGGGAACTTGATCAGAGAATAAATGACAGAGGAGTGTATACAGATAAAGAATTAATAAATCAAGCAATAGCCTGCAACGCTAGAAATAGTGAAAGGCTTGGTGAAGAGTTTAAGGAATTAACAGGCTTAAATAATGCTAAAAGTTTAAAACAGATAAAAGCCTGGATTAAAGAAAAAACAGGTATGGAAGTAAAAAGCATCACTAAAGATACTATACCTGAGTTAATAGAAACAATATCAAATAGAGATGTTATCCAGGCTTTGGGAATAAGGCAGGAAGTAGGTAAAACCTCAGTTAGTAAATACCAGAAAATGAGAGAGGTTGCGAGATCGGATAACAGAGTAAGAGGAGTATTACAGTTTTATGGGGCTAGTCGTACTGGAAGATGGGCAGGTAGATTAGTACAAGTTCATAATCTACCACAAAATAAAATAGCGGATTTAGATTTAGCAAGAAATCTATTAAGAGATGGCAACTTTGAACTATTAGATATGGTATATGAAAAGGTGCCTTTTGTTTTATCTCAACTCGTGAGAACTGCATTTGTTCCTACCCCAGGTAATAGATTTATAGTTGCAGATTTCAGTTCAATAGAAGCCCGAATTATTGCTTATCTAGCCGGAGAAAAATGGAGGATGGATGTGTTCAACACCCACGGAAAGATATATGAAGCTTCTGCCTCTCAAATGTTTAAAGTACCACTAGAAAGCATAACTAAAGGAAGTGTATTAAGGCAGAAGGGTAAAGTCTCAGAGCTTGCTTTAGGATATCAGGGCGGAGTTGGAGCACTTATAAAAATGGGTGCCTTGGATATGGGAGTTAAAGAAGAAGAGCTTCCAGAACTTGTTTCCTCTTGGAGAGCTTCCAATGGATCCATAGTTAAGTTTTGGAAAGATGTTGAAAGAGCAGCCATTAAAACAGTAAAGCAAAAAGTGGTTACTACAATTCAACATGGGATATCTTTTATACCAGGTCCAGGAATACTCTTCATCCAATTACCTTCAGGCAGAAGGCTTGCTTATATAAAGCCACAGATTGATATTGACGAGAATTACGGCTCAGATAAATTGACCTATGAAGGGATGAACCAAACAATAAATAGTTGGGTAAGACTTGAAACCTATGGTGGGAAGTTAGCAGAGAATATTGTTCAGGCTGTAGCGAGAGATTGCTTAGCAGTATCTATGCTAAGGCTTGATGAGGAAGGCTATAACATAGTAATGCACGTACATGATGAAGTCATATTAGACATGCCTATGGGCAAAGGCACTCTAGAAGATGCAGCCTATATAATGGGTCAACCGATAGCTTGGGCCCCAGGATTACCCCTAAGAGCTGATGGCTATGAATGTAACTATTATAAAAAGGATTAGGAGGAATATTAAATTGAATAAATTAGATATTATATTATTTTTAACGGCTGCTACAGCACTGTTTATGGTTTTTATTTTATGTAAGAAAGATAAACCTAGAATCTATTGCAGAGACGGAGTTTGTGAGATTTGCTGTTCAAGTTGCGACGTAACACAGAGGTGCCACTTTGCCTGTGACAAGGACCATCATAATTGCGGGAGGTTAAGATGAGAGAAATATTAAGATGGATTTTATTGTACGCCTGCCTGTTTGCGGTAGTTATATTCGCTATAAGAGCCTATAGATTAGGTGCAAAAGGATTATATACCAGAGCATGTTTAGATCTTATTGTTGCATGTTTCGGCTTGTTGATTGTAATTGTAGTCAATACATTTTGAACTGAGGAGGCGGGGAAATTGATATTTGAGAATCTTGTGATCCTTTGGATTGCTATAGAAAAAGTATGTCCTCCTGAAACAGCTTTTAAATATTTTGATAAGGCTTTAAATAGTAAGCAAGGAAGACCTAGAGAATTACCATACTTCTCATGGACACCTGAAGATATACAAGACCTTCTAGCCTTTAGAGAAAAAGGATTAACCTATAAAGAAATTGGAAGTTATTACGGGGTATCAGATCATTCTATTTTTGTAATTATTAAAAGGCAGGTGATAGTTCATTGAAAGGGAAACGTGATGATATTAAAATCTTAAAAGATTCTGAATGTAATATAAATACTCCTGTGACTTTCGGATTAAAAGATAAATTAACTTACACTAAAGGAATAAAAATAAAACCGAGGATAACAGGTAAGCGCTCAACTCCGCACCAGGAGAAATTTTTCCTTCCAGAGTTATTACCCTTGGAGGAATATGATAAAATAATAATTCTATTCTCAGGGGGAAAGGATTCCTCTGCAGCATATTTTAAATTAATTGAAATGGGAGTACCTAAGGATAAAATTGAACTTTGGCACCATGATATAGATGGAGGTCACCCTACAAGAAAGATGGACTGGCCTGTAACTAAGAATTATGTAAAAGCATTTGCAGAAGCTACAGGAACAGAGTTAAGACTATCTTGGAGAGTTAATGGCTTTTGGGGTGAAGTTTATAGGGTGGGATCCAGTTATCCAATCCAATACATGGATAAAGGGAAAATTAAAACATGCAACCTCTCAGTAAGACAAAAAAGAAGCCAAGAACTTAGAGAAAGCTTATTGGATTTAGAAGAATTAAGAGAATATGGATATAGGATGAAGTTTCCGGCCAAGAGCGGAGATTTAAGTGTTCGGTGGTGTAGTGCTTACTTGAAAATTGTTGTAGGGGATACAGTAATAAGGAATCTAGAGCAATTCAATGAGCTCAAGCAATTAGGGACTGAACGTCATAAGTTCCCTGCTAAAGGTAGTTGTCATAGTGGCAGGTGGTGTAGTGGATCATTAAAGGCTAGTGTTCAAGATAGCGTAACAACACATGTTGAATCTATTAAAAGTAACTCAAAAATATTAGTTATATCAGGTGAAAGAAGAGGTGAGAGTCCAGGTCGTTCAAAGTATAACGAAATGGAGATTCATAGAACCAATGCATTAGCTAGAGCAAAGAGATTAGTCCACTGGTGGAGACCTGTTATAGATTACAGCGAGAAGGATATTTGGGAAGTGCTCAAGAGAAACAATTGTAACCCCCATCCTTGTTACAGGGTTGGTTGGAATCGATGCAGCTGCATGATGTGTATTTTTTCTTTACCCAAGCACTGGCAGGGCATTAAAGAACTCTTCCCAGAGTGCTATAACGAAGTCTGTAAGGATGAAAGGATACTAGGGTTTACTCTAGATAATAAAAAGACCATGGAGAAATATATTGAAGGTGCTGAAAGTTGCCTTGATACTTCAGATGGTGAAGCTATACAACAAATAAAGACAGGTGATTTTAAAGCAGAAGATATATTTATAAAGGGTGGATGGAAATATCCTATAGGAGCATTTAATGGTAGCGATGGAGGGCCTTGCTGATAAAGATTTTAATTAACAATCCTTAGGAACCAACTAACTATATTTTAAAGGAGGTTATAAAATTGGGAGATAGATTTTTTATAATGTATTGCAAAGATAACATAGCCTACCCCGTGGCATTATCAAAAGAACAAGAAGAAGCTTTTGACTGGTTTATTAAAATAATGATGCCCGAGCCTATAACTATTGTTTCGGATATGCCTCAGGGTGAGGTTCAGAATATCATAAAAAGTAAAGGAGTTGATTTTAGATGAAAAATACACTTGGAGATTTAAATAACTATTTATTTGCCCAACTTGAGCGATTGGATGATGAAGAGTTAAAAGGAGAAAAGCTTCAAACTGAAATCGAAAGAACAAAAGCAATAATCGTTACTGCAGGCCAAATAATTTCTAATGGGAATTTAGTATTACAGGCTGAAAAATTTAAAGCTGAGACTCTAGGAAGGAGCCTAGCAAAAGCCCCTGAAATGTTGGAGGGATAACCTGTGAAAGTTCATATATGGAGTGCGGAAGAAAAAGAGTATTTAAAAGAAATAACCACAGGGCATCATCACAAAGAAATACAGGAGCTAATAAATAAAAAATTCAATTTAGAGTTTACACAAGAACAGATAAAAGCAGCTATAGGCAGATATAAACTAAATACTGGATTTACAGGGCAGTTTGGGAAACAACATGTACCAGCTAATAAGGGCATGGCAGGAGTATGGGCTAAAGAGTCCGAAAAAACATGGTTCAAAAAGGGAAGAGAGTCCTTAAACCGTAGGGAAGTTGGAAGTGAAAGAGTAACTGTAGACGGATACACGGAAGTTAAGACCTTAGAACCAAATAAATGGAGATTAAAGCAACAATTAGTCTGGGAAAAACTCAATGGGAAGATTAAAAAAGGCTATGTTCTTGTATTTGGGGATGGTGATAAAAGCAATTTTGATATTAATAATTTAATTTTAGTATCTAGACTACAGCTCCTAATATTAAATAGAAAAAATTTAATACAGAAAGATGCTGACTTAACAAGGACGGGGGTTATTATAGCAGATCTATATCAAAAGATAAGTAAAAGAAAAGTTAAGCTGTAGTCTGAGTATAAAGTGAGGGAAGTGATAAGTTGAAAGTTTCAGAATTTTTAGAGGTAACAAAAGATACGGAAATGTTTTATATAAAAGAAGGTAATCAAACAATAACCGATAATGACATACTAGTTGACAGAGATGATATAGAAATAGATGGTCTATTGGACAGAGAAATTAAAGAGATAACCTTTGTATTGGATGTAGAAAAGAGTTGCAAATTCATGATTGATGTTGTTCCAGTAATATTTATTGAGTAAAACTTGGAGGGAGGAAAATATAAATTATGGCAATGGATATGGCTACTAAATATTATGATAAGAGAGAATCCTCAAAGGATAGAAAATATTACTCAACCCTTGACGAAATGCTTATTGATAAAGGTAGAAGTGAATTGGTTGGTAAAAATATTACACCATCTTGGTTAGGAGTAAAAAACATAGGATTTGAAAAAAATATAGGTACCGTAGGTCATTTCGGAATGGGCAAGGCTGGAATGCTAATAAATAAAGAATTTGAAAAGGCTATAAAGGATATGGAAGAAAGGCGGTAGTTAAAGATGGACAAGTCAAAACACCCACTTTGGAAAAAGTCAATGCTGCAAGTGCTAAGCTATAACGACATAATAACTTGGTTGGAAGAAATAATGAATAACGGAGATATTTATGGCTACGAGAGTGAAGAAGCAGGCTATTACCAAGAGTATAAAGAACTATTTGACGAACTATCAGTTGGAGCTTATAGCCTTTGGGAAGCAATAGTAGAGTCAGAAGTAAGAGAAAACTGGGATGATATGACCGTAGCTTTATTGGGATATCAGCAGAAAGTTCTAGGATTTGATGTCATTGAGCAAGATTATTTTTCCATGTTAAACCGTTATGATGAAGACTGGGCTGTTGAGGAAGCTTCTAAGAGAATAGAAAGGCTTTCAAAACGTGACATGCTAAGATGTTTTAAAAAGGTTATGACAACATTAGTCTTATTCTTTGATGTAAAAGCAGCACATGATTGTCTAACATCAATTGTTGAGGAATTGGATTATAGAGGAGCACTGTTGGATAGTAAAAATAATGAAATTAATCGGTTATATAAAGATTTAACAGGAGCTAACGAAGCAGAATTTGACAGAATTATTGCAACTGTTCCTCAGCGTATGTGGGTTGAATAGTTCGCATTTCAAGACCAGGATGTATCAAATATTGATTATAAGTACCAGAAGGGTTATCTCATGAGATTCACCCTCTGATCAAAATGCTAATTAGCGATTTGTATAGTTTACTCTGTACCATACCATCTTTGGTAAAGAAAAATAATAGGAACAAGGCTTAATGATAAAAGAAAGAGCCCTAAATTACTCATATTAGTCATCTTGTAAAGTCCAAATCTTTCAAAAACAAAGGGGCTAATGATAAAGGCTTGAAATGCATCAATAAGTATATTTGCCCCAAAAAATAACCAGGCATTGTGATAAGTAAAATAAAATACAAGGATTGTGGTAACAGGAAGATAACCATAAGTAAAGGATGAAATGTTTTTAAGGAAAAATACGTTGTCTGTAACAACCCACCAATTATACACATTTGCCATTTGCCAGTGAATTGTACTTAAAAATATAGTAAAGAAGGCAACAGATAAAAAATGTCTTACTCGTTTTGAATCTAATGGTATAAGTAAAAACCAAGGTGCTAAAAGTAATAGCCATAATAATAATTGTCCCATTTTATTTCACTCCTACAATCTTTTCTATTAGTGTCTGTTAATATAATTAAATTTATACATATGAAAATTAGGTATTCCCAATGCAGAGGTGCAGTTTATATTTTCCATACTGATAAACAATACGATTATAAGACATCGGAAGGGGTTGAAGGATGAAGCAGGTATTAAAGTACCCTGGATCTAAATGGAGAATAGCTGATTGAATAGTTCAAAAGATGCCTAAACATCACAGCTATATAGAGCCTTTCTTTGGAAGTGGAGCAGTAGAAATGCCCCC
>Ga0209125_1003635_pt1 | contig 10401 bp, 4 predicted proteins | sample BarGraIncub1131A_FD_184503 | JGI IMG/M metagenome (GOLD analysis project Ga0209125, IMG submission 184503) | Arctic peat soil microbial communities from Barrow, Alaska - Barrow Graham LP Incubations 11-31A (SPAdes) (version 2) | ecosystem: Environmental > Terrestrial > Soil > Wetlands > Peat... | reverse complement strand
TAACTGTATCTGTTTATACTATTGCTGGTGTAAAAGTTAAGTCATGTATTGTAAACTCTGACGAAGTAATTTCTCTTCTTAAGGGAGCTTATATTGTAAAATCCGGTAATACAATTCAGAAAGTTTTAGTTCGTTAAAAAGAACTCGATATTCTTGTATTCTGACCTCATCCGATTCCCCTCTTATTTTGAGAGGGGAATTTGGCTTTTAATAAAACATAAAACCTAATCATGAAGAAAATACTGTTATTCATTTTTATTGCCATCGTATCAACATCTTTTGCCCAAACATGGAAAAACCCTTATACACTTTCGGGTGAGATACCTGTAGGTGGAACAGGCGGCATAGGTGACCCATATATCATGAAGTATAATGGCACTTATTATTTATACGCTAGCAACGATGGTGAATTGATTTTAAGATGTTGGTCGTCTAAGGATCTGATCAATTGGTCTGATGCAATCATATGCTCCACTGATGCTAAAATTAATGGAGCTTATGCTCCTGAAGTCGTTTATTGGAATGGGACCTTTTACATGTATACCTCTCCTTATGGAGCAGGGCATTATGTGTTAACCAGTACCAGCCCGACAGGCCCATTCAAAGCAGTTACAGGCAATCTGGGCAAAGTCATTGATGGTTCTGTTTTTATCGATGACGATGCAAAGTGGTATTTTTACCATGCTGATGGATCCGGCATCCTTGGTTGTGCCATGCCAACTCCAACATCTATAGGTGCCGATGTTAACATAAACGCACAAATGAATGGCCAGTGGACGGAAGGGCCATGTGTCATCAAAAGAAACGGAATTTACTATTTGTTGTATACCGGTAACCATGTGGTATCGCAGGGTTATAGGACTAATTATGCCAAGAATACGAAAAGCCCCATTAGTTCGTTCACTCCACAAGTTGCTCAGAATCCTATCCTCATCAGCACCGAAGGCTCTTTTGTGGGCTTGGGTCATGGATCCGCTTTTATCGGACCTGACTTGGATACATACTATTTTACCTATCATAGTCTTGCAGGTGTTTATGATGCATGTCCGTACAGACGACTTAACATTGATCGCATGGCCTGGAACGGCGATAAATTATTGATGTTGGGGTCTACGAACTGGAACCAGCAAGCGCCACAACTGGCAACATCAGACTATTTTAACAGAACCGAAATCGGAACGAACTGGACGATACTAAATGGAGGCAATTGGGGAATGAGTAATCAGGACCTCATGTTTCAGGATGTGATGAATGAAACCACAGAAACTACACACAAGGCTATCTTTAATTCTGCAACTGCTTCCGATTATACGGCTGAATTTACCATAAAGGAAGTTGCCCGAAATAACGATTTGGCTAAGCTTGGAGCTGTTTTCAGTTACACCAACGAACAAAACTATGGAGTAGCCTTGTTCCATAGCTTTACCAACCAATTGGAAATTAATTTTTTAATTGATGGAACCTGGGGAACAGCTCAATTCGTAAATCTGCCTGTCGGTTTTAAATACGATGTTTGGCACAGCATTCGAATAGAAAAATTTACCACAAGCTACAAGTTCTTTGTAGATGGAATGCAAAAAGCGTCTTTGACAAGCAACTTGGCAGGAGGTCGCGTGGGTTATATGACCAGTTGGAGTCAGGGCAATTTTTCTTACATCGCACTGAGTAACAAAGTGAAAGGATCGGGTATTTTCGATACCTATAAACCAATCCCGGGCAATATTGCTGCAGTACATTATAATGCAGGCGGCGAAGGTGTGGGTTATCACGATCTGACTCCCGGAAATGCAGGTGGACAATACGTCAGAAATGATAGTGTGGATATCAGCACAAATATAGAGGGCGGTTTTCATATTAGCGAAAATCAAACAGGTGAATGGTACAATTACAATGTCAATGTTCAATCTACCGGTGTTTATAATGTAGGTATCAGGTATGCTACCACAAGCTCAACTTGTCAAATAAAGATTAAACAAGGAGATACCGATCTAACAGAAGTGGTAGATCTTCCGACAACCGGTGGAATGACTACCTGGCGTACGTTTACAATTCACGGATTAAACTTAAATGCTGGCAATCAAACGCTGAAAATAGAAGCCATTACCGGTGATTTTAACTTCTACGAAATGCAGTTTAAATCTGCTGAGAATGAAGTGGTCACTAAAACAGACAATTTCGATACTGCTTTCAGCTCAGACTGGAACTACAGTGATGGAAACTGGACAATTGAATCCGGACAAGCCAGCATAGATGGTTATGGTAAAAAATTCATGGGCAGTACCGGTTGGACCGATTATACCATTGAAGCTGATATAACTTATAAAAATTCAATGAATGCAGGTATCATCTTCAGAGTAAACAATCCTGCCCAAGGAGGAGCAAATGACAATCCAGGCTTGGGTACTGATTTTCTTGAGGGTTATTTTTTTGGCTTAGGCAATACCTCGATAACTCTTGGGAAGCACAATTATGGTTGGGCTACTTTAAAAACGGTCGCAGGTAACTATTTGATTAATACCGCTTATCACGTTAAAATTGTTGCATCTGGGGCTAACATGAAAATTTATGTCACGGATATGACCACCCCTAAAATTGATTATACAGATCCCAATCCAATTATTAGTGGGAAAGTTGGCTTTCGCTCCTGTAATGTCCACGCGCATTTCGACAATTTTACTGTGACAACTTCTGATAATTCGGTAACAGGACTAAAGAATATTTCAAACAAAACATCAGAAAATGACTTTGAACTATTTCCCAATCCTGTCAGCAATGTTCTAACTGTTCGTGCATCTAAAAAAACAGTTGCAAAAATATATAATACAACTGGTCAGTTAATGCTTTCACAAACTGTTGAAGGCAGCAACAATACGATAAATGTTGAGCAATTAGCTAAAGGACTTTACATTATTAAGTTATTCGGCGGTGGAACAAAGATGTCTGGAAAATTGATAAAAGAATAGAGTTTAAATTTAATAACACTGTTTGGATTCAAATTTTTATCGTTCAACTCTAGACTGAATACCATTTTTCTACTACAAATAACGAGAAAGACCCTTTATGATTCTGGGTCATTCTCGTTATTTTCTCTTTACATTATTCCATCAATATATCAATACCATTCCTCTTTTAAAAGAATAAAGATATAGTCTATATTCTTCAAATCTAAGATCAATTCGCCTATAAGTTTTATCAAAATGTCGTGTACATTGTCTATTCAATAAGTCTATTTTTGAACCTTAAAACCAGACAAACTCTATTTATATGAAAGCACACACAAAACAGCATTTAGTTGTATTCCAATGTTTATTGTATTTGATGTTCATTTCTTATAGCTTAGAAGCTCAAAACCTGACAACAGTGCAAAAAAATCAGTTGCAGAGTCCGATTGATTCCACTACTTTACTGAACAAGACTAACATGCCGGATTTCTTTGCAAATCCTCCACTTGTTTATAAACCAAGACCTCTGTGGTTTTGGAACAATACGACCTTAACCAGCGCCGGAATTATGGATCAGATGCAGAAATGCAGAGACATTTGCGGATATGGAGGTTTCGGTATTTTGCCCTATGGAGGATTTGGACTTGAGCCAAATGGTGGAGCAAATATGCCGAAGTATTTGGAGGAAGAATACTTTTCACTATACGACGTTGCTGTAAAAAAAGCGAACGAACTTGGCATGAAACTATGTGTTTACGACGAGTATGGTTTTCCAAGTGGAAGTGTCGGAGCAATGCTGGGAGATGGCATTCCCCGTCTCATGAACAAATATCCCGATGCAACGATCAAAAGACTCGACAAAATTGAACAAATTGTCATTGGCCCGAAAATCTATACAAAGACATTGCCGGCAGGTACACTCATGAGTATTGTTGCAATGAATACAGTTTCTAAAGAACGTGTAGACCTAACTTCTACTGCTGCAAGTGGAACTATCACTTGGAACGCTCCGGAAGGTAGCTGGAGATTTATGATATTTGTTTGTGTAAAAGATGGCGATCCAAACGTAGATTATCTAGATCCTGATGCGATTGATAAATTTATCGGAATGGTTCACCAGAGCTATTACGATCGCTTCAAGGAATATTTCGGAAAAACCATCGATGGTGTCTTTTATGACGAACCAACTATGTACAGAGCAGCCGGGCGTATGTGGACCCGCAATTATAATGAAAAATTTCAGGCAAAATATGGATTCAGTCCAACAGCCTATTATCCCGCATTATGGTATGATATTGGTACAGAAACGGCTGCAGCCAGAAATTACCTATTTGGTTTCCGTGCTGAACTTTATGCCTCTGGATTAGGGAAAAGAACACAGGATTGGTGCGATGCTCACGGTGGCATATCAGCTACAGGTCATCAGGACGCCGAAGATAGAGCAAACCCGGTCAGTATTTCGGGTGACATTATGAAGTGTTATAAATATCAGAATATTCCCGGAATTGACAAAATAGATGGAGGAACTAACCGACCTGCAGAAAAATATTACAAGTTGGTTAGTTCTGTAGCATACAATTGGGATAAACCATTGGTTATGTCTGAAACATATGGAGCTATGGGCAATATTAGCTGGAATGAAATTTATTCTATTGCCATGGACCAATATGCAAAGGGAATAAATAAACTGATCCCTCATGCAGTATGGTACAATACTTCGCATGTAGTCTTTCCCCCCGAGCTATCTTATCGTAATCCGATCTATGCAACAGGACTTCCAAAATTTAATGCCTTTATAGGACGTTTGAATGTGATGTTGCAGAATGATGGACGGCATGTATCGGATATAGGCGTATTGTATCCCATTTCAACCTTGCAGGGTAGTCATTATCTGGATGGCCCACAAGGTGCCTGGGCCGGTGGTGTAGCCATACCCGAAGGCAATTATGCTGATTTGGGAGAAACATTGTTTTCTCAAGTTTGCCGCGACTATACATGGATTCATCCAGAAGTGCTTGACGAGAGGTGTACTGTAAATGGTGATACGCTTAAACTCAACAATACAAGAAACCACGAGGCATTTAAGGTTCTTATTATGCCTGCTCAAAAGACCATTAGTTGGAGCAACTTACAAAAGATCAAACAATTCTACGACCATGGCGGCAAGGTGATAGCTGTAGGAACTTTACCATCGCAATCAGCCGAATTTGGTCACGATTCTGATGTGGTAGCGACTATTAGTCAAATGTTCCCTAATTGCAATAATTTTAGTATTACAGCTTCAAGTCAATGGGCAGACCCTGGCTATGAACCAAACCTTGCCATTGATGGATCAATGACTTCTCGTTGGAATGCGTTGTCTGACGGTGGTAACCAATGGCTGCAAATTGATTTTGGAAGCGAACAGACATTTAATAAAACAAAAATATCAGAGGCGTTTAATCGGATAACTTCATACAATATTCAGTATTGGGACGGTAGCAAATGGGTTAATTGTTTTACCGGTAATACGTTGGGAACATCTAAAGTCGATACTTTTGCAACGGTCAAGTCTTCAAAGGTTCGCTTATATATTAATACAGTAACTGAATTAAGTCCATCAATCTATGAATTTGCTATCTATTTAAACAACGGATCAGATTTAGTGACATCTGATACCTTGAAAATCAACCACAATTCGGGAGAAGGTCGTTCAGTCTTTTTAAAATTAGCGAATGCTGATAGGTTGCGTAATGCACTTGATGCCTTGGTAAAAGTTTATGATGTAGAAATCGAGGATGGCAAACAACTTCGCTATATTCATAAAGTGAAGGATTCCTTAGACATTTATTACTTTGCGAATATCGAGAATGTATCCTTCAATGGTTATGTACGGTTACATGGTAAAATTACACCAACAATATGGGATCCTCATACAGGGAAAATAACTAAGCCAATTTACACCACTTTATCTGAAGATGGAGAAGAAATAACGCGGGTGAAAATGACACTATCAGCCAACCACTCATGCTTTATTGTAACCGAAATTGATAGTTTATTGAATGATACAAAGGTCATTGAAACAGACGCTAACACAATTGAAGTATATCCCAATCCAGCGAATCAACTGCTGACTATTCATTTTGGCAATGATTTGTACAAAAAGTTCAACATCATTAATATGACAGGAAAAACGGTCTTATCATTTGATGTTCCAAATCAATCCATTGATATGAATATAGATGTAAGTGGTTTAAGCAAGGGAGTATATTGTCTCGATTTGCAAGGAAACAATCATTTAAGAGGCAAATTGGTTGTAAAGTGAACCATTTTTAAAGTTTGATTTTAATTCAAAAATATACGAGTTTTACGGATCATTGGCCAATATTTTTAACTGCCTATCCCTTTCGGTCAAGGTTAAATTGTTGCGAAGTTGATTCTAATAACTATTTTGAAAATTCCTAATTATTTTTAATTTAAGAAATTCAGATTTAGTTATGTTCGGGCCCTACAGGGCAGCATTTGTGTGTATTTTTGTATCCCCCAGTTCCGTAAACTTCACTGGGGGTTATTCACATTTACCCCCTCCGGGGGAACAACCTTCCGTCCTAAAAGTAGGAGTTTGAGTTATTTCTCAATTTATGTCATTGAATTGAACCGAAATTTTATTACACTTGACTGAAAGGGATAGGCAGTTATTTTTATATAGATCAAGCCATATTAATTTTATCACTACTGTCCGACAAAAAATTTAGAAATAGCTAGCACGCAAAAGGGAGCCACCAATTTGTATTGGTAAACTCCCCCGATATGATAAATTTTTTGTACCACCAAAACCTAAACCATATGGGTAAAAATACAGAAATATAGACAGCTGGTATTTGACTGGGTTTAAGAAAGAGGTCGCTTTTAAGAAAAATAACAGGAAGCCCATAAAATAGGCTTTGTAGAAGATATTTGAGTGAATTTAAATTTTAGTCGGACAATAGTGATTTTTTTATATCTTTAAAAACACTTAATGTAGCAAAAAATGTCAGATTCAAAAACAGAGGCTATTCATATTAAATACCTGATTGTCAATGAATATGATTTGCTTTGGGGAATGATAATCAACTCGGTTGGATATCAAAAAATTGCCCCTGGCTCACACTATCCTACTCAAAATCATCCAACCAGATATCTTTTCTCAACGGAAAAAGGAAGAGTGCTCGATGAGTATCAGCTTGTCTATATCAGTGCCGGAAAAGGATCTTTGATCACAAATAGCTGTAAAAAGCAACCTGTAAAAGAAGGTAATATGTTCTTATTATTTCCAGGTGAGTGGCATAATTTTATGCCCGAAAAAAAAACAGGTTGGTATGAATACTGGATTGGTTTTAAAGGAATGAATATTGACTGTCGGGTTGATCATGGTTTTTTTAGCAAGCAGAAACCTTTATTTAATGTAGGATTGAACGACAAAATTGTTGACCTATACATGCAAGCTGTTCAGATTGCAATAGAACAAAAAGCGGGTTTCCAGCAAATGCTGGCTGGAATTGTTAATCAAATGCTTGGACTTATATATTCATTGGACAAAAATATGGTTTTTGAAGATCTGAAAGTAACCAATAAAATAAACAAAGCTAAAATTATTATTGCTGAGAATCTTCTTACGGGAATTAACGTCGAAGATCTTGCCAAGAAAATAAATATGAGTTACTCTTGGTTCAGAAAAGTATTTAAAGATTATACAGGATTTGCCCCGGCTCAATATATTCAAGTACTAAAGATTAATAAAGGGAAAGAATTACTTTCAAGCACCAGTCTTTCGGTCAAAGAAATTGCATTTAAAACCGGATTTGAAAATCCTGAGTATTTTTTTACCGTTTTCAGAAAAAAAACTGGAATGACAGCTGTGCAGTATCGACAATTAACGCAAGGAAGTAAAAAATAGATTTTGAAATCAACGTTTCAATTTGAGTATTCTGACACATGTACAAAAGAAATGAGAGTATCTCAAGGGCAATCTCTTTTTGCGTTTTATCTACAGCACTGACAGCGGATAGCGGCATAACTTCCGGCTCCCTAGTCCTTACTTGTTAATGTACCTACTCCGACAACTTCCATATTGAAAAGATTTTCCAGATGGGAGTAGATCAACTACAGTGGTAAATTCTGATGGATCAATTGCAACAACATTAACTGATCCTTATGGAAAAATGACAATAAGAACATATTAATTATCCAAGTCCATGAAAAATTTTAGATATAAGCTTTTCTTTTTATTGACTCTGTTCATATTGCCGGATGCAGTGTATAGCCAATTCAATCTTAACTATAAATCAGAGTCGAAAAAATACTTGAGTCCTCCAATTGACACAATAGCGACTAAAGAAATAGCTTTTTTTATGGTTATTGAATCATACCCCATACCGGAACATTCAATACGGATAATAAAGTCATGTAATCAATTTTCAATTGAAGCGCGAATATTTGAAAAGAACTTTTCAAAAGCGTTATCTGATTATAAACTTCCCATTTTGGAAGGGAAAGAAGTGACTCCTTTTTCAATAGAAACTTTCACATACATAATTCCAATATCAGACTCTCTAAAAGATAGGATGTTAAGCACTTTTTCTAAAGTAATCACTTATGATGATGATTCAATCAAACCGAAAGCAACAATAAATACTAATGGGTCACTCTCTGGAGTAATGCTTTATGATGGACCAACTTATACATTCACAATAAATGATAAGGTTCATTCTCAAATGGATATACAATATCCTTTAGATTCAACAGATTTTAGATATCAGGTTGTAAACACAATTTTTCAACTAATCAACGACATGAAAAATAAATCTTTTGATGAATTCAAGTATTTTATTTTCAATTAGCCAATGCTGTTGCTGAAAGGGTTAACGGAATACTTAAGCAATAGTTCTTGCTGAAAGATTATCATGTGGATGTCAAAACAATGAAATTATTGGTAAGAGAAGCCGTATGGTTATATAACTCAAAAAGGCCTCACTATTCTTGTTTTATGATACCCTTGAGCTGATGCATATACAAAACGAGGTGAAAATCAGAACATAAAAAAATAGAGAGTTGCAAAACTAACTTTGCAACTCTCTGATATAAAAAATATTTTTGTCCTATAAACCTGTTACGCTTATTTAGAACGAATCAATTTATTCTTTATTATAAGCCTGATCATGTACACTCTTCACGGCGCGTCCGGAAGGATCATTCATTTTCTTAAACGCTTCATCCCATTCCAGCGCAATAGGTGTACTGCAAGCCACGGAAGGCACAGAAGGCACACATTTCGCTGCCGAGTCGGAAGGGAAATGTTCTGTGAAAATGGTGCGATACAAGAATTCTTCCTTGTTGAGCGGTGGGTTGATGGGAAAATAGGTAGCGGCGTTCGCAATTTGCTCATCGCTTACTTTTTCCGTTGCAACAACCTTGAGATGGTCTATCCAGCCATAACCAACACCGTCGGAAAATTGTTCTTTCTGACGCCAGGCTACTTCTTTCGGTAAATAATCTTCAAAGGCTTTTCTAAGGATCCATTTTTCCATTTTACCATCCTTGCACAATTTGTCTTCAGGGTTCAGGCGCATGGCTACATCCATGAATTCTTTGTCCAGGAACGGTACACGGCCTTCTACCCCCCAGGCAGCCAGCGATTTATTGGCTCTCAGGCAATCGTATAAATGAAGTTTATCCAGTTTACGTACGGTTTCTTCGTGCAATGCCTTTGCAGAAGGAGCTTTATGGAAATATAAATAACCACCGAAAATTTCATCAGCACCTTCACCCGATAATACCATCTTGACACCCATGGCCTTGATGGCACGGGCAAGAAGATACATTGGCGTTGAGGCTCTGATGGTTGTAACATCGTATGTTTCCAAATGATAGATCACGTCGCTGATGGCATCCATTCCTTGTTCAATGGTGAAAGTGATTTCGTGATGTACGGAACCAATATGGTCGGCAACCTTGCGGGCTGCAGCTAAATCCGGAGATCCGACCAAACCGACAGCAAACGAGTGCAATTGTGGCCACCAGGCTTCTTTTACACTTCCGCTTTCCACCCGCATGGATGAATATTTTTTGGCGACAGCTGAAATGATGGATGAATCCAATCCGCCTGAAAGTAAAACTCCATAAGGAACATCAGACATCAACTGACGTTTAACGGCAGCTTCCAATGCTTCTTTGAGCTCTTGAATAGAAGTAGGATTGTTTTTTACTGCTTCATAATCTTCCCAGTCACGTTTGTACCATTGTACAAGTGCACCGTCTTTGCTATACAGATAATGTCCCGGCAAGAAAACTTCAATTTTGGAACAATAAGGTTCCAGTGATTTCAATTCGGATGCCACGAAAAACTGACCCTTATCATCCCAGCCCATATATAAAGGGATAATACCCATATGATCACGTGCAATCAGATAAACATCATTTTCGATGTCGTATAGGGCAAATG
>Ga0209125_1003633_pt1 | contig 10402 bp, 5 predicted proteins | sample BarGraIncub1131A_FD_184503 | JGI IMG/M metagenome (GOLD analysis project Ga0209125, IMG submission 184503) | Arctic peat soil microbial communities from Barrow, Alaska - Barrow Graham LP Incubations 11-31A (SPAdes) (version 2) | ecosystem: Environmental > Terrestrial > Soil > Wetlands > Peat... | reverse complement strand
AAAATCTTCGTAGGATTCGCTGGCCATGACGGTGAGTTTATTTATTTCAAAACCCCGGACCCGTTCACCATCCTGATTGACGGCCAAACGCAAGCCCCTGCCAATTTCCTGTCTTCTCCGAATTTCGGAAGCTCCAGCATCTTTCAACGTGCAAATCTGAAATACATTCGGATTGTCCCAGCCTTCTTTTAATGCGGAATGTGAAAAAATAAACCTCAGTTTCGATTCGAAGCTCAGTAGTTCTTCTTTTTTGCTCATTATCAGGTGGTATGTGTCTTCGTCTGCATTTACGCTTCCACTCGTATCTTTGAAATATTCAAACTTCTCTTTTTTGTTGCTGGATTTGGCTTGCTTGTCAATCGAAAAATAGCCGTTGTGAACCGCTACTGCCTCAGAATCCAAATCCCGAATACCCTCGAAAAGCGTTCTGTATTTTGTTTTCTGAATCATCTTTTTGTATTCTTCCTCAAACATATTGGCATAATCTCCATTGGTGGCAATACCTTCAGCATCGTAAATCCTGTAATGCTTTACCGCATCAATAAAGAAAAGACTCAATACCTTGATTCCTTTGGGATTGAGCACTAACTCTTTATCCAAATGTTCTTCGATGGTTTTTCTGATCTGTATCCGTTTTATTAATGCATCATCAACGGAACCAATGGATTGACCAACTTTTATTTCAACATCGTTGATAAATTCGATGTACTGGTTTTCGTCAGCCGTGTAAATATCCCTTACCATGAAGTCGGAATACTGCGATAGCTTGGTTACCTGCAATAAATCGGAGTTTTTCCTGACCTCTTTTACCGCACGTTGCGCACTGCCATCCTTGGCTTTCACCTCTAATTCGAGTCTTGCGGATATTCCGTTTTTGTTGCTAACCGAAAGCAATTTTAGGTACGCACCTCCACCGGCTCCACCATCTACTTTAACCGAAGCAACTTCTATTTCCTTTACCAACTGCTGGTTGTAAGCATCCACCGCATCGAGCTTGTACATTAAATTCACTTTCTCTTTGTGCGTGGCAGAATAGCGAAGCAAGGCCAAAGGGTTCAGGTTTTCGACAGATCGCTTGGCCAGGAGGGTGCTCATCGTGCTTTGCGGTTCATCAATTATCACGACCGGACGGGTATTCTGAATCAACGAAATGGGCTTATACCCTAATTTGTCATTGTATTCCAGTAAAATTCTGGAAGTCTTTTTATTGGTATCATCTAAATCTTTGGCAAACGCCTGAATGTTGATCACCATAATTTGCAGCTTGTCGTTGACGGCAAAGTCCCTTATCTCGTTGAGGCTGGAGCTGTTGTAAATAAAATATTTGTAGTCGATATGGTTGTAGATCTGTTTGAAATGCTCCTCGGTTATCTGAAGCGATTTGTAAACTCCTTCTTTGATAGGAATGGAAGGCACTACAATGATAAATTTAGTGAACCCGTATTGCCTGTTCATCTCCATGATGGACCGAAGATAAACATACGTTTTACCTGTTCCGGTTTCCATTTCTATAGAGAAATCGAGCAGGTTTTTATCCAGTTCTTTTTCTGTTGAAGGCTTCAACCCATTGCGGAGTTGGATTTTCTGAACATTTTCCAAAGTCTTGGCTTCTGTAAGTATGAACTTATTTGCAAACCCAATCTGATTTAATTCCAGGGCTTTTTGTTTGGAAATATATTCCGGGGAATAAACCGTAAAGTTGGAGGTGCAAATATCCTGACCCCTGAAAATATCAACAATGGCATTAATGGCATCGCGCTGATACGCTAATCCACTTTCAAATTTTATTTTCATCATACAATTTGCTTGAGCGGATTAAAGGCTGTTTACCTCTTCAATGCCGTATTGCCTTAATATTTGGATGCTGTTGGTTTTAGCAATATCGTCCTTAAACCCGTTGTCTTTAAACAAAACCCTGCTGGTGGCAGGTTGAAGTTCTTCTTTCCATTTGCCGATGGCATCGGCAACTGGTATGGTGATGTTATCGGAGAGGCAAACAAATAAAACGCCACTCCCAATGCTGTAAACCTTGCAAGCATTGACCTCTTTCTCTTCTATTGGCACCGTGAGGTCTAAACCATATTTGAGCAGTATTTCGAATAGAACATCTTCTTCAGTCCGGTTTTCTTTGATATTGTTTTGCGCATTGAAAAGGTTTTGCTCGAAGTTTTCAACGCTTCCATCCCAGGCATGAATGTTGGAACTGTCTAATTTGAAGGCTTTAAATCCTATGTCTAAATTGTTGATGGTTAATTGCAAAGTTTCAATTTGCTCTTGAGTCTCTTCCTGAAGCATTTTGCCTTCAATAGACTTTTTTAATTTCTCTAGTTCAGCAGTTTTTTCAAGAATAATATTTTTCCCGGCACGACGGATGCGCTCTTTACAAATCTCTGCGATATTGTCATACCCTGCATTATATGCTTCACTATCTTCAGCAGTAGGTTCAGGAAGCTGTACACAAATATATTTGCGATTGCGAATATCTTCTGAATTCAATTGCATTATTGAGTGAGCTGTCGTACCAGATCCTGCAAAAAAATCCAAGATAATTTCATTTTGCAATAAATTGTGCCTAATAAATACATTCAACAATTCTATTGGTTTGGGATTTTCAAATAAATCTTTTTTGTTAAAAATCTTTGTTAATAAATTAGATCCATCTCCAGTTTGCGCAATATCATATAGAATGCTCCTTGTCTTTATAGTTTTTATTTTCTCGGGATCGAAGTATATTTTTTCATAAGGTATCCAATTACCATTTTTATTTTCCCAATGTATTAGGCATTCTTGAATTAATTCTTGAATCTTAATTTTACCCATCCTCCATCTTCCATCACTTCCATCCGGAGCAATTGGAAAATTATCACTGCCAGTTGGATTCTTAATAGAGAAATACATTGAAGGCCTATCAATTCTCCTTGCCGTATTACCCCATTTTGCTAATTTAACAACCTTAAATTTACCAAGATCATCAAATTTGTTATAATTTTCTTCACTGTCCAAGATTTCATCATCCTTCCAAACAAGCAAATTAGACTTTCGGTAAACAAGAATGTATTCATGCTCCTTCACGAAAAAATCATCAGCTTGACCTCCACCAGCTTTTTTTCTCCAAATAAAATTACCGACAAAATTATCCTCACCAAAAACTTCATCACACAGTTTACGCAAATTATTAACCTCGTTATCGTCTATACTTATAAAAACAACTCCATCCTCAGTTAAAAGATTACGCGCCAGCTTTAGACGTGGATAAATCATATTCAGCCAGTTACTGTGGTAACGGCCATCGGATTCCGTATTGGAACTTAATTTCTTCCCTTCTTCATCGGTTTGGCCTGTCAATGCAAGGTAGTTGCCCAAATTATCGGCATAGTTATCTTTGTAAACAAAGTCTTTTCCGGTATTGTAAGGTGGGTCGAAATACATCATTTTGATTTTACCGGCATAGCTTTTTTGGAGTAGTTTCAGCACTTCCAGGTTATCGCCTTCTATAAAAATATTGCCTGTGGTATCCCATTCTTTGCTGTCTGCTTTGTTGGGGCGCAGCGTTGCAGTGCTGGGTTTATTGGCTTCGCGGCGAGCTTCGCTTTTGCCCGCCCATGAGAAACGATAATACTCTTCGTTGGTTTCTATTTCTTCATCCAGCAATGCTTTCAGCTCGTCAACATCAATTTTACCCTCCTTTACAATGGTGGGGAAAAGGCGTTTGAGTGTTTCCAGATTTTCTTTGACCAGATCGGCGCTTTGGCTGAGCGGATGATGGGCGGTTATTCTTTCCATGGGATTAGGTGATTCTGCCCATTGCCCCCAGGTTTTGTCCACAAAAAGAGCGTGGACTAAGCCTTATCTGTCCCCAAGGCCTCGCATGCCTACACAGAATTAATAAGTCAAAAGCCCACGCCGTTTAACGTGAGCATCTTGCTTACTGTACTAATTCTGTGTTCGTTTATGAAGTTGCGAGTTTCGGGGACACGAACAATAGCAGAATGCTATTTTAATATGTTAAAAATCAGATTACTCTCTATTTTCTATTTCTTGTTTGTTTTGTTGTTTTTGTTTATAAAGCAAAAGTATTGATTTAATCTGTCTGCAATAGTTTTTTCAAGTGTTTTATTTCAGCCTTTTTTTTCAGTATCCGGCAATTTAAATCAACTTGAATATTTAACTGGGATTCCTTTTTTGCCTGGTTAAGTAAAGTGAAAATTTCGCACTCAAGCCGGGCAATATTTTCAAGGTGCTGCACCTCTTGTTTGCTATGTTCATTTTTACGAATTTTAAACATATCTGTAAATTCGGCAACCTGTAATGCAATGATCCGGCAGGTGAAAGAATCAAATAGCGTTTTCAGGTTCTGCTTGTCCATTCCGGCAAATTCCAGGCTATTCAGAAATGCTTTTTGCCTTTCGTTGGGGCTTGTTCTGCTGATGGTTTCGGTGAAATAACTCTTCTCAATCGTACGGTTGTTGGTTTCATTCCTGTTTATGCGCTTATCGCAAGTATTAAATACAAGCCAGGTTTCGCAATAGATACAAAGCAGAATGGGATAGGGGATATATTTCTGAATGAGATCGGCAATCTTCTGTTTATTCTTATCAAAATCGTGTTCACTTGTTTGAGCCGCAATCACCAAAACCTCCACGAATTGCATCTGTTCGTCGGAGTAACTTTGTATGTTGCAATTGGCGGTCTTCATCGAGGCCAGCAAATCCATTTGAATGACGGCTGAAGGATCATCCAAGAGTTTGCGTTCAGCAACAGAAAGCTCAAAATTACGCTTGAAGAAGGCTTTCGTCAGCTTAGAATTAACGATACACTTTTCAGGCAATTGCAAAATTTCGGTGAGTTGAGTGGGCATCAAATCAATTTTTTGCTTAGTAATTCTAAAAACAGTTGTCCTTTCTCGGACAAATAATATTGCTGATTGGGGCTTTTGGGTAGGTTTGGGTAGGTCATTTTTATAACTCCTGTTTCAATCATTGGATTGATGTATTTTCCCCTGTACTTGGTCCGATTTTTCCAATTCATTAAGTCCATCAATTCATTTATTGCCCGGGGTGTTTCGACAAAATGTAACAGTTTTTCAACTTGGTGCCAGCTTAGTGCCAGCTTGGTGCCAGCTTGGTCCCAGCTTAGTCCCAGCTTGGTCCCAACTTAGTCCCAACTTAGTCCCAAGTTCTTTGCCAATTGCCTCCATATCATACTCCGGCTGCAGCTCTTGCTGAAACTCTGGCTGCGTACTGATTTTTTTGATAAACTGTAATTGAAACTGTAATCCTTTTTCAAACCACTTGAAATCAATTTCGGGATACCCTTTCAGTTCATCAGCTATCAGCTTCAACCCATTGCCCCATTGATCGATAATGCCCATTTTCTTAAAGACGGGAGCTATTATTTTATTTTTAATGCCGATATACAATTCACCACCTGCATCGTTAGCAAAAGCTACAATCGTTTTTGCTAAATCGGTCCCTGTTGGAATGCTTTCTTTAAACTCCAATCTTCTACCTTCAGGTTGAAATAATAATTCTGTAATTTTCATAGTAAACTTTATTTCACAATTAAAAATGAGATTAATTCATAAGGCATCTCAACATCTTTCTGCGAAATTTTGGTGCCTCCTGGTTCTGCCAATGAATCTAATCCCAATTCTTCGTTTACCCCTTTAATGTTTGCAATAGCCTTATCCAGCAATGCAGTGTAGGCATCCATATAGCGACCGCTTTTTGTTTGCTGATTAAATTCAGAAATAAGATTTGCAGCAAGTTCATTCTTTCCAAGGCAGAGTTTTTTGAAATAATCTAAGCAACGTTTCGGATTATTTCCGGGAATAAAAATTTCGCCGTTGTTGTTGACATAACAGAGCGCATAAGGATAAATGGCATTGTTGCTGTAAACATCGTCGGTCGAGATAATAAGTTCCTTAAAGCAAAAGATAATGCCTTTCTGGCCGTCAGGTATATTATTGGCAGTTAAGGAGAATATGCCTTTGGGAGTTAACGTTAAAGCTCCCCGTTCATCTGAGGTCAGCCGGTCGGCATCAATTTTAAAATCGTTGAAGGTAAGGTCTGTAATAGAAATACCTCCTTCAATATCTTCCAAATCCAAAACCTTATTTTGTAATTGAATAAGCTGTTTCTTTCGGTACTCCAAATCCTGTTTCTGGTTGGCGGTTTCATCAATAATATTGTCGTCGCCAGTGGCCGAGACATCTAAAATTTGCATCCTGCCTTTTACCCTGCCTATTAAATTGATGTAACTATCCAAATCAAGGTTAGGGAAAAAATTCACAAGCTGTATTTTGTCATTCACAGAGCCAATGCGGTCAATGCGGCCAAACCGCTGAATGATTCGAACAGGATTCCAGTGAATGTCGTAATTTATCAGGTAATCACAATCCTGAAGGTTCTGGCCTTCTGAAATACAATCGGTACAAAACAGAATATCAATCTGCTTTTTTTCATCCGGGTAAATTACATTCCTGTTTTTAGAAAGAGGAGAGAAATTAATCAGGATCGAACTTAATTGTGGTTTGCAACCAGGCATATTGGTTTTGTTGGTGTCATCACCTCCGGTAACCTGAGCCGAATAAAGATTTTTAGCCAACAACCACTCATTCAAACAACTGTAAAGATATTTCACAGTATCAGCAAAGGCTGAGAAAATCACAATCTTATAATTCGAGGGATTAATCGGGCTTTGGATTTTCTGAGAGATAAGTTCCTTTAAATCTTTCAGTTTGGCGTCACGAATTGGATCGACAACCTTGGTTTGTGAGAGAATATTCTCCATGATCCTTTTATCGTCGAGCAAATCTTCCTTGCACCTTATCAAATCAAGATCCTGTAGAAGGACTTTAATTTTACCTCCTGCCAGTAAATCGGCCAAACGGTCATCATCAATCTCAATCGAATTAATGTCAATATCACTATCGTAATAATCTTGCTTTTGAGCATGTTCAATCTTCGAGAGCAAAGCGTCAATCTGGCTCAATAGGGATTCAAGCGTTAGCCGAAAAGAATGAATTGAACTTTCGAGCCGTTTCAATAGGTTTACACGCATCAGATGTATTAAACTTTCCTCCCGGTTTACCTGCTTAAATACACTTCCGGTTGATGTCGTTGTATCGTATTTCTCTTCGTAACTCTTAACTTTATCATCCCTGACGTAAAATAGTGGTGAGTAAAATCGAAGGTTCAATGCATTCAGTTGGTTGTTGACTTTATCCATTGCCGGAAATGTGCCGGCAGTATCAAAATCTGAATGCCTGTTTATTGGTTTTAGTCTTTCGGGAAACTTACCAATATCGCTCACATCGTAATATTTTTCAATGTGCTTGCGTGAGCGGGCTATGGTGAGTAAATCAAGAATTTTAAAATAGTCACCACTCAGGCTGTTTACCAATGAATCTCTATCGCTGGTTCCTTTTTTGTTTGAATTCAGCCACAAATTAAATTTTTGTTGTGCCTTTCGAAGCGTCTGGTCAATACTGGCAATACCGTATTCCTTCAGTGCTTTATCGTTTTGTTCGGTTATGAATGCGATCTGGTTTTTGATGTCATTCATCCGTGTGTTTACCGGAGTTGCAGATAGCATCAGAACCTTAGTTTTGACACCCGTTTTAATGATGTCGGTCATTAATCGGTGGTAACGTGTAACTGTTTCCTTCCGGGGATCGTTGTTCCGGAAGTTGTGCGATTCATCTATTACAATTAAATCATAGTTGCCCCAGTTGATAGTCTCCAAATTGATGTCACCGGAAAAACCTTTTTCTCTTGAAAGATCGGTGTGATTTAATACATCAAAATTCATTCGGTCTTTTGCCAAAATATTCCGGACATCATTTTGGCTGTAAATAATCCAGTTATCGCGCAATTTTTTAGGACAAAGCACCAAAACCCGGTCATTCCGCAACTGATAGTACTTCATAATTGCCAGGGCTTCGAATGTTTTTCCCAGTCCTACACTATCAGCAATAATGCAACCGCCATAAGTTTCAATTTTATCAATGGCGCCCAGCACTGCATCCTGCTGAAAGTTGAAAAGCATTTTCCATACTCCTGAATCTTTGAAGCCAGTTTTTGTCAGTCGCTGTTCGGATATATCATCAATAGTTTTATTCTGAAAAATGCTGTTCAGTGTGAATTTGTAGATGAATTCAGGAGTATTGTATTTGGCTGCTTTCTCAATCCAACTAAGTACTGTTTGTTTTAGATTTTTTGAGCTTGAATCCCATGCATTTTTGAAAATCGTAAAATATTGATCGCCCTCGTCTTCAAATTTATTGATGAAAAGATTTAATCCGGACTTCAATAAACCAAGCGTAAGCAGGTTAATATCATTGGGTACGATTGAAAAGCAGGTGGAGGAATTCGTGTTTTTTATTAAGATGAACTTTAGTCCGCCAATACTGCCGGAACGAAAGTCGCATTTATTCTGAATCAGGCCCTTGATTTTTTCTGCCTGATACCTTGATTTTAGATTGAAGTAGCTTTTGCACTCAGCGTTATCATAGGAAAAACGGATATCTTTATCAATATTGTGGTTGTCAACCAAAATTTCAATTGATTTTACTTTTTCGAGATATTCTGATAGCTCAAATAATGCGGGGATACTCAAATAGGAAGTGCAAATCCTAACTTCAGAATGTTCACTGAGTGTCGTTTTCAGTTCATCAAAAAGCGTAATGTCTTGGTTGTTAATTAATTTCATTGCACAAGAAATATATTAACAAATCTAATAAAAAACATCCCATCTCCCAGCACCATAATCGCCGGTTTCCTCGTTGCCTTTAACACCGCATCCGAATTGATCTGGATTTAACCCAACTTGCGCCCCTTGGCCTTCAACCGTCCTTGTTTTCAATGGTTTCAATTTTTGGGATTTGTTTTTCGGGTAACACAGATTTTTTTATCCAGGGCTGGTGTTTGTAGCTCAAGGCATCATATATTTTGCATGCTTTGGCTTCGTTCACTGCGTGGGTGTTTGAATTATTCAGGTTAAAAACAGTTAACCGATGATTTAAATGATTAACTTTTGCCGAAATATAATCAGTTTGTCGGTTTCTTGGTCGGACCTCAAGTACAGCGTGGGCAATTTGGCCACGCTGTACTTTAATAACGCTTTTGGGAACTGATTGATATACGCTAATTTTAAAACAACTTTATCGAGACAGAATATGACTAAAAAAGCAAAAGCTGATAAGTTATTCATTGCTAATGAAGAGAAAGCAAAACATGCAGTTGAGCTTATCATTGCCAACAAAGAACTTGCAGCAGTTGCTTCTGAAAAATATACTGAATTATTCAATTTTGCTCCTTTCGGGTATTTTATACTGTCGCCCAAAGGAGTTATCCTGGAACTAAACCTCGCCGGGGCCGAAATGCTGAATAAGGAGCGCTCGAAGTTAAAAAACGCGGTATTGAGTCTTTTTGTTTCCAATGATACCAGACCAATTTTCAATCATTTTCTTGGGAAAGTATTTAAAAGCAAAATCAAGGAAACCTGCGAGGTGAACTTTTCAAACAATGGAAGCTTGCCAATGAATGCTCACGTTACCGGAATTGTTACAAAAAATGGAGAGCAATGCCTTGTAACAGTGATTGACATCTCCAACCGCAAGCGGACGGAGGAAACACTAAAGAAGCTCTCCAACGCTGTCGAACAAACTGCAGACATCGTCTTTATTACGAATCGGGATGGCATCATCGAGTACGTGAACCCTGCCTTTGAAAAACTTACCGGTTATACAAAACAAGAAGCGGTTGGTAAAACACCGCGAATACTCAAGTCTGGTAGTTATAGCCAAGCCCAATACGAGCACATGTGGAAAACAATTCTCTCTGGGCAGACGTATAAAAACGTTATGCTCAACAAAAGGAAGAGCGGTGAGCTATTCTATACTGAGTAGACGATTACACCTGTAAAAGATACGCAGGGCAGCATTACCCATTTTGTGTCTACCAATAGAGATATTACGGAACGCAAGCTGGCGGAAGAAATGCTGCGGGAAAGTGAAGTTAAGTATCAGGAAATCTTTGAATCTACCGGCACAGCCACATTTATTGTTGAAGAGGATGCCACTATCCTTATGGCAAACAATGAGTGTTATTCCATTACGGGATATACTCCTACTGAAATTATTGGACAGAAATGGAGTCAATATGTTGCTCCTGAGAGTTTGCAGGAAATACTTAAGAATCACCAGCTTAGAGGTCAAAATCCTGATTTAGCTCCAAAAAAATATGAAGTAAAAATTGTCAATAAACAGGGAGAAAAACGGGAAGTCATTCTTAATGTCGGTATGATATCCGGCATCAAACAACGTATCGTTTCTATTTTAGACATTACCGAACGCAAACGGGCGGAAGAAGCGTTGAGAAAAAGTGAAGAAAATCTGGGC
>Ga0209125_1003632_pt1 | contig 10403 bp, 10 predicted proteins | sample BarGraIncub1131A_FD_184503 | JGI IMG/M metagenome (GOLD analysis project Ga0209125, IMG submission 184503) | Arctic peat soil microbial communities from Barrow, Alaska - Barrow Graham LP Incubations 11-31A (SPAdes) (version 2) | ecosystem: Environmental > Terrestrial > Soil > Wetlands > Peat... | reverse complement strand
GGTTGCACTTATTAATATGGCTCAACTCACAGTCTTTTATGTTATACCATACCTCATATATAGAAGCTTTAATTTAGCATCTGCTAGCCTATGGAATATGTTAGCAGCACAAACCTTAGTAATGTTGCTAGTATCTATAACTCCTCTTCCTGGTGGATCAGGAGGCGCAGAGGGTGGATTTATATTTCTTTTCAGTATGTTTTTTAAAGAAAACATACTGCCAGGAGTTCTTCTTTGGAGAATAATAACATACTACTCTTGTATTCTTATAGGATCATTGTTTACAATACACCTGCCAAAAAATTCGAATTCGTATAAAACTTAGAACGACTTAAGCAGGGCATTGATTTTATATCATGCCCTGCAGTTGTAAAAGTATTGAAGAAAAACTTCCTGATTTGATTTCAGCAAACAAAAGTTAGATAGAGGGGTACGGCATACGGTAACCATTTACACGTTATCTATACTAAGAAAGCAGGAAATGAGTAATATTAACCTATTGCACATTGTTTACATATAATCTTCGTAACCGCAATTTGACCCAATAAAATAGTGTTCTTAATTATAATTAAGAAATAGCAGTGATAGGGTCAAATGGCTAAGTATGCAAATACTTTGTGTACATTAAACACGAGGTATAGTTCTTTATTAAACAACGTACAAAACTTGTATTTTCAGCCTCTATGTGTACTATAAGTGCTATCTCTTTTTCTAGTATAGTTAAGTCGGAAATGTTGGCGTTACTCCATTAAGTGCCATACAACATAATAGTTAATATATTGTATGGTTGCAGACGACTCCAAAGTTTTGTTATATCTATAGAATAGTTTCTTAAATTGGGGTTCTACACCCAAAACTCCGCATTTTTTGAAATTTGAATATATTGTAAAATTCTTATATCATTTCTCAAAAACATTCCCGAAAGTACCCTATTTCGGGAATGTTTTAACTTATGTTTTCTGAAAATACAGGTTTGAAAGGTATTAATCATAGAAGATCCAACCATCATTTATGGGAAAGTTGATATAAAGTCAATTGTTTAAGTTATATTATAGTAAATTTACAATTTTAAACCAAAATCAAAAATTACGGGGGTTAGGTCTTGCAACCCCTACCTACAACTAAAAAGTAGAACCTTTGTCTAAACATAGATAAATTTTGATCTCATGAAGTGCAAAAAATAAGAAATGAATGTATGATTTTGGTTAAATTTATACATTCATTTTCTATATCAAATAGATTTTAATGCTTTTTATTTAGCTGTTATTTTTACATATTGATTACTTACATATCCAGTTTTACCACTGTAACTTACTTTATAAAAGCTCCCTGCTTTTCCAAGAATTTTAATTTTGGTTTTGTTAGCGAATTTTCCTTGTATGGAATAAGCAGTTGATGCTCCATTTCTTATGTTTACACTAGATGTTGTTACACCATATTGTATTTTGTATACTGTTTTAGGTGATACTACTGTAACGGGTTTAGCTGTTATTTTTACATATTGATCACTTACGTACCCTGTTTTACCACTGTAGCTTACTTTATAAAAACTACCTGCTTTTCCGAGAATTTTAATTTCAGTTTTATTAGCGAATTTTCCTTGTATAGAATAGGCAGTTGATGCTCCAGTTCTTATATTTACACTAGATGTTGTTACACCATATTGTGTTTTATATACTACTAGCTGTTTAACTACACTACCGAATACTTGTACATATTTATTTGCACTGCTTATACTACTATTATAATTTACATTGTTAAAACCTACAGATACCAATGCGATACTCATAATAGTAGTAGCTATAACTACCTTTTTCTTTAATGAACCTTTAATTAATTGGGTTGAAATCTTAATGTTTTTCAATTTAATTCCCCCTCAAAGTATATATTTCATTATTTAATAATAACTTAATTTTACAAATAAATAAACACGTATAATAAAATTAATGGAATGGAAACATTTGTATATATTGCTAATATCTTAAGGAGGAACAAATATTAATCAAAACTATAGTTAACTATAATATATAATGATATAATTTATCTACAAGTTGTTACATAATAGTATGGTATTACAGAATACAAAGGAGAAATTTATATGCAAGAATCGATTTATGATATATTAGAAGAAATTACTGGTGAGGATTTACATGAAGAAAGTAATGTTAATTTATTTGATAATGGAAGATTGGATTCATTAGGAATTATTGAACTTATTGTAGCAATAGAAGATAAGTTCAATATTATACTTGATCCTGCTATTGTAGAAAGAAAAGATATAGAAACACCAAATAAACTTATTGAATACCTTCAAGCTCTCATTAATAGTAAAACGTAATCTGTTTTTTATGTGACCGTGTTATTTCTGTTCAGCCTTAATCAAAAAAACCATCCAACATAAAAGGATACACCCCTTTTATGTTGGATGGTCTTATTGTACGTTTAAAATATTGTTGAAATTTGTAAAATGTTAATATAATAATATGATTTTTTATGATATTATTATAAATAGCTAATTAAAGACCATATTTGATTAACATTAAACTATTAAATATACAGGCTCCCTCATAGATATATTGAAAACAGTAAACACAGTTTATGAAATTCTGATAACTGATAAATAAATAGAAGGAGGTCAATATGAAAAAGAAATTACCTTTCATATTTATATTTATTTTTTTGCTCTCTATCATTGGATGTTCAACACCTACAACTACTGCAATAAAAAAAACATCTGCTGTAACTAAACCAGTTGATACTTCTTCAATACCCAATTTTAACAAGACTACAGTTATTAAGCCCTACGGTGAGAGCATTCCAGTCTTGGAGTACCACTCAATTACCTATCAAAAAGGTGATCCCATTTGTATCCCCATTAAAAAATTTAAGAAGCAAATGAAATTTTTAAAGGATAACGGGTATTATACTTTATCACTTACAAATTTATATGGGTACCTTATGAATAATACTCCAATACCTAAAAAATCTGTAGTACTTAGTTTTGATGATGGTTATGAAAATAATTATACTGATATGTTTCCTGTTCTAAAAGAATATAATTTTAGAGCAACAGTCTTTGTTATTACTGGAAATGTTGATAAATATCGTAAATTTTTAAAATCTAAACAGCTTTTAGAAATGGATAAAGCTGGTATAGACATAGAAAGTCATACCGTAAATCATGATAATTTAGCATTGATTTCTAAACAAAAACAGTTAAAAACGGTAATTCAATCTAAAAAATATCTTGAAAAATTATTAAATAAACAAATAAGCTTTTTTGCCTATCCCTATGGTGGGTACAACAAAAGTGCAATTGCAACTTTGAAAGAAGCTGGTTACAAAATGGCTGGTCAGCTAAACATAATGGCATATTTTCCTTACATCGGGTGTGGGTAGGTCCTTTTGATAGCACAAGTGTATTTAAAAATAAAATTTCTAATTCCAATTATCCATTATAAATATTTACTAAAAGTTTTATGGAAGGCTTTTTCTATACTACTTTATATTAAAACAAATACTGAAATGATTGGGGAGAAATTATGATAAAACTTGAAAATAAGAAAAAAGCATATTTACAAGCCAGATGGACATAAAATAGCCTATCTTACTTTTGATGATGGACAATCTATTGGAAACCATACGTATTCGCATAACTATAAATACATTTACTCTGATACTAATGTTTTTATAAAAGATGTTAATAAATGTGAAACTATATTAAAATCAATACTGGGTAGTAAATTTAACAGTAGGTTAGTAAGATTTCCAGGTGAATCATTCGGTAAAAAACTTGAAGCTTTTAGAGATGTACTTAGACATGATGGATACAATTATATTGATTGGAATGATTTAACTGGTGATGCAGAGGGACAAAATATTCCAGTAGGTAAATTACTAAATAACCTTAGAGAATATACTAAAGGAAAAGAACACGTAGTTATTTTAATACATGATGCTTCTACGAAGGCAACAACTATAATTGTATGCTATTGGCATATTGTTAATTTATTTACATTTAGATATAATATTAAGGAGTGTATATTAATTCATTAAAACAGGCGATTTACAACATCTGAGTTAGCTTGGTTCTGAAAGTGGCGGTATCTGTGAAGATTACCGTCTATTTACCTAAAAATCAACCACAAGATATTATATTCCATTTTTGATCTAAAAAATTATTTGTTTTATATATTTACTAAGGGAGAGTTTACGATGAATAACTTATTTGAATGTTCACGTAAACAAGAGCTTGAGGACTACATTGATATACTTAGGGATATTTTAAATGAAATGTGTTGTACACTTGAAATTGATGAATACATATTTAATATAGAAATGCTAAAAGTAAGTTGTCAATTGGATAAAGTTATAGTTGAATATATGATTTTAAAAAACTCTTAGTAATAGGGATCTCTGTAGTAACGGAACAGAAAATCACAACATGTTTACATAGAAAAAGTAAGTCCAAATAATTGAGTCACATTTAAGAGTATTGGTTATTTACTTATAATGATGAGATTGTATAATAGTATTAGTGAAAATAATTCAATATAAAGGAGATAATAACAATAAATTCAAGCTCTCGATAACACAACACAAACAACAAGTACAATTAATCCTTTAGATAATCTAGTAAGCAATGGGACAATTACTCAGAAGCAATCCGATGCAATTCAAAGTGCTTTTCAATCAACGGGAAAAGCCATTCAATCTTCGGGAGTCTATACTAGTAGACCTACAAACCCATTAGATAGTTTAGTAACTTCTGGAACAATTACTCTGGACCAAGAAACGTCAATTAATAGTGCATTTGAGGTGGCAATGTAGTATGATGCTACGTTAAAGGAGATTTTATGTTGTGTAAAAAACATGTTATAAATAGTTATCATGAATTTATAAAATATACCATGAAGAAGATTTTACTATTAGTAAAAACATATAAAAAATTTCCGCTAAACCATTCCCTACCTTTTTCCCAAAGAAAACCTGGTACGATAACCAAGGTTAGATAGAGGGAAACAACAAATGACGTGGAATGAAGGTTTCATGTCATTTTGATGTTTTATCTTTTTTAGAGGGTTATAGATCTATTCTATAGAATCTCGTCGATAACTATTTAATTACAAAATTTGGAGTATATATTATTTTTAAGGTATCAACTTTTTAACAATAATATCGATATAGTAATATAACGCGAATTTAATTGAATAGTTAACTTGTAATATTGAACATTAAATAAGTTAACTATTTAAAATTATGCTTAAATAAACTACCTAATATTATTATAAATTGATTATTACAATCGCAATTTCACATTTCAATAATTCACATCTAATATAAGTATTATAAAAAGATAACAAAAATAATGGAGGTAAGGTAAAATGAAATTTAAAAAATTTTTCAATATTTTTTTCGCGTCTTTAGCCGTTACTTTAGCATGTGGAGGAACAGTATTTGCAAGTACTACATCGCAGTCAACAACAAAACAGTATATTATCAAATTTAAAACAAGCAATGTTAATAGGAATCAAATTATATCAAAGCATAGTGGGCACTTCAAAAAGCAATACAAGCATATAAATGCAGCAGTAGCAGATATGACGGCACAAAGTGTTGCAAGTTTAAAAAAGGACTCTAATGTTGCATACGTTGAACCTGACAATATAGTTAAAGCATCGGCAACGACACTAACTAATTGGGGTGTTGCTGATATAAAAGCCCCAAATTCATGGCAGTCAGGGTTAACTGGAAAAGGAGTAAATATTGCTATTATAGATACAGGTGCGGGACCACATTCAGACTTATTAATTGCTGGAGGAACCAATGTAATAAATGGTTCCTCCACAACTTCATATGCTGATGATAATGGCCACGGCACACATGTAGCAGGCATCATTGCAGCAAAAGGATTAAATGGTGGTGTAGAAGGCGTAGCACCAGAAGCATCAATATATGCTGTAAAAGCTCTCAACTCCTCTGGCAGTGGTTATACTTCTGATATAATATCAGGAATAGATTGGGCAATAAATAATAAAATGAATATAGTGTCAATGAGTCTTGGTTCAAATCAATCAGATGCATCATTGCAATCTGCAGTTGATACAGCATATAATTATGGTTTATTAATTGTAGCTGCAGCGGGTAATGATGGAAACACCTCCGGTACAGGCACTAATACTGAATTCCCTGCTAACTATTCCTCTGTTATAGCGGTTGGAGCAGTTGATTCCAATAACAACAGAGCTTATTTTTCTTCCACTGGTAGTAAAGTAGAAGTTGCAGCACCAGGAGTTAATGTAGAAAGCACTTATTTAAACAATAGTTATGAATCAATGAGCGGTACATCTATGGCAACACCTTTTGTTGCTGGAGATTTAGCTTTGTTAAAACAAGAATATCCAAATGACACAAATATTCAGTTAAGACAACTATTAGATACTAGTGTAAAAGATTTAGGAATAACTGGTAGAGATTCTTTGTATGGGTTTGGTTTAATACAATCACCAACAACAGGAATTACACCAGTTGTAGTTCCTCCCGCAGTAATTCCTCCCGTAGCGATTCCGGCCACACCAACTTCAAGTTTAGTATCCGGAGTGTACACATCGAGTCAGACTGTAGTACTAAATGACACTACAACAGGAGCAGTAATACATTACACTCTTAATGGAGTAACTCCAACTTCAAGTAGTCCAATATATTCTGCACCTATAACAATAAATGCATCTATAACATTAAAAGCAATTGCCGTAATGAATAATACTTCGTCTGGAGTATTGAGTTTATCTTATTCACTACCTGTAGTAATTCCTACTCCGTCTGCAAGTATTTCATCGGGTTCATATAATGGACCTTTAACTATACGACTTTACGATCAATACACAAAACCATTAAAAGCCTTTTACACTTTAGATGGGACTACCCCAACAACTAAAAGGTTACCTTATAATGGTTATATAAATATAGCCTCAACTTGTACACTAAAGGTTATTGCAGTTGATGCAAAGGGAAATATATCGGGAGTATTAAGTGTGCAATACACTATAGTAAAAAAGCCTAATGCACCTGTAATAAGTAAAGGAAATGGAATATACAGTAAACTACAATCACTAATTGCAACTGTAAGTGATACAACAAGTGGAGTATCATTTTATTACACTACAAACGGTATTATACCAACCGCTAAAAGTACTTTATACACAGGACCAATAACAATAAAAACTAGTACGTTTTTTCAAGTAATTGCAATAGATTTAGCTGGAAATAGTTCAAGCGTAACTCATGCTTACTATCTTTTTTTCTAAGAAATAAAAATTAATAATACCATTTTCAACCACCAAGCTACTTAAATATTAAGTAGCTTACTGTAATTAAAAGTACAGCACCTAATACTTTTATAGTTTTTTTTCATATATTTACACCTACCCCAGATTGCTGCTTTTATGTAAAACAATATAAAATCTTTGATTTTACCATAAGATTACCATACATTAATATATAACTTATGGTAATCTCTTATTATTAATATATTGGTTTCTAATTTATATAGACTCTTTTAATACAATCGCTTATTTCATATTTAAAAAGAGTAAAAACTAAACCAGTTTATAGCAAATCATATTTACAAGTTAAAGAATGGCCAATAGAATCAAAGTGAATGTAACTCAATTGGTATTGTGTTACATTCACTTTATTTTTTTAATCCCTTTTTTCAGAAAAAGATAGTTTATATAATACGCTATTATTAGCATAATCAATCCAAAGAGATTTGGAATCATTATATTAATATTTTGAAATATGCTTTCATAATGCAATAAGGGCGTTAAATAAATTGCATTACACATAGATATTATCAATCCAATGGTAGGTACTATAATAACTATTTTTTTTATTATTGCTATTTCTGCAATGATGTAATAAAAAATTATAGTACATATCCAAAAACTTAACACAAGCCACGCGTGAGATAATCTAATTGAATATTTAGTTTTAAAATAAGTAAGAGTCAAAGTCAATATAATAAATAAAACTATTATTGGAGCAATTTTAGTGAATTTCAACATTGTGTCCAATCTTTTTTTTATCTTTAAATTAATTCTGTCAGAATATTTATAAAAAATATTTTTTGATGATATCATTAAAAAAATTACTAATAAACTAAATCCTAAAATTAAATATGACAAAGTGATCCCCCTTTTTACTACGCAATAATGATGTACTTTGCTAGTTGTGTGAAGTTTGTAACATTTTATGTTACAACCAATATTTAGTCAATTATACTATATTGCCTTATCTAAGAGTCAAAGAAATAATGAAAAAACGTTAAAAGTTCGTTTATTTTATATTAAGGTCATAGAAGCTATATATCAGTTTGGATTAGTGACAAATATAAGGTTATTGTTGGAAATTTTGTTGTATTACATGGAAATAAGTTATAAAATCGTATTTTTGTGCTTACTTTCCACAAGGTAAGCTAAAGATTTTATATTTTAATCGATAATTAAAACGAGGAGGAATTTTTGAACGAAGGAATAGTCAATAGGTATACAAGTTTATTGTTCTCATAATAGATTTATAAAAAAAGCTGTATTAATTTGGGTTATTGTCAACTAGTTGTATTTAACTTGGGATTGCATACCTAAATTTACCCGATTACCAAATACACCTTCATTTATTGAAGGTGTATTTAATCTAAGAGATAAGGTAATTCCTGTTTTTGATCTTTTAAAAAAATTTGGAGTGGATCAATCTGATAGAAGTATTGATAGCAGGTTACTAATACTAGAGCTGGATAGCATGATGGTAGGTATTATTGTTGATAATGTTTCAGAGGTTATTAAAATCGATGAACAATCAATCCAGAAGCTAAGTTCTGAAATTGTAAGCATTCAATAGTATACAAGGTAATAGTATAATTGACCAGAGGATACTTATACTATTGAATGCTTTAAATCTGAAGTCGGAAATTTTAAAATATGATTTGGAAAAGGAGTTGTTATCATGATTTCAATAAATGGATTGGATTATTTAAAGGCAGTAGCGGAACTTCAGGCTAATATTATACCTGGGGGTATTTTATTTTTAATTATTGAAGGCGACACAATAACATGGAGAAAATCATCAGGAGTATTTGACTTAGATTTTTTCCATGTTGGAGAAGTAATTAAAAGGAATTAAAAGCGACAGTTTTGCTAATAAAGCAATGAAGGATAAAAAAACAGTAACTGCTAATATCCCACGTTCTTTTTATAATATAAGATTAAGGACTGTTGCAATTCCTTTGATTAATGATAATGATGAAGTTGTAGGCAGTTTTGCAATAATTACACCCAAAGAAGTTGCGGCAAATCTACGTAATATGTCAGAGAATCTTGAAGTCGGTCTTACAGGAATAGCTTCTGCTATTGAGGAATTGGCTGCATCTGCATCCAATATACATACTAATGAATTGAAACTCAATAAGGAGATTAAACAAATAATTAAACTGTCGGAAGAAATTAATGAAGTTTCTATTTTTATTAAAGAAATTGCAAATAAAACAAAGATGCTTGGTCTAAATGCAGCTATAGAAGCAGCAAGAGCTGGAGATGCAGGCAGAGGGTTTGGCGTTGTTGCTGAAGAAATCAGAGTTCATTGGCTTCAAGTCAGGAACAAGCAGCCGCTACCGAGGAAATTACAGCAAGTGTTGAAGAAATAACTTCTATGTCGGAAGAATTAAATAAAATTGCACAGGATCTATAAACTGAATGTGTCTTGGTCAGAGTTTTCAATATGACTTGTTTTTGTTCAAAGAAGCAAGAATAGATTGAAAACTGTTGCTGCAATTGCATTCAACATAATACTTAATTACTTTTCTAAAAAACTATTTATTCCAATAATATTATTGGATATGGAATTTATGTTAGCATTCAAAGATAATTTGTAACTGTTAGTGTTATCCCGTTATAGACGATATTATAATGTACGTTTTAAGATTACAGGAGTGAAATTATGATGATAATATAAAATATATTTTTTGAGAATAAAAGGAGTACGAATAATGGAAACACCAATTTATGATAACAAAATATTAAATTTGTTTAATAATATGCTACCTTACTTGCCATACTTTTTGCCAACGATGTATAGGTTAAATTAGCAAAAATATTTATAGTGTAGACAAAACAATATAAGCAATTAAAAAATTTAGACATTACAAAGAAAAGGTAAGAATGGGCCTATATGATATCTATAAGGAATAAATGATAAAACAATTTCTATGGTAAAATAAATTTTTAAATTTACTATTAAGGTATCTTGAGTTGTTATAGAAATATATTAGAGGCGGAATTATATGAGATATGTATCGATCAAATATGTAAAAGAAGGAATGATTTTAGGTAAAACATTGTATGGTAATA
>Ga0209125_1003631_pt1 | contig 10413 bp, 6 predicted proteins | sample BarGraIncub1131A_FD_184503 | JGI IMG/M metagenome (GOLD analysis project Ga0209125, IMG submission 184503) | Arctic peat soil microbial communities from Barrow, Alaska - Barrow Graham LP Incubations 11-31A (SPAdes) (version 2) | ecosystem: Environmental > Terrestrial > Soil > Wetlands > Peat... | reverse complement strand
CTGGTTGGTGACCATCAAGAAGAACTTAAAGCTGAACTGGATGTACTTGGTCGTAACCTGTCAAATAATAAAACTAATGATCTTAATAAACTGTCCAGAGTCTGGCGAGACCGGTATGAAGCATCAGCCGGCAAAGCCCTCGCCATGTCTCTGGTTGCCAGGAACGCCGGTGAACTTGCAGCACTGATCGAACAGGGAAAACATACCCTGACCGTCGGCGGGTTGCCCACTGACACCGTACCAGCCCTGCGCGACCGTCTTTTCTATACTCCGGAGCCGCTTGGCCGCGACGCACGAATCGCCTTTGTCTTCCCCGGTTCCGGCAACCATTATCCCGGCATGGGGATGGAACTTTTTAACCGCTGGCCCGAAATCCTGCGCGCCCAGAACGCCGATAACCTCCATCTGCGTAACCAGTTTCAACCGGAGCTGTTCTGGAACGGCGCCCCTGCCGGCGAGATCGACACCAACCACCGGGCCGTCATCTTCGGCCAGGTTGCCACCGGGTGCGCCGTCAGTGATCTGGTACGCAGCTTTGGCGTCACACCTTCCGCCGTTATCGGCTATAGTCTGGGTGAATCGGCGGGACTCCTCGCCCTACACGCCTGGCGTGACCGGGACGGCATGTACAGCCGCATGCAGGAATCAACACTCTTTACCCACGACATGGCCGGCGAATGTCGTGCAGCACGACAATGCTGGGGACTGGGTAACGACGAGATGGTGAACTGGAGCCTCGGGGTCGTGGCCGCCCCGGCCGGCGACGTGCTGCAGCTGCTGACCGATATCCCGCGAGCCTATCTTCTGATCATCAACACCCCGGATGAATGTGTGGTTGGCGGAGATACCGTGGCAGTTCAAAAGCTCGTTTCCCGACTCGGCTGCCGTTTTTTCCCTCTGCAAGGCGTCACAACGGTACATTGCGAAGTTGCGCAGCAGGTAGCAGGTCCGTACCACGACCTGCATCTCTTCCCCACAACACCGCCAGCCGGAATCACCTATTATAGCGGCGTCAAGGGCGGTCCCTACGAAGTCACCCGTGAAAGCGCAGCCGCTTCCATTCTCGGCCAGGCGCTGCACGGCATCGACTACCCGGCTGTGATCGAGTCAGCCTATCAGGATGGCGTGCGCCTGTTTATCGAGATGGGCCCGGGAGCATCCTGCAGCCGCATGATCGGACGCATCCTTGAAGGGCGGCCCCATCTGGCCCGTTCCGCCTGCTATGGCGGGCAGGATCCGGTTTCCACCATACTGCGATTGTTAGCCAATCTAATCGCAGAGCGGGTACCACTGGACCTGACTCCACTGTTCAACACACTTCCCGCAGAGATACCTGCGGATACGAAAACTGTCAGGGTTCGAATAACCATCGGCGGTACACCATTCAATCCGCCGCTCCCTCTGGTTTCATTCAAGTCTCATTCCACCCCCATCCCTGATGGAGAAGGGACGAAAACAGGTACGGATTCGCTCTTAAGTGAGTTTGCCCGGGTGCAGCACGAACAGATCCGGGCACATGAGGCCTTCCTCGACTTCAGCGAGGTTATTACCCGATCCATGGCCCAGGCCATAGAGCTGGAAATGACTCTGCGACAGGCGCTGGGGGATGATGCGGAACAAATCCTAGACACCAACCCCTCCCGGCCTCCCCTTGTCAAGGGAGGAGCAAGTCCTGTAAGCCCCCCTGACAAGGTGGGTTGGGAGGTTGCCTTCAACCGCGACCTCTGTCTGGAATTCGCCCGTGGTTCGGTTGCCGGCATGCTTGGTCCGGATTTTGCCGGGGTGGATAGCTTCCCGACCCGCGTGCGTCTGCCGGACGAGCCGCTCATGCTGGTGGACCGGATTCTATCCGTAGAGGGTGAGCCAAAGTCCATGACCCATGGCCGGGTCGTTACCGAACACGATATCCACCCGAACGCCTGGTATCTGGATGGAGGCCGTATTCCCACCTGCATCGCCGTAGAGGCGGGTCAGGCCGATCTGTTTCTTTCCGGTTACCTGGGAATCGACTTCATCACCCGCGGCTGTGCGGTCTACCGCCTGCTGGACGCCGTAGTCACCTTCCATCGCGGCCTGCCCGGGCCGGGAGAGACCATTCAGTACGACATCCGCATCGAACGCTTCTTCCGTCAGGGTGATACCTGGCTGTTCAATTTTTTCTTTGAAGCCACGGTGGGTGGGCAACCACTGTTGTCCATGCGCGACGGCTGCGCCGGCTTCTTCAGCCAGCAGGAACTGGATGCCGGCAAAGGCATCGTCCGGCCAGCTCTGGATCTGCGTCCCACGGTCGGCATCAGGCCGGCAGACTGGCAGGAACTGGTACCGATGGTTCGTGAAGGCTTTGATGCCGTACAGCTCGATCGCCTGCGAGGCGGTGATCTGGCCGCCTGTTTTGGCCCCCTGTTCGCCGGTTTGCCTCTTTCCCGCCCCCTGACTATTCCGGGCAACAGGATGCGTCTGGTCCACCGCGTTAACGAAATCGACCCGACCGGAGGGCGCTGCGGCATCGGTATCATCACGGCCGAAGCCGACATCCACCCCGACGATTGGTTTATCACCTGCCATTTTGTTGATGACCGGGTCATGCCGGGCACACTGATGTACGAGTGCTGCATGCATACCCTGCGCATCTACCTGCTGCGGCTGGGGTGGGTGGCAGAAGCGCAGGATTCGGCCTGGGAGCCGGTGCCGGGTGTGGCCAGCAAACTCTGCTGTCGCGGGCAGGTACTGGAGAGCACCAGTGTCGTCACCTACGAGGTTACGATTCGTGAGATCGGCTACCGCCCGGAGCCGTATGTCATCTGTGATGCCCTCATGTATGCAGACGGCAAGCCGATCGTGGAGATCACCGGCATGTCAGCCAGACTGACCGGCACGACACGGGAGCAGTTACAGGCTCTCTGGTCTGCTTCGCCCCCTCTTCCAATTGGAGAGGTCCGGGGTGAGGGGATAAAACCGGCTATCTACACCAAGGAACAGATTCTGGCCTACAGCAACGGCAACCCTTCCGAAGGGTTTGGTGAGCCATACCGCATCTTTGACAGCGGCCGCAAGATTGCGCGTCTGCCGGGGCCGCCGTTCCAGTTTATGGACCGCGTCACCGCACTTCGCGGCGAACCATGGCAGATGACCGCAGGCGCCATGGCCGAGGCCCAGTATGACCTGCCGCCCGATGCCTGGTTTTTTGCCGCCGATCGTCAGGCGCGTATGCCCTTTGCCATCCTATTGGAAGCGGCCCTGCAACCCTGCGGCTGGCTTGCTGCCTATGTCGGTTCCGCCCTGACCAGCCCGAGCGATATCTCCTTCCGCAACCTGGGTGGCACGGCCGTTCAGCACCGGCCGGTGACTCCCGATAGCGGTGTCCTGACCTGTAGCGCGACCATGAAAAAGGTGGCCACCAGCGGCGGCATGATCATCCAGGAATACGACTTCAGCGTGGCTGACCGGCAGGGTATTCTCTACGAGGGGGACACCATGTTCGGTTTCTTCTCCAAAGATGCCTTGGCCACCCAGGTCGGTATCCGCGATGCACAGCCATACCAGCCGACCGCTGGGGAGACCGGGCGGGGCCGAACTCTGCCATATCCGGAAGTGGCTCCCTTCCCCGAAAAACAGCTGTGCATGATCGATCGGATCGAATTGTTCGTATCTGATGGCGGACCGCACGGACTCGGCTACATCCGTGGCAGCAAGGATGTGGATCCCGAGGAATGGTTCTTCAAGGCGCACTTCTTTGAGGACCCGGTCACGCCAGGTTCGCTGGGGCTGGAGTCGTTTATCCAGCTGGTGAAGTACGCGGCCGTGGAACGCTGGGGGTGGCAGGAGGGCGATGTCATCTCTGCCGTCGCACTGCAGCGCACACACCGCTGGCTGTATCGCGGACAGGTTGTGCCGACCAACAGCCGGGTAACGGTGAGTGCCTGGATCACCGCAGTGGATGAACAGGAGCGAATTATGACGGCAGACGGTTTTCTTGCCGTAGACGGCAAGCTGATCTATCAGATGAATGATTTTACCGTAAAGATGGAGTCAGAACGATGAAGTACAGTAAAGTTACCTTTGAGGCTCTGGGCTATGAACTGGCGCCGGTTGTTGTTACTTCGGCCGAGCTGGAGTCCCGCCTGGAACCGCTGTACCGTTACCTGCGCATTGTGCCGGGACAGTTGCAGGCCCTGACCGGGATTCGGGAGCGGCGCTGGTGGGAGCCGGGCTATCCACTTTCCCACGGCGCCATTGCTGCCGCCAGAAAAGTGCTGTCAGCCTCCGGTATTTCTCCCGGCGAGATAGGAGCCCTGATTTACACGGGCGTCTGCCGGGAGCAGTTCGAGCCGGCCACAGCCTGTCGCGTTGCCGCCGGACTCGGCATCGGCGGAAAGACCGCCGTGTTTGACCTCTCCAACGCCTGCCTTGGAGTTCTCAACGGTATCCTCGATGTCGCCAACCGGATCGAGCTCGGACAGATCAAGGCCGGTCTCGTGGTTTCCTGCGAAAGCGCCCGCGAGATCAATGATATCATGATCGCCCGGATGCTTGAAGAACGGACGATGCAGCATTTTGCCGCCTCGCTGGCAACCCTGACCGGTGGTTCCGGTGCCGTGGCAATCCTGCTGACAGACGGTTCCTTCTCCGGATCATCGCGACGTCGCCTGCTGGGTGGCATCACCCAGGCGGCGCCGGAGCATCACCGGCTCTGTCTCTGGGGCGTCACCCCGGACGGCAAGGGGGGCTATGTTCAGTCCATGTCAACCGATGGGGTCAATGTCATGAACTACGGTGTCGAATTGGGGCGCCACACCTGGGACGCGTTCCTCCCTCAGGTCGGCTGGCGCACGGAAGATGTTGACCAGGTGGTCTGCCACCAGGTCGGCTCCGCCCATCAGAGCGCGATACTCAGAACCCTCGGCATCCCCCCTGAAAAGGACTTCACTACCTTTGAATACCTGGGCAACATGGGCAGCGTTTCCCTGCCGCTGACGGCCGCTATCGCCGATGAACGCGACATCCTGGAAGCGGGCGACAAGGTGGCTTTTCTGGGGATCGGCAGCGGATTAAACTGTCTCATGCTGGGGATGGAATGGTAAACACAGCTCTGCAGAAACAGTACCCCTTCAGCAGCAACAAACTGGATCTGGACGGCCTCGGCTATCACTACCTGGATGAAGGCGTCGGCCCGCCGGTGGTGATGGTGCACGGCAACCCTTCCTGGTCGTTTTACTACCGCAACCTGGTGCTGGCCCTGCGGGATCGTTACCGCTGCATCGTTCCGGACCATATCGGCTGCGGCATGTCCGACAAGCCGGGCGATAACCGCTACGACTACACCCTCTCCCGCCGGGTGGATGACCTTGAACGGCTACTGGAACATCTGGGGATCAAGGAGAACATCACACTGGTAGTCCATGACTGGGGCGGCATGATCGGCATGGCCTATGCCGTGCGCCACCCCGAACGGATTAAACGGCTGGTAATCCTGAACACGGGCGCCTTCCATCTGCCACAGACAAAACCGTTCCCCCTTGGCTTGCGTATCTGCCGTGATACCTTCATCGGCACGCTGCTGGTGCGAGGATTCAACGCCTTCAGCAGAGGAGCTTCCTATGTGGGGTGCAAGCGCAACCCGATGAATGCGGAGCTGCGCGCCCTCTATCAACTCCCCTACGATTCGTGGCAGAACCGCATCGCCACCCTGCGCTTCGTGCAGGATATTCCGCTTGCACCCGGTGACCGCAGCTACGATCTGGTCAGTTCCGTGGCAGACGGAATCGGGCAGTTCAACGCGTTACCAATGCTGATTTGCTGGGGTGAATTAGACTTTGTCTTCGACAAGCATTTTCTGGCCGAATGGCGGCAGCGTTTTCCCGCAGCGGAACTCCATAGCTATCCCGATTGCGGCCACTATATCCTCGAGGACGCAAAGGAAGAGGTCATACCGTTGATATCTGCGTTTCTTGACAGTACGGAACAGGTCTGATGAATGTATCCGGCATCGTCAATATTTCCCGTCCGCTGACCGAGATGGCCACGTTGCAACCTGATACAGCCGCCATCATCTTCCCGCAGAAACAGCGTACCCTGACCTTCCGCGAACTTGACGAAGAAAGTGATCGCATCGCCCATGGACTGGGGCGTATCGGCATTGGACGTGGGACAAAGACCGCCCTGTTGGTGCCACCGTCCCCGGAACTGTTCGCCCTGACCTTTGCCCTCTTCAAAGCGGGCGCCGTGCCGGTGTTCATCGATCCGGGCATCGGAGCAAAAAACATGAAGGGGTGTCTGGCAGAAGCTGAGCCGGAGGCTTTCATTGGGATTCCAAAGGCGCATCTGGCCAGGCGACTGCTGGGATGGGGACGCAACTGCATCCGCATCTCCGTTGTCGTCGGTGGCGGGTCTATCTGGGGCGGGATACCTCTCGATGAACTGCGCCGCTCCGCCCAGGCGATGCCGTTTAAAGCGGCTGAAACCAGAACGGATGACGTTGCCGCTATCCTGTTCACCAGCGGCAGTACCGGCCCGCCAAAAGGCGCCGTCTACACCCATGGCACCTTTGCGGCACAGGTTGATACGCTGCGGGAGTTGTATGATATCCGCCCGGGCGAGATCGATCTCCCTACATTTCCCCTGTTCGCCCTGTTCGCACCGGCTCTCGGCATGACCGCCGTGATCCCGCAAATGGATTTCACCCGCCCCGGCACCGTCGACCCCCGGCAAATACTGGGACCGGCTGCCCAGTTCTCCGCCACGACCATGTTCGGCTCTCCGGCCCTGTTAAACCGGGTCGGGCGGTATGCCACAACGCATGCGATCAAAATGCCCAATCTCAAGCGGGTGATTTCGGCCGGTGCACCGGTACCGGCTTCGGTACTGGAACGCTTTGCAGCCATGCTCCCCGCAGATGGAGAGATATTTACCCCCTACGGTGCCACCGAGGCGCTGCCGGTCAGCTCCATCGGCAGCCGCGAGGTACTGGCTGAAACCGGGGCCATGACCGGAGAGGGCCACGGTGTCTGTGTCGGCAGAGCGGTACCAAGCATCACCCTGGCGATCATTCCGATCACAGATACTCCTGTCGATATATGGAGCGACGATCTTGCGCTCCCCGTTTTAGAGGTAGGTGAAATAGCCGTACGCGGGCCACAGGTCAGCAGCTCATATCTCAACCGCCCTGACGCGACCAGGATGGCAAAGATACCCGATCCTGCCGGCGGCGTCTGGCACCGCATGGGCGATGTCGGCTATCTGGACAGTACCGGCCGGATCTGGTTCTGTGGTCGCAAGGCCCACCGAGTCGTTACTGCACACGCCACCCTCTACACCATCCCGGTGGAAGGAGTGTTCAATTCGCATCCGAAAGTCTTTCGCACCGCCCTGGTCGGTCCGGGCGCCATTGGAAGCCAACAGCCGGTGCTCTGCGTTGAGCTGGAGTCCAAGACGGGAGAGCCCGAACAAGAATTGATCCGCACGGAACTTCTTGAACTGGGCAGCCGATATCCCCACACACAGAACATACGCAAGATCCTCTTTCACCCGGCCTTTCCGGTTGATATCCGTCACAATGCCAAGATATTTCGGGAGAAGCTGGCCATCTGGGCAGGGAAGAAGCTACCATGAAAGCTCTGGTGACCGGTGGCGGCGGTTTTCTGGGCGGAGTCATCGTGCGCATGCTTCGTGAGCGTGGCAATCTGGTGCGTAGTTTTTCACGCGGTGAGCACCCTTCACTGGACGCTCTTGGCGTGGAGCAGTTCCGCGGCGACCTGGGAGACCGGAATGCCGTTATGGAGGCGGCCAAAGGGTGTGACATTGTGTTTCATGTAGCGGCCAAAGCCGGTATATGGGGGAGTTACGGTGACTTTTACCTGGCCAACGTAACCGGGACCGAAAACGTTCTGGAGGCCTGCCGAACCCATGGCATTGCAAAACTGGTCTATACCAGTTCACCCAGCGTTGTCTTTGACGGCAGCGATGTGGAGGGTGGCGACGAATCACTCCCCTACCCGCCCCGCTATGAGGCCAACTACCCCAAGACCAAGGCACTGGCCGAGCAGATGGTGCTGGCCGCCGCATCTCCCCTGCTGGCAACCGTAGCGTTACGCCCCCATCTGATCTGGGGACCGGGAGATAATCACCTGGCGCCCCGCATTATAGCCAAAGGGCGCGCCGGAAAACTGCGTCAGATCGGCACACGCCCCTGCCTGGTGGATACGGTCTATGTGGACAACGCCGCCCGTGCCCACCTGATGGCGGCCGACCGCCTGTTCCCAGGCAGCGTAATCTCTGGCAACGCGTATTTTATCAGTAACGGCCAACCACTTCCCCTGTGGGAGATGGTCAATCGTATCCTGGCCGCCGCCGATATCCACCCGGTCACCGGCAGTATCCCGCCGAAGCTGGCCTATGCCGTCGGCTGTATCTGCGAAGGCGTGTGGGGACTCCTACGCCTGTCAGGAGAGCCGCCCATGACCCGCTTCGTCGCCCATGAACTGGCCAGCGCCCATTGGTTCACCATTGAGGCAGCCCGTCGCGATTTCGGCTACCAACCGGATATCTCCATTGATGAAGGGTTGGTACGCTTGCGAAAATGGCTTCTGACAGGCACGTCATGATTCCGTTCCCATGGCCGCAGGAGAACAAGGTCCATATCCACCGTGCCGTTCTCGGCAGTGAGGCAGAGCGGTATGTCTCATTGAATGAAAGAGTAAGAGCCGAACGGCTGCTCGATCCGTACAAAAAAAAACGTTTCCTGGCGGGGCGCGGCCTGCTGCGTGAAATTCTTGGGGGATATCTGGGTATCCAACCGGACGAGGTTCATTTTACCATGGGTGAACACGGCAAACCGTGTCTTTCCACAACCGCCGGCAATAAAGAACAGCTGCACTTTAACCTGTCACATTCGGGTACCATGTTTCTCCTCGCAATAACCGCAACTCGTGAAGTGGGAGTTGACATTGAGCAGTTGAACAACGATATTCCATTCTCGGACATGGCCCGGATTGCCTTCTCCCCCCGTGAGCAAAAAGAGCTGTTCGATCTTCCTCACCATCTGCAGTTAGCCGCGTTTTATCGCTGCTGGACCCGCAAGGAAGCATATCTAAAAGCCAGCGGGATGGGATTTGCCCTAAAATCAAACAGCTTCGATGTCAGTTTGCTTCCGGAAACTCCTGTTGCAGTGGCCGCACCCGACAATCAGTTCCCTTGGCTGTTGTGGGATATAGATGTTCCGTTAAATCACTGTGCAGCTCTGGCAGTCAAAGGACCCTGTACTGTTATCCATTACATTGATTGAAGTATGCAGCAGGTGGTCGCAGTAGATTGTTCATGAGCAATTTACTTGACACCGCTCAACCAATAGTGGTAAAGAACTAGCTTCAATTTCGTTACTTACTCAAAGAAAATTTTCGGAGGTGCAGTTTGGCTCATCATAAGTCGGCAATCAAGAGGATCAAGCAGAGTGCAAAGAAAACCGCACGTAATCGTCATGTATCATCGACGCTGAAAACATATATCAAGCGTGTTCGTGAAGCGGTAGTCGCCAAGGATAAGGATGCTGCTCTTGCCGCACTTAAAGTCGCCATCCCTGCTATCGATACCACTGCAACGAAAGGTGTAATTCACCGTTCAACAGCTTCCCGCAATGTTTCACGTCTGACAAAACTGGTCAACACTCTCGGCTAGAACATAGTTCATAACGCGAAAAAGGGGGCTGCGCTACGCATGCCCCCTTTTTCGCGTTGTAGGGGTAACCCCAACAGCCACACTACCAGGGATCAAATTTATAAAAACCAGTGATTCCTCTCTTTCATAACAGAGATATTTCATTTCTCCAGCTGATATTAGCTGATTCTACATCATTCCTTGCACTACTCACCGACAATTTCATAATCTGCAGTATTCGACTACATATTCCCGCCTGCCGTATAAATTGAATTTCAAGCATTTATCCCTCGCAACACAGTCTTGACTCAGCCACAAAGTTGTATCATTTATGTTTCACTCCAACTGGATGGTGCTGAATGTCGAAACGATCATTGACTGATGATGACTTGGCAGCGGACTGGTTTCTGCTCCCTGACGAACGTAAACTGCTTGCAAATAGAAGCAGAACAACGCATGTCGGGTTTTCAATCCTTCTCAAATATTTTCAGCTTAACGGCCGTTTTCCTGTATCACCAAAAGAAGTTCCTTCATCGGTCGTCCAGTATGTGGCTTATCAGCTTGACGCCACGACAGAGGATTGGAGTGTGTATCCGTGGGATGGGGCCACGATCAAGCGTCATCGGCCGGAGATTCGAGAATGGTACGGCTATCGTGAAGCGACACTTAACGACAAAAATGCTTTCAGAAAGTGGCTGATCTCTGAAGTGATACCTCTGGAGCATCGTGAAGACAGATTACGAGAAATCTTGCTAAAACATTGCC
>Ga0209125_1003630_pt1 | contig 10414 bp, 8 predicted proteins | sample BarGraIncub1131A_FD_184503 | JGI IMG/M metagenome (GOLD analysis project Ga0209125, IMG submission 184503) | Arctic peat soil microbial communities from Barrow, Alaska - Barrow Graham LP Incubations 11-31A (SPAdes) (version 2) | ecosystem: Environmental > Terrestrial > Soil > Wetlands > Peat... | reverse complement strand
AATATATTTTACTTTGGATTTAAAACAAGCTTATAAAACCAACGTTCCTTTAGAAAACTATATTAGTCTTATGGGTAAAAAAATAGTGAACCTTCATATCAATGATAGAGATGAAAATTCACCTTGTCTTTTACCAGGAAAAGGAATTTTGGATTATAAAGATATATCTAATAAGCTTAAGGGTGTAGGGTATAGTGGTAAAGGTATTATTGAAGTTTACAGCAACAATTACTCAAATTATGAACAACTTACAAAGGCGAAAAATTTTGTTTGTGAAGCTTTTAATGATATTTCATAAAAATATATTTGGTCACTATACACATAAAAATGTTAATAGATTATAAAGTTACTTAAAATTATGTTGTAAATTACAAATAATTTAGTTATAATCAGTGATATTAGACTATATATGCATAAGATGCTTAATAATATTGTAAATACCTTAAAAGTTATGTTATAATGTTAAGGTTAACAAGCATTTGTGGTAATTAGGAGGAGTAATATAATGATAGTTAAAATGGAAAAATTAGAAAAAAATATTGTTAAATTAGAAATAACGGTAGAGGCACAAAGATTTAATGAATCTTTGAAAAAATCTACTGTAAAAAATTCAAAAACTATAAACATAGCTGGATTTAGAAAAGGTAAAGCACCAATGTCTATGATAAAAAAAATGTATGGTGAAGGTGTTTTCTTTGAGGATGCTATAAATTTCTGCTGTGATGATACATATCCAGAGGCTTTAAAACAGTATGACATAAATCCATTGGATTATCCTCAAATTGATATTGTTCAAATAGGCGAGGGAAAAGATTTTGTATATACTGCATCTGTAGCAGTAGTTCCTGAAGTTAATATGGGAGAATACAAAGGACTTGAAGCTAAGAAAACTGTATATACTGTAACAAATGATGAAATTGAAAACCAACTAAAAGGTATGCAAGAAAAAAATGCTAGAATTGAAGAGAAGATTGATGGCGAAGTTGCAATGGGCAATATAGCTGTTATAGATTTCAAAGGATTTATTGATGAAGCAGCTTTTGAAGGTGGAGAAGGAAAAGACTTTGAACTTGAAATTGGTTCAGGATCATTTATTGATACTTTTGAACAGCAATTAGTGGGACTCAAAGCAGGAGAAAGTAAAGAAGTTAAAGTTAATTTTCCAGAAGCATATGGAAGAGAAGACTTAAACGGAAAGCTTGCAACTTTTAATGTAACAGTTAAAAGCATGAAGGTAAAAGAATTACCAGCTATTGATGATGAGTTTGCTAAAGAAGTATCAGAATTTGATACTTTAGAAGAACTAAGAAATGATATTAAAACAAACCTTGAAAAATCAAGTAAAGATAGAGAAGTGAAAGAATTTGAAGAAGCTGTGATAGATGCAGTATGTTCTAACGTTCCAATGGAAATTCCAGAAGTTATGATTAAAAAAGAAACTGACGTTATGTTAAAAGATTTAGAAATGAAATTAAAATATCAAGGTCTAGATCTTGAACAATATTATCAGTATACTAACAACACTGAAGAAAAAGTTAGAGAATTCATGAAAGAAGCAGCTGAAAAAAGAGTTAAAACTGATTTAGTAATTACAGAAATAGCAAAAATAGAAAAAGTTGATGCAACTGATGAAGAATTGCTTGAAAAAGCTAAAGAAGTTGCTAAGCAATACGGAGAAAAAGATATAGATAAAACAGCAGATTTAATTCTAAAAGCACAAAAACAATATCTAAAAATTGATGTTGTAAATGAAAAAGTAATTAAAATGTTAGTTGATAGCGCTAAAGTTATTGCATAAGTATACGAAAATTAATTGCCAGATATTTTTCTGGCAATTAATTTTAAATATAGGATAAAAATATATGGTTAAAAATCAATTATTTAGGATAGAATTATGTAAGTAGTAGATTATGTTTTGAAGTAGTTCTATTATTAGTCTAGAGGAGGGAATTATATGAGTTTAGTGCCAATGGTTGTTGAACAAACAAATAGGGGAGAAAGATCTTATGATATTTATTCAAGATTATTAAAAGAAAGAATAATTTTTCTAGGAGAAGAGGTAAACGATACTACTGCTAGTCTAATTGTTGCTCAATTATTGTATTTAGAGTCTGAAGACCCTGATAAAGATATTTATTTATATATAAATAGTCCAGGTGGATCAATTACGTCAGGTATGGCTATTTTTGACACAATGCAGTATATAAAACCACAAGTTTCAACTATATGTACTGGTATGGCAGCATCCATGGGAGCTTTCTTACTAGCAGCTGGGGAAAAGGGTAAAAGATTTGCATTACCTAATAGTGAAATTTTAATACATCAGCCACTGGGAGGATTTCAAGGTCAAGCAACAGATATTGATATTCATGCAAAACGAATTCTTAGGACTAAGGATACATTAAACAGGATATTAAGTGAAAGAACTGGCCAAACAATAGAGAAAATTCAACATGATGTTGAAAGAGATTATTTCATGAGTTCACAAGAGGCCATGGAGTATGGATTAATAGATGAAGTTATAATTAAAAAGAAATAAGGTAAATAGAGGTGAAAATATGACAAAGTTTGATGAAAAAAAACAACTTAAATGCTCATTCTGTGGTAAAACTCAAGACCAAGTTAGAAGATTAATTGCAGGACCAGGGGTATATATATGTGATGAGTGTATAGAATTATGTTCTGAAATAATTGTAGATGAATTTCAGGGAGACGTAGAGCTAGACCTAGGTACATTGCCAAAACCAGCAGAAATAAAAAAATATATAGATGATTACGTAGTTGGGCAAAATACCGCGAAAAAATCCTTAGCTGTAGCAGTTTATAATCATTACAAAAGAATAAATTCAAATATTAATGAAGGTGACGTTGAACTTCAAAAAAGTAACATATTACTACTTGGACCTACAGGCTGTGGAAAAACGTTACTCGCTCAAACCTTAGCAAAATATTTAAACGTACCTTTTGCTATAGCAGATGCAACTACCCTTACTGAAGCAGGGTATGTAGGGGAAGATGTAGAAAACATCTTACTTAAATTAATACAAAATGCTGACTATGATGTGGAAAAGGCAGAAAAAGGTATTATCTATATAGATGAAATAGATAAGATTGCTAGAAAATCTGAAAACCCATCTATAACTAGGGATGTATCTGGAGAAGGAGTTCAACAGGCATTACTTAAAATATTAGAAGGTACTACAGCATCTGTTCCACCACAAGGTGGAAGAAAGCATCCTCATCAAGAGTTTATTCAAATAAACACAGCAAATATTTTATTTATTTGTGGAGGGGCTTTTGATGGACTTGATAAAATTATAGAAAAAAGAACTAGAACTACTACTGTTGGTTTTGGAGCTGAAATAAAATCAAAAGAGGAAACAAATGTAGGAGAGCTATTGAAATCTATAATGCCAGGAGATTTACTAAAGTTTGGTTTAATTCCAGAGTTTGTAGGTAGACTTCCTATAGTGGTTACCCTTGAAGCTTTAGATGAAGAGGCATTGGTTAAAATTCTTAGCGAACCTAAAAATGCACTCATTAAACAATATAAGAAATTGTTTGAGATGGATAACGTAGAATTAGAGTTTGAAGAACCAGCATTAAAAGCTATAGCCAAAGAAGCTATTAAAAGGAAAACTGGAGCTAGAGGACTTAGATCTATTATTGAAGATACAATGAAGGAAATTATGTTTGATATTCCTTCTAATGAACAAGTAGCTAAAGTAATAGTTAATGAGGATACTATCAAAACTAGAAATCCACAACTAATTCTAGCGGAAAATGGGAAAAGAGAGAAATTAAAATTAACAAAGAAAATTAAAACTAAAAAAGGTATTGAAACAGCATAAAAACAAAATTGAAAATATATTAAAAAGACAGATTACGTATCTGTCTTTTTTTATTTCTCAATAAATTAAGAATTTTAAAGCTGCAATTATATTAACCATAACTATAATAAAAATATTTTTTGTTTCATAAATAAAATCCACAGAATAATATTATTATAAGGAAGAAATAGAATATATAAATACAAATTGAGCATAATATCAAATGGTAGAATACTTACTAAAACATGTAAAATAATATGCGAAAGGAGGATTAGTTTAATATAATTAAATATTAAACTTTTAATGATATGACTATTCAACTTCTTATGATAATACAACTTTTTATTACAATAGTTATTGGGGTATATGTTTTTAATTCACTAAAAAGTCACCAAGGTGGAAAGGTGGGAGTTAGTAGGGATAACAAAAAAGAAATGGAAAAATTAAGAATAATGAAAAGTATATGCCTTACTGAACCACTAACAGAAAAAAGTAGACCAACAAAATTTGAAGACGTTATAGGGCAAGAAAAGGGAATTAAGGCGTTGCAAGCAGCAATTTGTGGGCCTAATCCTCAGCATGTCATAATTTATGGCCCACCGGGAATAGGAAAAACAGCAGCCGCTAGATTGGTACTGGAGGATGCTAAAAAGAGAGCACGATCTCCCTTTAGTGAGTCCTCTAAGTTTGTAGAAATAGATGCAACTACTGTTAGATTTGATGAAAGGGGTATAGCAGACCCGCTTATTGGATCTGTTCACGATCCAATTTACCAAGGAGCTGGTCCTCTGGGAATAGCTGGAGTGCCTCAACCAAAACCTGGAGCTGTCACAAAAGCACATGGTGGGATTTTGTTTATTGATGAAATCGGAGAGTTACATCCTGTAGAAATGAATAAATTGCTGAAAGTATTAGAGGATAGAAAAGTATTTTTAGATAGTGCTTATTATAATGGAGAAGATCCTAATACGCCACTTTATATAAAAGAGGTATTCGATGAAGGACTTCCAGCTGATTTTAGGCTTATAGGTGCAACGACACGTAATCCGGATGAAATAATTCCAGCAATAAGGTCAAGGTGTGTAGAAATATTTTTTAGACAATTACTTCCAGATGAATTGGAAACAATTGCGGATAACGCAATAAATAAAATGGGTCTTAAAATTTGTGAAAAAGCATTAAAGCTTGTAGGTAAATACTCTAGTAATGGACGGGATACTGTTAATTTAATTCAATTAGCCTGTGGCATTGCCATTAACGATGAAAGAAATGAAGTAAGCATTGAGGATATTGAATGGGTAATAGAAAATGGTCAGTACTCCCCAAGGTCAGAAACTAGAATATCTGATAAACCACAAATTGGGTATGTTAACGGGCTAGCAGTTTATGGAGCTAATATGGGTGCTGTAATGGAAATTGAAGCTTCAGCAAAAAAAATAAAGCTCCGTAAGGGCATACTTAAAATAACAGGAATTATTGAAGAAGAAGAAATAAGCAGTTCAAATAAAAAGCTAAGAAGAAAAAGTACTGCAAGATCATCAGTTGAAAATGTGGTTACGGTCCTTGAAAAGTATTTTAACATAGATTGTGACGATTACGATATTCATGTAAACTTTCCTGGAGGATCCCCAGTGGACGGTCCATCTGCAGGAGTAAGCATAACAACTGCAATATATAGTGCAATAAAAGGTATACCAGTTGATAATATGGTTGCAATGACAGGAGAAATATCAATTCATGGTAATGTAAAGCCCATTGGCGGTGTCAATGCTAAGATAGCTGCTGCAAAAAAAGCAGGAGCCACCAGAGTAATTATTCCGAAAGATAATTGGCAGGATAGCTTTAAAAATATTGAAAATATTGTGGTCATACCAGTGAGCAATATTACTGAGGTAATTAGAGAAGCCTTAATTACAGAGACCCCTAAAAATATTTCAATTACATTTGAACCTGATGTAGATGTTATAGCAGCCGAATCATTAAAAGTTTAGTGCCAACTCTGCAAGAGATGATTTAAGCCCTGCAGGGATGACTTAATATTAGCTATATTCTTCAAATAAATAACAAGTCAGTATGCTAATATATTGACTTGTTATTTGTTTTTGCTCACCTTATAATTTATTTTAAATTTTCTAGTATTGAAAATTGTTTGTATTATAGGTATACTATAGTAGTTGTGCTATAATTATAGCCACTATAAAAATATAGTAAATAAATATTAATAAAATAATATTAATTTAGAAAAGAGGGAGAACATGGATAAAAATATAAAACTTCTTCCGCTAATTCCACTAAGAGGTATGAATATATTTCCATATATGGTGTTGCATTTTGATGTTGGTAGAGAAAAATCAATACTGGCACTCGAAGATGCTATGCTAAATAATCAAGAAATTTTTCTGGTTTCACAGAAGATATCAAAAATTGAACAACCAGAGGAAAAGGATATATATAGTATTGGTACTGTTTGTAATATAAAGCAAATATTAAAGTTACCAGGAGATACAATTAGGGTACTAGTTGAAGGACTAAAAAGAGGGAAGATTTCGGAGTACAAAGATGATGAACCTTTTGTACGGGCAGAAGTAGAAATTATTGAAGATGAACCCTGCGTAGATGAAAAGAAATGTAAGGCATTAGTTAGAATTATAGATAAAGCATTTGAAGAATACATAAATCTGTCAGCTAATAATTTTCCTGATGCACTATTCAGTTTAGAAGAAACCAAAGAGCCAGGAAGGTATTGTGATATTGTAAGCTCATATTTGATACTAAAACCAGAAACAAAACAAGAATTGCTTGAAACATTAGACATAATTAAAAGACTAGAAAAATTACTATTTATATTGAAAAATGAAGTTGAAGTATTAAAAATAGAAAAGAAAATAGGAACAAAGGTAAAAAGCAGAATTGATAAAATTCAAAAGGAATATTATCTAAGAGAGCAAATAAAAGCTATACAAGAAGAATTAGGAGAAGATGACGAGAATAAAAGAGAAATAGATGAATATGAAAGTAAAATAAATAAGGCAAAGCTTCCTAAAGAGGCAAAAGAAAAGGCAATTTACGAACTAAACAGGTTGAAAAGTGCGGGGAATTATTCTGCTGAAAGTGGAGTAATAAAAGCATATTTAGATTGGGTTTTAGCACTGCCTTGGAATAAATTCACTAAAGATAACATTGATATTAACAAGGCTAGAGGTGTTTTCGCAGCAGAACATTATGGACTAGAGGATGTTAAGGAAAGAATAATAGAATACTTAGCAGTTAAAAAAATCAGTAAAACCCTTAAAGGACCTATACTTTGTTTGGTAGGACCACCGGGAGTTGGAAAAACATCTATAGCAAAGTCCGTTGCTAATGCATTAAATAGGAACTTCGTTAGAATGTCACTGGGTGGAGTAAAAGATGAGGCTGAAATAAGAGGACATAGAAAAACTTACGTGGGCGCAATTCCAGGTAGAATTATATATGCCATGAAACAAGCCGCATCTAAAAATCCATTATTTTTGTTAGATGAAATTGATAAAATGAGTGGAGATTTTAAAGGGGATCCTGCAGATGCTCTACTTGAAGTTTTGGATAGTGAACAAAATGCAACTTTTAGGGATCATTACCTAGAACTCGACTTTGATTTATCAAAGGTTTTGTTTATAACTACTGCTAATAAATTAGATACAATTCCAAGACCCTTATTAGATAGAATGGAAATTATAGAGGTATCCGGGTACACATCCGAAGAAAAATTCCACATTGCTAAGAATCATCTTATTCCAAAGATGTTAAAAGAACATAATATGGAAGATAGTAAAATAAATTTTTCTGATTCTTCAATAAATTGCATTATAGAAAATTATACTAGGGAATCAGGGGTTAGAAGTCTTGAAAGACAAATTTCTTCTGTTATTAGAAAAGCAATAACAGAAATGGTAGAAAAGTCTAAAGAAAAGGTTAATGTTACATCCGCACATGTTAAAAGGTATTTAGGAGTTGCTTTATATACCTACGATAAAGCGGACAGAGAAGATAGAGTTGGTGTTGTAACTGGACTAGCTTGGACTGAAGTCGGCGGAGTTACCTTGCCTGTAGAGGTAAGTGCTATGGAGGGTACTGGCAAGCTTGAACTTACTGGTCAATTAGGCGATGTTATGAAAGAATCTGCTAAGGCTGGATACAGCTATGTGAGAGCTAATGCAGCTAAATATAATATTGATAAAAACTTTTATAAAAATAAGGACATTCATATACATGTACCAGAAGGTGCAGTACCTAAAGATGGTCCGTCTGCTGGGGTAACTATGATTACTGCAATGATATCTGCCTTAACTAACAGAAAAGTAAGACATAACGTAGCAATGACAGGTGAGATTACACTTACAGGAAGAGTGTTACCTATTGGAGGGCTTAAGGAAAAATCACTAGCTGCCTATAGAGCAGGTATTGATACAATTATAATTCCAAAGGATAATGAAAAAGATATACAAAAGATACCAAAGAGTATTGTAAATAAACTAAAATTTATAATTGCAAGTAAAGTAGAAGATGTACTTGAAAATGCATTAATTGGAGAAGATAAATAATGGAGATAAAACAATCTGAATTCATAATTTCAGCAGTAAAGCCTGCTCAATATCCCACAGATAATAGAGTAGAGTATGCTTTTGTTGGCAGGTCCAATGTAGGAAAATCATCTTTAATAAATACTTTAACCAATAGACGTAAATTGGTTAAAGTTAGTGGTACACCTGGAAAAACAAGACTTATAAACTTTTTTTTAATTAACGATAGCTTTTACTTTGTTGATTTACCAGGTTATGGATATGCGAAAGTATCTAAGAGTGAGCAAGCTAAATGGGGTAAGATGATGGAGGACTATTTAGTCCGAAGACCTCAGCTTCAAAAGGTAGCATTATTGGTGGATTGTAGACGTAAGCCAACTAAAGATGACCTTTTAATGTATGGATGGATTAAACATTTTGGCTATGAAGTTGTAATAGTTGCCACTAAAAAAGACAAGTTAAATAGAGCAGAATTAGTAAAAAATAATAAGTTAATAAGAGAAACTTTTCCTCTAGATGATAGTGAAGAGATTATCAATATTTCATCATTAAAGAAAACCGGTGTCAAAGAATTGCTAGGGAATATGTTTAACGATGACATTTCAGAAGGTGAGTGCCCTAGCTCTATAAATGGAAATCCTATACTGTAATAAAGAAAAAAACTAGATAATTAAAATAGACCTGCATTACTTTGTGCAAATCAGTACTTATTGCACAAAGTAATGTAGGCTATTTTTTTTGCATTTTAATTGAAAATTGAGTGTCAATTTATATCTGTGAGAATAGTATATATTAGAATACAAAAGAGAAAGGTTTTTTAAAACAATAATTAAACAGAGGAAGAAAACAATTCTAATTGTGATTTAACCAATAGAAAATAAAAGGAGGGAAGTAAAGTGGATATGAACGGATTGCTAAGTGGATTAGCTAATTCACAAAACAATGGATGTGATCATGATGATAAAAAATGTTGTAACAACAACAACGGCATCTTCGGCGGAAGCGGGATATTTGTGATTATTATAATTCTATTGTTCTTCTGTGGAGGATTTGGTGGTCAAGGACAAAATTGCGGTACTGTTTGTGGATGCGAGCCTAAGCACTGCAAGGAATTATGTAGATGTGGTGCTCCAACTAATGTCGGCGGATTCGGTGGATTTGGCGGCGGATGTGGTTCAGGCTTTGGTTCAGGATTTGGCATCTGGTGGATAATAATATTAATATTCTTATTCTCTTGTGGCAATCAAAACAAAGGATGCTCAAACAATGACTGTGACTAATAAACTAAGAAAAGAACTATAAATGAACATTTGATAAATAAAAATATTGATTAGCTTTAGTTGAAATATGTAACACATTGAAACATGCCCAGAAAGGGGGGTTTTATATGTCAAAAAAAAGATGTTGTGGTTGTGGTAAAGAAGCTGTATTAGCAGCTGAGGTTGGATGTGGAAACTCATTTGGAAGTCTATGTTCAAATCCAATTTGTGCTTTAATAGTCTTAATTATACTACAAAAAACATGTCTACTTGAAAACAATAACGCATTTCTATTAATATTATTATTCTTAGGTTTTTGTTTTTGTAGTGGAAGAGGTTTTGGTTGTGGCAGAGGAATAGGTTATTAGTCCTAAAAATCAGGGAGAGCTTATGCTCTCCCATTTATAAATGAGGTGATAAATGTGTCAAAACATCACAGAAGTCATAGAAATAATATGAATGATGGAAACAACAGTAATGGAAATAACAACAATAATAACAATGGAAATAACAACAATGGTAATAACAGCAATGGTAATAACAACAATAACAATCCATTAACACAAATGTTAAATGGAAATTCTGGGAATCCATTAATGGCATTATTATCCAGCTTTCTTGGAGGAAATAATGGTGCTGGTGGTGCTGGTGGTGGCAATATATTTGAAAGTTTGCTTTCAGGGTTAGGGGGAGGCAATAATGATATATTCTCAAATCTATTAGGTAGTTTAGGGGGCCAAGATAATAATATACTAGGAAATTTGAT
>Ga0209125_1003629_pt1 | contig 10415 bp, 12 predicted proteins | sample BarGraIncub1131A_FD_184503 | JGI IMG/M metagenome (GOLD analysis project Ga0209125, IMG submission 184503) | Arctic peat soil microbial communities from Barrow, Alaska - Barrow Graham LP Incubations 11-31A (SPAdes) (version 2) | ecosystem: Environmental > Terrestrial > Soil > Wetlands > Peat... | reverse complement strand
CGCTGGAAATCATCAAGCAATACATCCAGCAACAAAACAGACCCGACAACTCACCGGCGCTACGCGCCGGGCGCTATCCCCCGCCGTCCAATCCGCTCGGCTTCGCCTAGAGGTTCGCAAGCGGCGTGGAGCCCCTCGCGCATTGGGTGGGTATCTTCGAAAAGCGAAGTCTGGAGGGGAGATAGACCTCCGGCTCGCACGGGGCTACTCGCCCTGCGCCTGTCTGCTCGCTACAAGACGCACGCGTTTCGGTCTCGGGCTCCGCCGCTCACTTGCGGTCGATTTCGATGTTTTCTTTGCTGCCGCTATTGGAGACTGAAAACATGATGCCCAAGCCGATCAAAATCACGACTCCGATCACGGTCCACGTCGTGCCGATGCTTGCCAGAATTCCCAACTTCCAGAGCGCGGCCAGAATGCCTCCGACAAGGACAACGAAGCCAACGAGATACATACCAGCCCATTTCATAGGGAACCTCCTCACAAGATCAATGAACTGAAACTGCCACACGCCGATAGGAAGGTCCATACGTAGACTTGGCCTGCTCTCCCTGCGGGCAGAAGGCGGCCTCATCCAGCGGCGAAAAACTGTCCGCCGAATCATCGTTGTTGCTCCGGTGGGAGCTGCCGTACCCGCCTTTGTTGATAATGCTCCCGGAAATCCTGCTGCTATTGCCGCGTCTGTTGAATGTTCAGTCGCTGTATTTCCTGCTGTCGGTAGCGAAACTGTTCCTGCTGGCGACAAGTGTCGCAGCTCTTCTCCGCCTCAGTGTTCCGGGTAAAGTCCTTAAACTGGCACTTCGCCAGAATGAGAGACGGAAACAGCCGCAGAAATATCACCGTCGGTTCCATGATCCTTTTCGCTGGCTGATTCTGGGAGTGCCGCGTTACCAGCACCGCGCCGATTCCATTTCGCACTGCGTGTCGCGATCAAGCCGCCAAGGTCGGGTAGTCGGTATAGCCCTTCGGGCCTGGAACGTAGAACGTCGCCATGTCCGGCCCATTAAGCGGTGCGTCTTTGCGCAGTCGTGCCACCAGGTCGGGGTTGGCGAGAAACGGCCTGCCGAAGGCGATTAGGTCGGCGCGTTTCTCGACCAGTGCAAGCTCCGCTGCGGCGTGGTCGAAACCGCCGGACAAAATGAACAGGCCATCGAAGCCGGCGCGCAGCCTGAGCTTGAAGTCGGCGGGTACCGGCGGTGCGCCCATGGCCGAATGATCCACGAGGTGGATATAGAGGAGACCGAGCGCCGAGAGTCCTTCCGCGAGCGCGAGAAATTGGGCCTGCACCTCGGGGAATTCGCCTGTGCCGTTGAATACGCCATAGGGCGACAGCCGGATACCGACTCGATCACGGCCGATCGCGGCCACGGTGGCGTCTGCGATCTCGAGCGCTAGGCGGTTGCGGCTTTCGATGCTTCCTCCATAGCCATCGACACGTGAATTGACGATGGGATTGAGAAACTGCTCGATGAGGTAGCCGTTGGCGCCGTGCAACTCCACGCCGTCGAATCCCGCTTCAATCGCAAGCTGCGCGGAATGCACGTATTCGCCCACCGCATGGACGAGGTCGGTCTCGGTCATCGCCCGCGGCTGGCTGTGCGGCTGCAAGCCGAGCGTGTCGGTGTACATCTCGCCTGGACAAACAGCAGCGTCTGGCCCGAGAACCTCGGCGCCCAACGGCAGGTTAGCGACGTGAGTCACCCGCCCTGTGTGCATCAGTTGCACGAATATCTTGCCGCCCTGGGCGTGAACCGCGTTCGTCACGGTCTTCCACCCGGATACCTGAGCCAAGTCGTAAAGGCCGGGGATGCGGGGATAACCGAGCCCGTTGGGGCTTGGCGATGTGCCTTCGGTAATGATCAGGCCCGCCGAGGCGCGCTGGCCGTAGTACAGGGCCATCAACGCATCGGGAGTATGGTCTTGGGTCGCGCGACTGCGCGTCATCGGCGCCATCACCATGCGGTTGGCGAGCTGTAGCGAACGAGCGGAGTACGGTTCTAAGAGCATGGGATTCGGTTCCTGTGTTAGCTAGAGTTCGATTTGACCCTTCAACACGCGGACGGTCTGTGCGTTGCCCAACAAAGCGCACGGTCCTGATACGCGATGAACTCAGGCGACTTGACGGCACCAACGCAATGCCCACCGAAGCCGACGGTGGCAGTCCCCGCTTCATGCGCACCCGATTTTCACGCCGAAGTATCGGCGGCGCATCTTCGAGAGACGTCATCTCGAGGCGACGCGTGAACTGTTCAGCGGCGTTTGCCAAGCCTCCGGAGTCGAACTCGCCGTGTTCAACGGGCCGGCGGATCTGCGCGCAGCCTAGCCTCGGTCAACGTAGATCTGCTCGGCAACTTCCCGCCAAACTGGCGTTGTCGGCGCGGATGAATAGCATGAAAGGCGTCTCCAGCCGCTAGCTACGGAAACAGTATCCCGATCTTGAGAAGCGAGATAGGACGAGCATGCTCTGGAGTCGGAGTTACTTCGCTGCATCGTGCGGCGGTACGCCACTGGAAATTATCCAGCAGTACGTCGAACAACAGAACACGCCTGATCAACCGCCCAAAGGACGCCTGCGGCATTTGCGCCTTATCTCCTGTGTGCGGCCAAGGCTTCGGGCCCCCGTCCAAGCTTGACGGCTGCGCCGATCTGTCGCTTCGCAACAGATCGCTTGCGCGGGTCTAGGGCGCACTTGCCAAATCAGTTGGTCGTTCCAACAGGCAGTCGGATGGTGAACTTCGTCCCCTTGCCAACGACGCTCGCCACCTCGATGGTGCCACCGTGCTTGTTAATGATGTCGTAGCACATCGATAGGCCGAGGCCTACTCCATGACCCGGTGGGCGGGTGGTGTAGAAGGGTTCGAAGACTCGGCTGATAACCTCCGGCCGAATGCCGCAGCCGTTGTCGGTGATAGAAACCGTGACCATCCCGTTGTCGTGGCTTGTCTTGAGGAGAATGGTGCCAGACCCGGAGAATGATTGGATAGCATTGCGCAGAAGGTTGAGAAATACTTGGCCGATTTCCTGGGTTCGCCCCTGGATTGTCGGCAGGGTCGCATAGCTGCGCACCAGCTTGGCCTTGTCCTTGAGTTCGTTCCAGGCGACGTCGATGGTGCTGTCCAGACAATCGTTGATGTTTATCGGTTGCGTGCCCACCTGATCTACAGCTGAAAAACTCCGCAGGCTTTGCACGATGCTCTTCACCCGCTCGGCCCCCTTGAGGGATTCACTGATCAGGATGGGCGCATCTTCAAGCAGGAAGGGCAGATCGAGACGTTCCTGGAGAGCTTCGAGCCTAGTCCGGTCCACCTCGCTACAGCCTAGCAGGATTGGAGCCGTCGCCAGCACATACTCGTTGAAAGCATCGCTGTAGTTGCGTAGGGTGCCCAGGTTGCTGATCACGAAGCCCATGGGGTTGTTAATCTCGTGGGCGACACCAGCGGCCAGTTGGCCTACCGAGGCCATTTTCTCTTGTTGTAGGATTTTTGCTTGGGCCACCTTCAGGTCCTGCAGGGCGGTCGTCAATTCGGCATTTCTTGTCGTCAACTCCTCCCGAGCTTGGGCAAGGGCTTCCACCATACGGTTAAAGGCAATCGAAAAATCGCCCAAGAAATCCACCCGCTGGGTGAAGTCGCCCGCCGCCACCTCTTGCGTTTGCCAAGTAAGGTGGCGCAGATTGGCATGCAGCCCCTTGAGGGCGCCGGCCAGGGAGCCGCGCACCAGGAGCTTTGCCGAGAGATCGCCGTCGGCCATGGAGCGGGCAAAACGACTGATTTCGCCGAGATAGCCAAGCAACTGCGCAAGTTCCTCGCGGACTTCGCACTCGGCAGGTGCTTCAGACGGAATCTGTCCGTCAGCAAGGCACTTCAGGAAATCGGCTAGCTCAGCCACGCATCAAGCCGTTTCCACCGTCGCCAGAAAACGGCAGGTCCGGTCGCCGGTGCACCAGCAGTCGATTTCCTTGACCTTGAATTTCTTGCCGGAAAAGCGTTGGAGCAAGGCAGCGATGAAGCCCTCGTCGTAGGTGCATACTTCGTAGCCAAGCTCCGGCAAACCGGAGCAGTCAAGGTCTTCCGAGACGGTGAGTACAAGACGGCCGTTCTCGAGATCCGCCTCCTCGACGCGCAGAACGCCGATGCCCATCTCGCGTAGGACATCCTGGAGCTTCTTGACGAAAGCACCCAAATCCGGTGTCGGTCCGATGGCATGGTCGTAGAAATGGCCGCCGGCAGTGTAACCGGCGCGGTAGAAGATATCGTCGGCCTTGGGACTGCCAAATTCCTGCTCGAGGATGTCGCGGAAACAGAACTGCATCAACCGGTAGACTTCCAGTCGGGTCATCGGGCCCAAGTTGGGACGGCCCTCCTGGATATTGCCGAGCAGATCCCACGAGAAAGCGTACTTGCGTTGCGCGGTTTGGGCTTGAGGGGTATTCACAATTTCTCCCTTTCGTGTTGCGACGAATAAGAAAGTCACTAGTAACGATTTCAGCCAGGTGAAAGTATATCTCTGAAGAGGCCGCCCGGACTTCGCCGTCGGCGTAAGTTGTCAACACGGGAATTGGGTGCGGTGGCATAACTCTGCGTCGCCTTCGCTTCCTTGGGGCGCTCGACGCTGCGCCAAAAAACCGTGCAGCGCGGCTCACCTTGAACGCAAACGCTTGCTTTCATAAGAGGGGGCGCCGCAGAATTCGGAAAAAATCGTACGCTAAGGTTATCCGACGCCGCGTAGCGGCCGAAACTGCCCGTCCTCGACCTTCCGGTTTTGCCGCCAAACGTAATCGCCGGTCAGGTTGATGTGCTCCCAGCCAAGCGGTGACAGATATTGCAGCAGGCTTTCATCGATGGGCTTGCCGGTCTCGGGCAGCGCCTGCGTTGCCCGCTCCAGATAGACGGTGTTCCACAACACGATGGCGGCGGTCACCAGATTGAGCCCGCTGGCGCGATAGCGCTGCTGCTCGAAACTGCGGTCGCGGATTTCGCCCAAGCGGTTGAAGAACACAGCCCTGGCCAGCGCGTTCCGCGCTTCGCCCTTGTTCAACCCGGCATGGACACGGCGACGCAACTCGACGCTTTGCAGCCAGTCCAGGATAAACAGCGTGCGCTCAATGCGTCCCAGTTCCCGCAACGCAACCGCCAAACCATTCTGCCGAGGGTAGCTGCCGAGCTTCCGCAGCATCAGCGAGGCCGTTACCGTGCCCTGCTTGATCGATGCCGCCAGTCGCAGGATCTCGTCCCAATGGGCGCGGACGTGCTTGATGTTCAGCGTGCCGCCGATCATCGCGTTGAGCGCTGGGTAGTCCTGCCCGTTCTTTTGGCACATACAGCTTGGTATCCTTCAGGTCGCGGATGCGCGGCGCGAAACGGAAACCCAATAAGTGCATCAGGGCAAACACGTGATCGGTGAAGCCGGCCGTGTCGGTGTAGTGTTCCTCGATCCGCAAGTCTGATTCGTGATACAGCAGGCCATCGAGCACATAGGTGGAATCTCGGACACCGACGTTGACTACCTTCGTGCTGAATGGCGCGTACTGGTCGGAAATGTGGGTGTAGAACAGGCGGCCCGGCTCGCGGCCATACTTCGGATTCACGTGGCCGGTACTCTCGGCCTTGCCGCGAGCCCGGAAGCGCTGTCCGTCAGAGGATGACGTGGTGCCGTCGCCCCAGTTGGCCGCGAAGGTATGGTGGAACTGCGCATTGACCAACTCGGCCAGCGCTGGCGAGTACGTCTCGTCGCGGACGTGCCAGGCTTGCAGCCAGGCCAGCTTGGCGTAGCTCGCGCCAGGGCAGGACTCCGCCATCTTGGTCAGCCCCAGGTTGATGGCATCCGCCAGGATGGCGGACAGCAATAGCGTCCGATCCTTGGCCGGTTCGCCATCTTTCAAATGGACGAAGTGGCGCGTGAAGCCCGTCCAGTCGTCCACGTCCATCAACAGCTCGGTGATCTTGATGCGGGGCAGTTGCATGCCCGTCTGGTCGATCAGCGTTTGCGCCGCTTCGGGAACGACGGCATCGAGCGGCGTGATCTTCAAACCCGAGTCGGTAAGAATCGCGTCCGGCAGTTCGTTGGCCAGCGCCAGGCGATTGACCGTGGCCAGTTGCTCTTCTAGCAGTTGCAGCCGGTCATGCAGGTATTGATCGCAGTCAGGGTTGACGGCAATCGGCAATGCATTCGCCTGCTGGAGCGCGACGAACTTCTCGGCCGGCAACAGGTATTCGTCGAAGTCGCGGAACTGGCGCGAGCCTTGTACCCAGATGTCCCCGGAGCGGAGCGAGTTCTTCAGTTCCGATAGCGCGCAGATTTCATAGAAGCGGCGATCAATGCCGATATCGGTGAAGACCAGCGACTTCCAGCGAGGTTTGATGAAAGCGGTCGGCGCGTCCGCCGGCACCTTGCGCGCACTGTCCGTATTCATGTCGCGCACCACTTCGATGGCCTCCAGCACGCCGCGTGCCGCCGGCGCCGCGCGCAGCTTGAGCACCGCCAGGAATTCCGGTGTATATCGACGCAGGGTGTTGAACTGTTCGCTGACCAGGTGCAGGTGATCGAAGGATTCGGCTTGGGCGAGTTGGTCAGCCTCGGTGATGCTTTGCGTGAAATCCTCCCAAGGGATGACCGTCTCGATGGCGGCGTACGGATCACCGCCCGACTGCTTCGCTTCCAGCAAGGCATGGCCGATTTTGGAGTACAGACGCACTTTGTCATTGATTGCCTTGCCCTGTTTCTGGAACTGCTGCTCATGCTTGTTCATAGCCGTGCTGAACAGTTTCACCAAGATGCGGTCGTGTAGATCGACCAACTCGTCCGTCACGGTGGCGGTGCCCTCCAGCGCCAGTGCGACCAAGGTGGCATAACGCCGCTCACTCTCGAACTTGCCCAAATCTTGCGGCGTCATCTGTCCGCCTTCTCGTGCCATCTTCAGCAGGCGGTTCTGGTGGATGAAGCGCCCGATACCTTCCGGCAAGGCCAGCGCCTGGAACGCTTTCAGTCGCTCGATGTGTTCCAGCATGTGCCGGGAGTTCGGTTTCAGCGGCGACTGGCGGAGCCAAACCAGCCGGGTGATGTTGCTTTCCGGTTTGACCTTCAGCAAATCGTCGAGCTGTCGGCGATGGTGCGCCGTCAGCGGCTCGTTTAACGCCCGGCAGATACGCCGATTGGCACGTGTCACGGCTTCCGCGCAGGCCCGCTCGATGACGGTCAGTGCCGGAAGGATGACCTTCCGTTGCCGCAGCGTCTCCAAACCCTGCACCGCGAGTAACAGTCCCTTGTCGGTCTGCATGGCCAAGTCCGTCAGACCACGCACCAGGTAGCGGAAGTCAGATAGACCAAACGGTGACAACCCGAGATAGGCGCGTAGTTCCTGGAAGTGTTCACGCCGCGTTTCATCGCGTTCGGCGTATTTGACCCACGCGCTGGCGTCCGCTCGGACTTGGCGGGCAATCCAATCGATGAGCGGTTCCGCCACTGCCGAGTCGCTGGCCAGCGCGTAGCCTGGATAGCGCAACAGGCAGAGTTGCACGGCAAAACCGAGCCGGTTGGCATCGCCCCGGCGTTGCCGAATCAGCGATACGTCGGTTTCGTTGAAGGTGTAGTAGCGGATCAGGTCGTCCTGGCTCTCGGGGAGCGCAAGCAGGCTGATCCGTTCAGAAGCAGAAAGGATCGAGCGACGCGGCATGCTCAGTCGTCCGTTCTCAGGTATTGGTATAAGGTCTCGCGGCTGATCCCGAACTCGCGGGCCAGCGTCGTTTTCTGCTCGCCCACGCCGGCCCGTTGCCGCAACTCGGCCGCTTGCTCGGGGGACAGCGCTTTTTTGCGGCCTCGGTAGGCCCCGCGCTGCTTGGCCAGCGCAATACCTTCCCGCTGCCGTTCGCGGATCAAGGCACGCTCAAATTCCGCGAAGGCGCCCATCACCGAGAGCATCAGATTCGCCATCGGCGAGTCCTCGCCGGTGAAGGTCAGGTTTTCCTTGACGAACTCGATGCGCACGCCGCGCTTGGTCAGCTTTTGCACCAAGCGGCGCAGGTCATCCAGGTTGCGGGCCAGGCGATCCATGCTGTGCACCACTACCGTGTCGCCCTCGCGCACAAAGGACAGCAGGGCGTCGAGTTCCGGACGCTGCGTGTCCTTGCCAGACGCCTTATCGGTGAACATCTTGTCCACCTGAACGTGTTCCAGTTGCCGGTCCGGGTTCTGGTCGAAACTGCTGACGCGGACATAGCCGATGCGTTGACCGTTCAAGGTTCGCTCCCGAGCGAATTCTGTCAGGAAGAAATCTATGACCTGTCGCGGCAGGTGTCAAGAAACTAGAAAACACACTCTATCCGGACTGCTGAATGCGGCCTACCCTGACATCAGGTTAGGGTATAGCTCAACTGGACTCGTAGAAGTATTCGCAGCTTGTTTAAATCACTATTAGTCACTACGATTAGAAGTGACCAAAGATTGAAAGGATACGATATGGTGCACACAGCGACCAAAGTGCTCACCGCGCACGTACCGTTGCCACTTGCCGAGAAGGTAGACCAGATGGCAGCGCGTCTTGAGCGCTCCCGAGGCTGGATCATGAAACAAGCTCTCTCTGCCTGGATTGACCAGGAAGAAGAACGTAGCCGCCTCACCCGTGAAGCGTTGGCTGACGTGGATGCGGGTAGCGTCATCGACCACCAAGCCGTGCAGGCATGGGCCAATAGCCTGGGTACGGAGTCCCCGCTGCCGGTTCCACGCTGATGCAGCTGAAGTGGACGAGTAAAGCGCTGGCTGACTTGGCGCGACTGTATGAATTTCTGGCGCCGGTAAACCGGTCAGCAGCGGCGCACACGGTTCAATCGCTGACGGCGGCCCCGACCAATTTGCTCGACAACCCACGCATTGGCGAAAGGCTCGAAGAGTTCGAGCCTCGGGAAGTTCGCCGCCTCTTGGTAGGTCACTACGAGATGCGCTATGAACTTCAGGAAAGCAACATCTACATATTGCGAATCTGGCACACGCGTGAAAATCGGTAGCTGATCTTGCAACATGTCGATTGTATTGCAAAGGCTGCCAACCGGAGGAAGACCTGGGTCAGGAATCGGCCAGGACCGGTCAGTCGAGGTGGCTATCCAATTTCAATAATCAAGGCTTCCGCTGAACCGGCTGTATGTCCGGTTTTCGGCGTGCAAACTGACGGCCGCATTGCCCCAAGCCGGCCAGGACCGGCCATAGCGCCAGCGAAAAACACCCAGAATTGAACGGCGGGTAACTCCTACCGAAGGAGATATTCAGTTCTGCCGTCCATCGGGCAGTAAGTTGGCGCCAAAATGGCGACAGTGATACACTGAGCGCTCAAGCAATTGTTGGAGGTGAAAAATGGGTACTGTCATTGCCAAACAAGATCGTATCGGCGCCCGGGTTCCACATGAGGTCTACGAAACGCTGTGCCGTGCCGCCGAGCTAACCGGCGCCACGGTTAATCAGTTTTTGGTCCAGGCCGCATTGAAGGAGGCACAGACTGTCATCGAGCGTGAGGACGTGATTCGCCTGTCGCCGCGCGACTGGAACTGGTTGCTCGACCTGATGGAAAACCCACCAAAGCCGAATGCCAAGCTGAAGGCCGCCCTGAATCATTACCGGAAGGCCAAGCACGATGATGCAGGTACGACCTTTAGCTGGGAATCATGATCGGCAGCAATTCGACTGCGGCCGCCAGGAACTGAATGACTGGCTGCAGCAGGTCGCCCGTCAGCATCAGGACAAGGGATTGTCGAAGACCTTCGTCGCCGTTCGCGAGGAAGCGCCAACCCGCATCTGCGGCTATTACGCACTGACGCTGGCAGAACTCGAGAACCGGCATCTGCCGGAAGCCTGGCGCAAGAAGCTGCCGCGTCGCATCCCCGGGGTACGTTTGGGCCGGTTGGCTGTCGATAGGCAATATCAGGGTAAGGGGCTAGGCGAACTGCTGCTAGTCGATGCCCTGACACGGGCGCAGCGCATCTACGCCGAGGCAGGCGGGATCGGTTTGTTTGTCGATGCGCTGGATGGACAGGCGGCAGGGTACTACCTAAACTTTGGCTTTGATTCATCCCCGGATAATCCACTGCTGCTGTTCCTGTCGGCAAAGGTCACAGAGTAAGTAAGCGGCAGGTTTACGATCTGATTGCAGGCATCGCTCATAGATATGTCATCAGACCGTTCAGGGCACGGAGCACGCGGTGACGACCGGCCGCTTCCAGGAATTGGAATTTCAGTGGCTGCTTTCCGGCGATGAATTCGTAGAGGTGACGGTCGCTTCGCGACCCAAAAGGGACATAGCGCGTTTTGGACAGCGGACCTTCCCGCCGAGCACCAAAATTGCCTAAGCGGCCCTTCGTTATTACAATCGTATATTGCGGTCTGAACGGCTCGTCCACATCGATACCGGCCGTTCGCCCTCGCGGGCTCTA
>Ga0209125_1003628_pt1 | contig 10420 bp, 9 predicted proteins | sample BarGraIncub1131A_FD_184503 | JGI IMG/M metagenome (GOLD analysis project Ga0209125, IMG submission 184503) | Arctic peat soil microbial communities from Barrow, Alaska - Barrow Graham LP Incubations 11-31A (SPAdes) (version 2) | ecosystem: Environmental > Terrestrial > Soil > Wetlands > Peat... | reverse complement strand
ATCCCCTATGAACGCATCAATAAGTGGGTTAATTTTCTTTGATAAAGGTAATAATTTTCTTCCTGATTTTCGGAATTTAGCGCATTATTTTTAGGCTTTTATCATTGTATCTCATTTCATGGTAAAACAGCATAAACTGGATCAGTCGGAAAAGTTGGGGAGTAAGAAATAAAATATTTTCTTTTCATTAATAAGGAGAGTAACACCAAAGAGAACAACTATCCAGGAAATCTATATAACACATGGACTTTTTAGAGAATAATTAAAGCCATATCACACAGAAAATATTACTAGAATATTGGTATATAATTCCTCCATGTCGAACACATTCCCCCTACATTTCGCGTACATTTCCCGTTGCTCTTAGAACGGGAAATGTACGGGAAATGTGCGCGGAATGTACGGGAAACCTACGCGAAAGGGGGAAGTTATATACCAATTTTAGGGTCTATTTCTTTTTATCATCTTTACCTTTTGTTGTCTGGTTCTTTTGAGTACCCTTTAATGAAATTGGTTTACTCTGATCCCTTAATCTTTTCCCCCAACTTTTCCGACTAATCCCATAAACTACTGCAAATTTTATCCGGCTTTTTAAATAAAATAATAGCTCTAAACGTTGTAAATTTGTGTGATGAAGCATTCGAAACTTCATTGTCAAATTAAGCATCGTGTCAAAATATATCCGGAAACTCATCGAACAGGGAGAACATCAGCAACAGGATTTCAAGTTTGAAATATCGGATGCCAGAAAGATTGCCCGTTCTCTTGCTGCTTTCGCCAATACTGATGGCGGGCGACTATTGGTGGGGGTTAAAGACAATGGCGCCATTGCAGGTGTTAGGTCGAATGAGGAATATTATATGGTTGAAATGGCTGCTCAGCTTTACTGCAATCCACCTGTCGATTTCACGGTAGCCGAACATGTTGTTGAAGGAAAAGCTATTCTGGAAATATATGTCCCGGTGAGTTTAACAGGTCCACATTATGCGCGCGACAAGGAAGACAAATGGATGATCTATATCAGGGTGAAGGATAAAAATTTCCTGGCCAACCGGATACTTCTCAAGGTGTGGAAAAGAAAGAAGCAGCCCAATGGAACTATTCTGCGATATACAGAACCTGAAAAAAATTTGCTGACATATCTTAATGAAAATAACCAGATTACAGTCCGTGAATTCGTTCAGAAGGCAAGTATCAGCAGGAACGCGGCAGAAAACATCCTGGTAAATTTCATTTCATTGGGAATAGCAGAAATAGACTTTCAGGAAAACGAGACTTATTACAGGCTCAAACCTAACTGGCAAAATGTTTGAGCCTGATGACATAAACATTTTAGTCAACAGTTCAGAAAGTAATGAACATGTCTTTAAGGTGAAGACATTTATTACAGCGAATAGTTATCTAATGATCGAAAGTGAATGATTACCAGTTGCTAAAAAGTTTTAAAAAACTTTTATTCCAGATACATTTTCTCGATCAGCAGGCTGTATTTCTGGGTGATTATTTTTCGTTTCATCTTGAGTGTCGAGGTAATTTCTCCTGAGTCAATTGAAAACTCGTTGGCCAATAGGATAAATTTTTGAACCTTTTGATAATTGGCAAGATTCTTTTGAACAGCGTGAAGTCTTGCTTTCATTAACTTAATTATTAATGAATTACATATCATCTCTTCCCGGTTGGCATACTTGATCTTTAGTTTTTCAGCATAGGCTTCGAGGGCGGGAAATGAAGGTACTATTAATGCGGTCAGGAATTTCCTGTCATCGCCAATTACAACGACTTGTTCAATCAGGGGTTCTGATGTTAACACACTCTCGATCTTTTGAGGCGCAACAAATTTCCCTACCGAAGTCTTGATCAAATCCTTGATGCGCTCCTTCATAATAAGGTTTCCATCACTGTCTATCTCACCTGCATCGCCCGATTTAAACCAACCATCTTCATAAGCCGCAAGGGTTTCAGCAGGTTTCTTATAATACTCACTAAAAAGGCTATCTTCTTTGATCAGTATTTCGTTATTCTTACCAATTTTCACTTCTACAAACGGCAAAGGCTTACCTACTGATCCAAACTTAAATTTAGTAAACGGATAAGCCGCCACAGTTGCAAGCGTTTCAGTGAGACCATAAGCATAAATAATATGAATGCCTGCCGAGTGAAAGAATATATTGATATTATCAGGGAGCATAGCTCCTGAACAAGGCATGTATCTGATATTGCCGCCAAATGCCTGGCGTCCTTGCTGCAAAACCAATTTATCTGCAATCTTATATTTCATTCTGTCAACAAAGGGTATCGGCTGTTCCAACCGGCGAAGATTCATTACTTTTTCACCTACACCAATTGCCCAATGGAATATCTTTTTTTGAATAACGGATGAAGCTTCAATCTTTTCGAAAATCACATTATAGGTCTTCTCAAAAAAACGAGGCACAGTGCACATAAAGGTTGGCTTGACAATCTGCAAAACTTCTACAACTCCACGTGGATTTGTAAGAAAATAAACTGTCGCGCCCTTGTGTAAAGCCAATATCGTCATGGCTCGTTCAAAGATATGACTCAGGGGTAGAAAGGCGAGGGTAATATCTTTATTGTTAAGAACCGTGAGATAGGCATCGTGAATTTTTAAAAAGCTATCGAAATTTCTGGTCCGGAGTACTACACCTTTTGGCTCTCCGGTAGTTCCGGATGTGTATAAAATCGTGGCGATGTCTTCTTCGTTTATCTGTGACATCCTTTCATTTAATGCATCATTGTCTTTATCATCAATCCATTTGACATAAAACTGATTAAAATAGCTGCTTTCAGGATAGTTTTTCAGATCGACGCTGTCGTCAAATACAACAATTTTATATGATATTCCTGTCTCCTCAACTATCTTGAGTATTTTATCATATTGCTCCTGCTCGCCGACAAAGATTAATTTCATTTCGGTTTCGCGCAAAATGTAGGCAACCTGAACGACAGGGTCGGTTGAAAAAATTGGTATAGAAACTGCACGGATACTCATTAAAGCGAAATCGCTGATGATCCATTCAGGCATATTGCCTGAAAAAATCCCGACCATTTCCTGTTCCTTAATTCCATCTTCAATAAGGGCTTTGGCAACTGCATCTATTTTTTCGCCCATCTGGTTCCATGACATAGTACTCCAACCATTGGTTGTTTTATCTTTAAAACCTAATGCTGATCGATTACCATAAGTTGAAATTCGCTCCCGAATGAGTAACGGTAAATATTTATAATTCATGAATTTAAATTTAATATACCACTCTGGGTAGTCTGCTTTACAAATATAATTATTTATTTAAAAAGTATCAAGCGTTTTAATGCTTAGGCAGCTTGACCTGTACCTACAACTCAAGATAATTATGATGTTCTGTGAAAAAAATGTTTAAATGTGAGAATAACGTTACATCATGACCACAGCATGTATTCTACCTGTTTTTTCCCGACATTAATCAATTTCCGAGTCCAATCTGGTGTTATCTTTGCTACATATTATTAGTCCTGACATTATATTTATTTTTAAAAGATTAGCGAATGACCTATTGCGAATTATTTAACCACCTGAAAGGAATCTACAACTATAATGCCGCAATCATAAAAGTAGACGATCAGATCGAAATAAGAAACTTTGATTTTCATTCCGAAAATTTCAAAATCCTTACCGGAGAGGACAATTGTTATTGTTCAGTTCATCAACAATTATTTCAGGATGAAAAAGAATCAGCAATTCAATCTTCATTATCCTCACCTATTACAGATGTAGCTGATTCAACAGTGATGGAAAACCGGCAATTCAGGTATTCTGTTTTCACACCAAAGGGAATAGAAAAAACTGACAAGGTTATCATGATGTTTCATGGGCTTAATGAGAAATATTGGCACAAATATCTCACCTGGGCATACAGGTTATGTTTACTCACGGGAAAAGCTGTTGTATTATTTCCCATAGCTTTTCATATGAACAGAGCTCCGCATGATTGGAGTGATTCCAGAAAGATGTATGCATTAAGCGAAAAAAGAAAAAATATATTTCCAGACATTATTGATTCTACTTTAACAAATGTTGCCATAAGTTCACGATTACAGATTCGACCACAACGCTATTTATGGTCAGGCCTGCAAACCTATCATGACGTGGTCGATTTTATTAACAGCATTCGCGATGGCAAACATCCATTCATCAGTAACAATGCATCGTTTGACATTTTTGCATATTCAATCGGAAGCTTTTTATCGCAGATTCTGATGATGGCAAACAGCAATAAACTATTCGAAAAATCAAGGTTGTTTATCTTCTGTGGTGGTGCAACCTTCAACCGCTATTCCCCTGTCACTAAGTTTATACTGGATAGTGCAGCTAATGTAGAATTGTACTCTTATGTTATTGAACATCTTGATAGTCATTTAAAACATGATAAACGACTGGGACATTTTTTGGGTGATGACCATCCTGAAGGAATATGTTTCCGGAGTATGCTAAATTATAAAACGTTAAAGAGCTTCCGGGAAGAAAGTTTTAGAAATATGACAGACCGTATAGCTGCAATTGGTTTGGAGCAAGACACAGTTATTCCGCCCTATGAGATGATGAATACCTTAAAGGGGTCCTCACTAAATATTCCAATCAGGGTTGATGTCATGGACTTCGATTACGCGTATAAACATGAAGATCCTTTTCCGCTGTTACCAAAACTGAATGAGCAATTAATGAAAAGTTACACTGCTGTTTTTGACAGGGTAGCTGAGTTTTTGCAATAAACTCATTTATGCGTCTATGATAAAATGGTCAAAAAGCTTTCGAATGTTATTTCATATAGGGTGAATGTTTTTGTAACATGCTCATTTGATTAGCTTTTTTTCGAAAATATATTTACCTTTGCGCTCCTTAATTACATACCGGGATTGCCCGGATGAGTACATTGGTATTCAACAATATAAAAAACTAAAGGCAAACCAAATAACATTTCAAATGAACATTACCAGAGAAGATACCGGCAATCTCAATGCCGTATTGAAGGTTGAACTTAATCCCGCAGACTATCAGGGTAAGGTAGAAAAAACATTGAAAGATTATCAGCGTAAAGCTAATATACCAGGTTTTCGTCCAGGCAAAGTTCCTTTCGGAATCATTAAAAAAATGTATGGCCCGGCCACTACAGCTGAAGAACTGAATAAAACTGTATCTGATAGCTTGAATAACTACATTACTGAGAACAAGTTAGAAATACTGGGTAGTCCTCTGGCCATTGTAGATGAACCACTTGATGTGGACATGAATGTTCCCGGAGATGTAACATTTACCTTCGAAATCGGTCTTCAACCGGAAATCAATGTAGAATTGAATAGCGAAATGGCCGTTGATTTCTATAACATTGGTATTTCAGACGAAATGGTTGATCGTTACCTTGCAGATATCCGCAAACGAAATAGCAAATCGGTTTCAACTGATGTAGCCGAAGCAACTGATCGCCTGACAGGAACATTTGTCGAACTCGAAAATGGTGAACCAAAAGAAAACGGAATTACAAAAGAAGCTTCAATTCTGATCGAAACCGTAAAAGATGATGAACTCAAGAATCAGTTGATCGGTTTAACTGTTGGTGCAAATGTTGTAATTAACCCAATGAAAGCATTTGAAAATGCAGTTGAAGTTAGTACAATGTTGAGTATCAAAGTAGATGAAGCTAAAGAATTGACTGCTGATTTTTCATATACCATCAATGAAATTACCCGTCAGGAAGATGCAGAACTGAACGAAGAGTTCTATGCTCAACTCTATCCTGGTGATGAATTGAAGACATTGGAAGACTTCCGCGAACGCATCCGTAAAGATGCTGCTACATCATTCGTACAGGAAAGCGACAAGGTTTTCATGGATATGGCAATTAAACAGTTAATTGAAAAAGCAAACATCGATCTACCTCACAGTTTTCTGAAACGCTGGATTGCAGATAGCAATGAAGGAAAAATTTCGGCTGAGCAAATAGAAGAAGAATACGATAATTATGCTACTTCAGTGAAATGGCAGCTTATCGAAAACAAAATCATGCGTGAGAATGAAATAACTGTTACTGAAGAAGATATCCGTAGTCACTACAGGGCTATGTTCCGCTTCTCAGAAGACATGGACGATGATACACGCAACCGTATTGAAACCATTGTTGACTCATTCATGAAAAACAAAGAAGAAGTTCGCAAAATTAATGACACACTTCACGACAAAAAGTTACTTGATTTGTTTAAATCAGTTGTTACATTAAATATGAAGGATGTTTCTTACGAAGATTTTATTAAATTAGCTACCGAAAACAAATAAACGATCATGGATAGCAACGAATTTTATAAATACGCTGTAAAGCATCGTGGTATCAGCAGCATGAATATGCATCGCTATACTTCTGTTATGCAAAATTATATCTCGCCTACTATCATAGAAGAACGCCAGTTGAACATTGCAACAATGGATGTCTTCTCGAGACTTATGATGGATAGGATCATCTTTTTAGGTGTTCCCATTGATGATTATGTAGCCAATATTATTCAGGCTCAACTACTCTTTTTGGAAAGCTCTGATTCCCGTCGTGATATTCAGATCTATCTGAATACTCCTGGAGGGGGTGTCAATGCCGGACTCGGTATTTATGACACAATGCAGTACATCGCTCCTGATGTAGCCACTATCTGTACTGGAATGGCTGCAAGCATGGGTGCTGTAATCCTATGTGCAGGTGCAGCTGGTAAACGCACTGCACTTACACATTCACGTGTCCTCATCCATCAACCGATGGGTGGCTCTCAGGGTCAGGTTTCTGATATAGAGATACAGACACGTGAGATTCTTAAGTTAAAGAAAGAACTCTATGACATCATTGCTACGCATTCCAAACAACCTTATAAGAAAATTGAAAAAGATTCTGACAGGGACTACTGGATGACGGCAGAAGAGGCTAAAGCATATGGGATGATCGATGAAATTCTTGTCAGAACCAAGACACTGTAAATTTTTATCCGACATCACTTTTCATTCAGGATTGAGGGTTTTTCATCCTCAATCCTGAATTTCAATAAAAGATAATCTACTTTCAGATTGTCTTCATTCAAATGAAATTATGGCTAAAAAAATCGAGAAATGTTCATTCTGCGGCCGTGACCGTAATGATGTCGATACACTGATTACAGGGGTTGATGCCCATATCTGCAATTTTTGTATTGAACAGGCAAAAGCAATTGTTGATGAAGATCTCGGCTCAAGAAGAAGCAGTAAATATGGTGAAATACATCTGCTTAAGCCTATTGAAATAAAGGAATATCTTGATCAGTATGTAATTGGTCAGGACGATGCCAAAAAAGTCCTTGCTGTTGCTGTTTATAATCACTTTAAGCGCATTGCTCAGAAGACTAAGGAAGCTGATGAAGTTGAAATTGAAAAATCAAACATCATCCTGGTTGGAGAGACCGGAACCGGCAAGACACTCCTGGCGCGCACTATTGCTAAACTTTTACATGTACCTTTCTGTATTGCAGATGCAACCGTGTTAACAGAGGCTGGTTATGTGGGCGAAGATGTTGAAAGCATTCTGACCCGCTTACTACAGTCTGCCGATTATGACGTTGCTGCTGCTGAACATGGAATTGTCTTTATCGATGAAATTGATAAAATTGCACGTAAAAGTGATAATCCTTCTATCACCAGAGATGTTTCGGGCGAAGGTGTTCAACAAGCCATGCTGAAATTGCTTGAGGGCGCCGTTGTGAATGTCCCACCTCAGGGTGGCCGCAAACATCCGGAACAACGTATGATTCAGATCAACACGCAAAATATCTTATTCATCACAGGTGGAGCATTTGACGGTATCGAGAAAAAGATTGCCAACAGAATGTCTACCAATATGATTGGATACACGAATGATAAGAAACGTGAGATGGTTGATCGCAACAACCTGTTACAATATATTGCTCCCCAGGATTTAAAAAGTTTTGGACTGATTCCGGAACTTGTTGGACGGTTACCAGTGGTTACATACCTTAACCCGCTTGACCGGATAGTACTTCGTCGAATTCTGACAGAACCAAAGAATGCACTTACCAAACAATATACCAAATTGTTTGAGATTGATAATATCAAGTTGGAGATTGAAGATAATGTATATGAATACATTGTCGAAAAAGCTGTTGAATTTAAACTTGGTGCCCGTGGACTACGATCAATTCTTGAGGCTATCATGACTGATGCAATGTTTGAATTGCCGTCGCAGTCTGAGACAAAAAAATTTGTCGTTACAAAGGAATACGCCGAAGAAAAACTTTCCAAGACATCTGCTATTCATTTAAAAGTAGCGTAAACTTACTTGCCTGCATCCATAATATCCAAGGTCTGTTTATCGTTGGATATTGTGGGTATTGGCTTTTGGCATATTTGTTGATTGTTTACTAAGGAAGAAGATTTAACCATGAAATACGCGTTATTCTTTTCCATGTTTCTTCTCCTGTCATCATTCTCATTTGGACAGGAATTAAAAGACGGAAAGCTTGTTAAAGGCATCGTCTGCAAGACTACTATTGTCGAAGGGGATACTATACCCTTAATCGAGCTGCCTCCTTTTGAAATACACGACATTGTTCACATAATGGGCCCCATCGAACGTTGGTATTGGGACAGGCTTGTATATAATGTTAAAAAAGTTTATCCTTATGCAAAACTGGCTGGTATAAAACTCAAAGAATACAATACTATTTTAATTGCTGCGAAAAATGAGGCTGAAAAGAAAAGACTAATGCGTAGGGCTGAAAAAGAGCTTAAAGAAAAGTTTGAAGGTCAACTTAAAGATTTAAATATTACGCAGGGAAAGATACTCTTAAAACTAGTAGACAGAGAGACAGGAAATTGCAGCTATGAACTGGTAAAAGAATTACGTGGTACATTCATGGCTTTCTTCTGGCAAAACATTGGTCGCCTTTTTGGATATAACCTGAAAGCGCGATATGATCCCAAAGGAGAAGATCATCAGATAGAAACAATAATTTATATGATTGATAGCGGACGTATCTAATTACCTTCCACTTGCTTGCAATACAGTAAAAATAGTGTGAATCAATACTTTTATATCTGTTACTATTGACATATTGTCCATATAAATCATGTCATACTTGAGCCGTTCCACCATCTGATTTATATTTTCAGCATAACCATATTTTATCTGTCCCCATGATGTAAGTCCGGGTTTTACCTTGAGCAGGACTAAATAGTGTGGAGCTTTTTCTACAATTTGGTCAATATAAAATTGGCGTTCCGGACGAGGACCAACAAGCGTCATCGTTCCACTAAAAACAGTAAAGAGCTGAGGTATTTCATCCAATCTGACTTTTCTAAGAAACTTTCCAAAAAACGTTATCCGTGGATCTGCTTTAGATGATAATTGAGGTCCATTTTTTTCTGCATTTACATACATGGTTCTGAACTTGATCATCTGAAACGGTTTACCATGCATTCCAATCCGTTGTTGCTTAAACAATATCGGACCCCTTGAAGTTAACTTCACACAAATAGCAGTTAACACATAAACAGGGATTAAGATAATGATAGCCGTAAATGAAATGACAATATCCATCACTCTCTTTATCTTCTGTTGCCAAACCGGCATTAAATGTGTTGATACTTTAACAAGTGGAAAATATAATACTCTACTTGTCCTTATTTGGGGCTGTAAAAAATCATCAATAGTGGAGATATTCTTCACAACCATTTTTTGTGGGTTGACTTCGGTAAACATTTTTATCATGACGTGAAATAGTATAACTGTCTAAACGCAATGTTCTTATTATAAAATTAAACATAATATTCAACAAAAATGTTCTCCTAAAAATAAAAAAATTCTTGCTTAAATATATATGTAGTCTTATACAGTTACATGTTGATCGATAATTTATCTATTATCTCATAGGCAACCGCCAATGCATTGTATCCGTCATCGATTGTAACCGATGGCTTTGTATCATTTGCAATTGCCTGGTAAAAACTATATAATTCGGTTTGGATAGCGTTAATCTCGGGTATCATGGGTTTATCGAAAAGTATTTGCTTAGATCCTTTATTCTCACCCAAATCAATAACCATATCAAAAGGCCCTGCATTTTCAGGATTGATATCACGCATTCGGATAATCTCAACTTCTTTCTTCAGGAAATCGACAGCAACGTAAGCATCTTTCTGAAAGAATCTCGATTTACGCATATTCTTCATCGAGATGCGGCTTGCGGTTAGGTTGGCTACACAACCATTGTCAAACTCAATTCGTGCATTACAGATGTCCGGAGTATCGCTTACAACGGCAACCCCGCTGGCGCTCACCTTCCGGATATTGCCTTTGACTACGCTTAAGACGATATCGATATCATGTATCATCAGATCGAG
>Ga0209125_1003626_pt1 | contig 10423 bp, 5 predicted proteins | sample BarGraIncub1131A_FD_184503 | JGI IMG/M metagenome (GOLD analysis project Ga0209125, IMG submission 184503) | Arctic peat soil microbial communities from Barrow, Alaska - Barrow Graham LP Incubations 11-31A (SPAdes) (version 2) | ecosystem: Environmental > Terrestrial > Soil > Wetlands > Peat... | reverse complement strand
GGGTTAAAACTATATTTGGAGATAATGAGTTGGAACTAAAGCTCAAAGACCAGGGAGTTTTACTATCCTCTGCCAATTCTATCAACTGGGGAAGGCTTGCTCCACAGATAGTTTATTATTTTTCTTCTTATGCCACTCTTCTTGCCAAAGAAAAGATTGAACCAGGCGAGAAAATCAACATAGTTGTTCCTACAGGGAATTTCGGCAATATCCTGTCAGCATGGTATGCTATGAGAATGGGACTTCCGATCAACAAGCTAATCTGCGCATCCAATCGCAACAAGGTATTGTCGGACTTTTTGCGTAATGGCACATATGATAGAAAGCGTGATTTCTATAAGACCAACACACCTTCAATGGATATTCTGGTATCAAGTAATCTTGAGAGATTGCTTTTTGAAGTGACAGACCATGATTACATCAAGGTCGCCAAATGGATGGAGGATTTGAGAACACAAGGAAGCTATACAGTCGATACAACCACACTTAAGAAACTCCAGGAGAATTTCGTTGGCGGTTTTGCTGACGAAGTTGGTACGGTTAAAACAATTCGTGATCTCTATGACCGTTGCGACAATTGCGTTGATACCCATACAGCAGTTGGATTTAATGTTTACGAAAGATATTTCGCACGTTCCGGAGATAATTCCAGGACAGTGTTTGTTTCCACAGCAAGCCCGTTTAAATTTCCTGGAGCCGTTTGTGATGCGATTTTTGGCAATGGCTACAGCAAGGGTAGAAGCGAAGAGGTTTTGTTGCGTGAATTGTCAAAAGAAATCGATGTGGAAGTTCCAGCTGGATTGAGTGGTCTTAACAAACGTCCAGTCCTTCACACAAGATTGATACCAAAGACCAAAATGCAAGAGACTGTTTTAGAGATACTAGCCAAAGAAAACTAACGACGATTACAATACCACATAAGGAGAGTTTATTTTGTGTTAATTTCAAATAACACAAAAGCTCTCTTTTGTTTTTAAAACAACCAAAAGAAAGAATGGTATAAAAATGGAACAGATAACGAAAAATGAAATTGCAAGGAGAAGAACGTTCGCAATTATTTCACATCCCGATGCAGGAAAAACAACAATGACCGAAAAACTCCTTTTATATGGAGGTGCGATCCACCTTGCAGGAACTGTCAAGGGAAGGAAAGCCTCGAAACATGCGACATCTGACTGGATGGAAATAGAGAAACAAAGAGGAATATCTGTCACATCATCAGTAATGCAATTTGATTATGATGGATTTTGCATCAATATTCTGGATACCCCGGGACATCAGGATTTCTCTGAAGATACTTACAGGACACTTTGTGCGGCTGATTGCGCGGTAATGCTTATAGATGGTGCAAAGGGGGTCGAACCACAGACAATAAAACTTTTTGCGGTATGCCGCAAAAGAGGAATCCCGATATTTACTTTTGTAAATAAAATGGACAGGGCGTCAAAAGACCCATTCGACCTGCTAGATGAACTAGAGAAGGTTCTGGGTATACATGCGACGCCGATGAATTGGCCTATTGGCACCGACGGAGATTTCAAAGGTGTCTATAACCGCAAAAACAACCAGATCGAGTTGTTTGACCCGGGGGCCGGGGACCACGGCGCTAGCATGGTTGCAATAAAAGCAGGCAGCCTTGAAGACAAGTCATTGACGGCGCTTATCGGAGAATATCATCATGAACAGTTAAAAGCGGAAATCGAATTGCTAAATATCGCAGGGAATGATTTTGACATGGCAAAAATACTGGAAGGCGAGTTGACACCTGTGTTTTTTGGAAGTGCGATTACAAATTTCGGGGTTGAACCTTTTCTTAAAGAATTTCTTGCCATGGCCCCTCCGCCATCGCCACGCAGGACGACGGATGGAATTCTCGACCCGTATTCTGATGTTTTCAGCGGCTTTGTTTTCAAAATCCAGGCAAACATGAATCCTGATCACCGTGACCGGATGGCCTTTATAAGAATCTGCTCTGGCAAATTCGAAAAAGGGCTTGAAGTCAAACACAGCCGTGAAGGCAAAATCATAAAGCTGTCACAACCCCAGCAATTCATGGCGCAGGAGCGGAGTATTGTCGAGGAGGCTTACGCTGGAGATATCATTGGGGTTTTTGATCCGGGGATGTTTAGAATCGGAGATAGCATAGCCTCACATAACAAGACCATAAAGTTCGAAGGCATACCCGTGTTCCCGCCTGAGCATTTCGCACGGATTGCTCCGAAGGATTCCATGAAGCGAAAGCAATTCCTAAAGGGCATCGAACAACTTTCCCTGGAGGGTGCCATACAACTATACAAACAACCGGATATAGGGACAGAAACATATATTGTGGGAGTGGTCGGTGTTCTCCAGCTTGAAGTACTCGAACACAGACTCAAGTCTGAGTACAATGTTAATATTTCCCTCTATTCATTGAACTATAGATATGCAAGATGGGTGAGATTTACCGAGGAAAGTATCAACGATGACCCTAAATCACTTACAATCACAAGCACAAGCCTAGTCGTCATCGACCACGACGATACTCCGGTCATATTGTTTGAATCCGAGTGGGCGATCCAGTGGGCGGTCGACCGCAACCGCGGATTGATATTGGAAGAAATTCACAATCAGGACAACGCATAAACACAATCAAGACAACGCATAAACATATATTGAAAAACAAGCAATAATAAGCTAAAATAATTAGACAGTCAAATTATTAGAACCAATAGATTGCAGGAGTAAAACATGAACGATTATGAAAGCAGAGTAAGCGAGTTGCTCGTTCGGATTTTTGATGAAATTCTAATAACAGAGCAAAAAGCATTGCAAGTCGGAAATTTTGGAGAACTGTCGGTTGTCGAGATGCACACACTTGAAGGAATCGGACTCTATGATGCGAGGACCATGACAGAAACCGCCACACAACTATCTGTCACAACCGGAACATTGACGGTTGCGATCGACAAGCTGGTTAGAAAAGGCTATGTGGATCGCCAAAGAGATGACCAGGACAAGAGAATAGTAAGAATCCGATTGACGCGGAAAGGCAAACTTGCATACCGCTTGCATTTGAAATTCCATACGCTGCTTGTGGACAGGATCATGGATCCATTGGCTGACAACGAAAGAAATCTGTTGATCAAAGTTTTATCCAGTGTTGCCTTGTTCATCGATGAACAAGACGAGAAATATCTGGTAAACGCACTCAAAGGTAAAGAAGCAAAATCTCTCAAGTAAACCCATTTTCTATACTTAATAAGTAAAATGCGAGGAGAAAAAACTATGAATGAAGTAGAGCGCAAGGAAGTAAAGAACACACTGTTTCGCATAATCGCATCGGTTTTGAACGTAGAGGCCAACACTATCACTGAGGATATGGAGCTCGATTCCGACCTTCGGATAGATTCTCTTGCATTATATGAGATAGTAGTGGATATCGAAGACACTTATTCACTCCGTATTTCAAACGATGAAGCAGATGATTTGAAAACTGTTGCCGAGGCAGTCGATTTTATTATTGATAAAGTAAGGCACGAATAGGAAAACTTTCATTGATTATAATTCAATGGTGGCTTTTGTGACCAATATTACCAGTTGCTCAGGCAAGTGAGTGACTAGGCGCAAGCCCGAAGAAAGAGGAGATTATGCAAGTAGTAAGAGGAAAACAGTTTTTCAAAATCCGTGAATTTGGCGACTTGAAAGAAATGTTTAAGCAAAGTTTGTCATTATTCGGTAACCAAAATGCATTTGTATTTAGAAAAACACCAAAAGATATTCCTGAAACCCGCACCTTTCTGGAATTTTATAAAGAAACCCTTGAAGTTGGAACGGCACTTGTGTCGGGCGATCTAAAAGACAAAAAGATAGCCGTGATCGGCGAAAATTCATATTCCTGGTGCCTGGCATATTTTGCAATCGTATGCGGGGTAGGAGTGGCGGTTCCCCTTGACAGGCTGCTGCCCGAGGAGGAGATTCTTTCATTACTTGAACGCGGAGAGGTAAGTTCGGTAATATACGACGGAGCTTTTCAAAAAACTATGGAGAAGGCTGCCTTGATGTATCCACAAATCAAAAGTTTTATCTGCATGAACTCATTCAAAATTAAAGACAAAACAAGAAAGTTTGTGACATTTGAGAAATCCCAGGAGACAATTGCAAATTCAAAGGAGCCCGGATTATCCCAGAGCTGGCCTTTTGATGACCAAAACAATAAAGTATGCTATTTTACAACACTTGAGGAAGTGATGGAATATGGGAAATCGCTTTTAAACAATGGTGATTCGCAGTATATAAACGCCAAAATCGATCCAAACGCGCTAATGTCACTTCTCTTTACTTCCGGGACAACAAGTCAGTCAAAAGCAGTCATGCTTTCCCATAAGAATGTATGCGCAGATATAAAGGCTCTTGCTGGAGTTGAATATTTTGATCCCTGCACCAGGGTTCTTTCGGTTCTTCCCTTGCACCATACTTTCGAGAACACATGTGGCTTTGTGGCTGGATTTTATTTCGGCTTCATTATCCATGAGTGCGATGGACTAAGATACCTCCAAAAAAATATGGAGGAGTACAAAATAACATGTCTTATTGGAGTACCGCTTTTATTTGAAAGTTTTTATACAAAAATCAAGGATGGCATTAAGAAGCAAGGTAAAGAAAAAACCGTGAGTATTGCGATGAATGTTTCCAATATTTTGAGAAAAATAGGAATCGACTTGCGTAAGAAATTATTCAAAGATATCACCTCTAAATTCGGTGGTGAGTTTAAAATGGGGATTTGTGGCGCCGCACCTATAAATCCGGAGATAATAAGATTTTTTGACGGTATCGGAGTTCGGATTTTGCAAGGATACGGGTTGACAGAAACGTCTCCTGTGGTCGCTGGATGCAATGCGAAAGTTTTTGTTGTGGGAAGCGTAGGCCACCCCTTGACCGGAGTTGATGTCGCAATTGACAATCAAAAACCAGGCGAGGAAGGCGAGATACTGGTCCATGGAGATATTGTAATGATGGGATATTACAAGAATGAGGAAGCGACCAGTGAAGTTATTGATGAGCAGGGCTGGTTCCATACTGGCGATATAGGAAGAATCGATCCTAAAACCGATTGCCTTTATATTACCGGTAGAATAAAATCTATGATTGTATTAAAAAACGGCAAGAAAATATTCCCAGAGGAAATTGAACATCTCCTGGGTCAGTTTGAGTTTGTCAAAGAGTCCCTGGTCTGGGGTGAGACCGAACCCGATGGAGAAGTTGATGTCTGGGCGAAGGTTGTCATAGACAAAGAAAATCTGGAAGCAAATAGCAAGTATCACGACGAGAACTGGGTCAAAGAAAAAATAGATCAGATAATTCGTGAAGTTAACAAAAAAATGCCATCGTTCAAATCGGTCAAGTTTTTTATTTTTGGCGAAAATGAGATGGAAAAAACAACCACCAAAAAAATCAAACGCACAATAGAACTTGCTTCAATAAGGAAAAGTCTAGAAGAAAACAAGATAAAAATCAAAGATTTCACAGGAAAAAACATTGACGCGATAAAAAACCTGATCACTCCAGAAAAATCTTCCACGGATGTTAAGAATCCATCAGAAAAAACAACTACTCCAACAGGAAACCAAAAAAACCCAACAAAAAATTCAATGAATAACCCAATAACAAACCCGACAGAAAAAACTAAGAATCCAAAAGATGAAAACAAAAAGGAAGAGTGAAACCATTTCGGAGGATTTAATGCCTTTTGGTAAAAAATGGAGACTCTGCAACACCTGATGGAATCGGCTAAACATTTATGAATCTAATCTGATTCCCCAATTATAGAAGTGAGTGGTTCATAACAATTAAATGAATCTGATCCACCACTTATAGATGTGAGAATATTAACAACCAGTAAATGGAGGAAATCATTTGGAAAATTCCGATCAGAAGAATTTTATTTTTATATTGAATCCAACAGCGGGTAGACACAAGGCGCTTGAATTAAAAGAAATCATAACCAAAAAGTTTAATGAAATTGGCAGATTGCAGCAGTGTGTCTTTCATTTTACCGAGCGGCCAATGCATGCAATGGAGCTGGCAAGAGAATATGCTGCTAGATTTGGAGAGAACGCCATAATCTACGCATGCGGTGGTGATGGCACTATAAACGAGGTCGCAAACGGAATTATCGGGACGGATTCGATTTTGTCCGTTATTCCAGCCGGGACAGGAAATGATTTCGTCAAGACTCTTTATAGCAAATATGATCCGGAATACGTTATCGATAACATTTTGAATTATAAGATCAAGAAAATTGACTCAGCCACTTTGGACGGTAGAACATTTGTCAATGTCTCATCTTTGGGATTTGACACCATTGTAGGTGACAAGGCGAAAAAAATTGTTGCAAAAGCAAAATTTCTTGGCCGCGGTGCATACTTTATTGCGATTTTCGTCTGCCTTTTCGGTAAAAATTATTCCAGGATGAAATACCATTTTGAAACAATCGAAGAACAGGGCAAAGAGCAGATATATGAGAACGAACAGGACTTTGTCCTGGCCGCACTTGCAAATGCCCAGTACTATGGAGGTTTGTTTCATCCGTGTCCCATGGCTGATTTATCCGATGGTTACCTTGATATCTGCATAGTAGATCGAATATCGCCACTCAAAATTCTTGCAATGATTCCTAAATATATCAAAGGCACGCACATAAGTGAACCAGTTGCAACTTTCTACAAGGTTAAAAGTGGTATAATTGAAGGCGTGGGCGAAAAACTTCTTGTGAATTGTGATGGTGAATCATTCGTCAGAGAAAAGATTGAACTCGAAATTTACCCTGGCAGCCTGACAGTCGCATATTACTAACAGGCTTTGCGAGAACCCATCCATTTTCTTGTCATTTCGTAGTTTTAAGGTATAATTTTTGCAAAATGAATCAAATAATTGTGTAAATTGCAAAAATATGATAAAAATCATAATTAAAGCTTGATTTATGCAAGGTGCGGGTGGTATAATGTCATATACAGAACGTAACAAGCTATAATCGAATCATAAGCAAACTATGGTGTTTTTTTACAATTAGTGTTACACATTAACAATAGAGCGTACTTCAAAGGCGAATACGTAGCCTTAAATGTTGTCCGCTTTTTGTTTACCCCGAGAACTACGATATTTTGTTCTTCCCAAGGTTTTGAAGCAAAACAAAACATAAAGGAAATTTGCAAGAGATTCAAATGGTTATACGCTCAAGGGAGGGTTTATAATGAAAAAACAAATTGGATTGCCCGGCAAACAAGGCCTTTATGATCCGCAATTTGAACATGACGCATGCGGCATAGGATGCGTAGTTAATATTTCAGGTAAAAAAGAACACAGGATTGTACGCCAGGCGCTCACTATCCTTGCCAATTTAAATCATCGTGGCGGTGCTGGAAGTGAAAGCGATACAGGAGATGGCGCTGGAATTCTGCTACAAATACCTGACAAGTATTTCAGGAAAGTTTTCGAGTCAACTGAAATAATTCTTCCGACCAGCGGTTCCTACGGAGTAGGGATGGTTTTTTTGCCTAGAGATAGGGAAAAACGAATCAAATGTGAGCAATTAATTGAGAAATTTGTTGTTCAAGAAGGTCAAAAAGTCCTTGGATGGAGAACTTCTCCTGTCAATGACAATACACTGGGAAAAACCGCGAAGGAAAACTGTCCATATATAAGACAGATTTTCATCGGCAAAGATGATCTTGTAACAGACAATAACACATTTGAAAGAAAACTTTATTGTATAAGGAAATGCTGTGAAAAGGCCTTGGTTGGGCAAAGCGAATCAAGTGACGAGTATTTTTATTTCGCAAGCCTTTCCTCAAGAACGATTGTCTACAAGGGTATGCTTACTGCAAAGCAGGTTGACGAGTTTTATGTCGACCTTACGAGCATCGATTTTGAATCCGCACTGGCGCTTGTCCATTCGAGATACTCCACCAATACTTTCCCCAGCTGGGAAAGAGCCCATCCTTATCGTTATCTGATCCATAATGGAGAAATCAATACTTTGCGCGGAAATATAAACAGGATGTATGCCAGACAATCGCAGATCAAGACCGATTTGTTCGGGGACGATTTGGAAAAGGTGTTTCCTATCATAAACAATAATGGGAGCGACTCCGCCATGTTCGACAACTGCCTTGAGTTTTTGACATTAAGCGGGAGATCCCTGCCGCACGCGGCAATGATGATGGTTCCCGAGCCTTGGAACAAACACGAAAGCATGAGTGATGATTTGAAGGCTTTTTATGAATTTCATAATATGCTAATGGAACCTTGGGACGGACCTGCCGCGATGGTTTTTACAGATGGCAGAATCGTAGCTGCGACATTGGACCGTAACGGACTTAGACCTTCAAGATATTATCTAACAAAAGACGGTCAGTTGATTCTGGCTTCCGAGGCTGGAGTTTTGGATATTCCCGCTGAGAATATTTTATGCAAGGAAAGGCTTCGTCCCGGCAGGATGCTTATTATTGATACCGAACAGGGAATAATGATAGACGATGAGGAGATTAAAAAATCAATTGCATCGAAAAATCCATACAAATCCTGGATCGAAAAAAACATGATTCATATCGAGGATCTGCCGGATGTCGAATTGATTTCAAAATCCAATAACCCGAAAAAAGAAAGAGTATGCGAAAAATCCAATGATATAATGCAAAGTCAGAAGGTTTTTGGATATACATATGAAGAGATGAATTCAATATTGCTACCGATGGCTAGAGACGGACAAGAGGCGATAGGCTCAATGGGGATTGACATACCAATCGCAGTTTTATCACAGCAGCCCCAGAACTTGTTTAATTATTTCAAACAGCTTTTTGCACAGGTGACAAATCCTCCTATTGACGCAATCCGTGAGCAAATAGTAACCTCCACAGAGACATATATTGGAAGTGAGGGTAATCTGGTTTCTCCAGTAGAAAAGGATAGCATTAAAATCAAGTTGAAATACCCGATCATCACAGACAAAGAGCTCAAAAAACTAGAAAATATCCAAAACGATTCTTTCAAAACTGAAGTTCTACCTATTTTGTTTGAAGCTTCCAAGGAAGAGAATATACTGGAAAATGCAATGGAGAAATTGTTCGCAAGAGCCGACAAAGCTATAAGTGAAGGCGTGAATCTTCTGATTCTTTCCGACCGCAATTATAGCGCATCACAAGTTCCGATTCCCTCACTACTTGCTGTTGCGGGATTGCACCACCATCTGATCAGAACAGGCAGAAGGACCAGTGTGAGCATCATACTGGAATCAGGAGAACCGCGGGAAATTCATCACATGGCATTGCTTATGGGATATGGTGTCTGCGCGATAAATCCATACCTGGCATTTGAATCTATTGATAATCTGATTGAAAAAGGAAACCTAACTGGCGTTGACGCCCTCGAAGCTCATAAGAATTATGTTAGTGCGAATGTCAAGGGTATCATAAAAGTGATATCCAAAATGGGTATTTCAACAATTCAAAGTTACAAGGGCGCACAGATATTTGAAGCACTGGGTATCTCACAAGAAGTCATTGACCGATATTTCACCGCAACCCCGTCTCGTATAGGTGGAATCGACATGGCAGGAATCACCAGGGAATCAGTTGATCGCCATCGCACAGCTTTCTGCTCCAATGATGCCAACCCGGGCCTTGAATGCGGCGGGGTCTTGAAGTGGAGAAGCAATGGCGAGTACCATCAATTCAATCCGCTAAGCGTATATAAGCTTCAACAAGCAGTAAGAAACAATGACTATGTACAGTTTAAGGAATATTCCCAGCTTATAAATTCCGAAACCCAGAAACTTTGCACATTAAGGGGCTTGTTCCAGCTCAAAAAAACACGTGACAGGCTCCCTATCGAGGATGTTGAATCTATTGACAGCATTATAAAGAGATTTAAAACAGGAGCAATGTCATACGGATCAATCAGCAAAGAAGCCCATGAGACATTGGCAATCGCTATGAACAGGATTGGCGGCAAGAGCAATACCGGCGAGGGCGGCGAGGATCCACAGAGATTCCTGCCGATGGAAAACGGAGATTCTAAATGCAGTGCTATCAAACAAGTCGCTTCGGGGCGTTTCGGTGTAACAAGTGAATATCTCGTAAGTGCTAGTGAGATTCAAATTAAAATGGCCCAGGGGGCAAAACCTGGTGAGGGAGGACAGCTTCCTGCAGCCAAGGTTTATCCATGGATAGCTAAAACAAGACACTCCACTGCGGGGGTTGGCTTGATCTCACCACCACCACATCATGATATCTACTCGATTGAAGACCTTGCAGAGCTCATATTTGACCTCAAAAATGCCAATTCAAAGGCAAGAATCAGTGTCAAACTGGTATCCGAGGTAGGCGTTGGAACAATTGCGGCCGGTGTGGCAAAGGGACGTGCCGATGTGGTGCTGATAAGCGGG
>Ga0209125_1003624_pt1 | contig 10431 bp, 11 predicted proteins | sample BarGraIncub1131A_FD_184503 | JGI IMG/M metagenome (GOLD analysis project Ga0209125, IMG submission 184503) | Arctic peat soil microbial communities from Barrow, Alaska - Barrow Graham LP Incubations 11-31A (SPAdes) (version 2) | ecosystem: Environmental > Terrestrial > Soil > Wetlands > Peat... | reverse complement strand
CCTGTCCTTAATATCGATTTTAACACATTTCTGTATTATTTTTTTTAAATTATTATTAATATAACACTCATAGTTTTCGTCCAAAAGAGGCTCTATTCCGGTGAAAGGGGTCCTCCCTTTTACCATAAAGTATATCAACATTCCAATACCATATATATCCGTTTGTGCACAACATTTCCCTAAGCCGTATTGCTCCGGAGCTGCATATCCATTAGACCCTGCACACACTGTATCTTGCTTTGTGTCACTTTTATAAACTTTCGAAATACCAAAATCAATTAAAATAATTTTTTCACTGGTCGTTATCATTATATTAGATGGTTTTATATCTCTATAGATTATAGCTGGATTTTGATTATGCAAATAGGCAACGATATCACATAAATCGGTTGTTATCCGGCAAATTTTCTCTGTTCGCATTCTACCATTTGCCTTAACATACTCCTTTAATGTTTGACCATTTATGTAGTCTTGGACCATATATAGATTATTTTTTTCATAAAATACATCAACTATTCTCCGAATACCTGGATGGCTTAAATCTTTCAAAATATTAGCTTCTGTTAAAATATCTATATTTTTTGTATCTTTTATAACTTCTTTTATAGCCCAAAAATTCCCTAGTCTTATGTTTTTGCATAAATAAACTACACCCATTCCACCTTTTCCTAGGAATCTAATGACCTCATATTTTTCATCTAATATATCTCCACTATTTAGCATAATTCACCTCTTGTATAAATGTTTAATAACTTATCTATGTAATAGTATATGTATCCCTACCCACTTTAAATGTACTTTATCAAGAAAAATTTTTGGTCAAAAAAAGAATTCAAATACAACTTAATTGTATCAAACTTTCAATGAATTTGCCATGTATTTATATTAATTGTTACGAATAAGATAATATTTTTTTTACTTTTTTATGTACCATTATTAACATCTTGAATATAATAATACTGTAAAGCGAATTGACGAGGTGACTATCTATGGCTTACAGTGCTAGAGAATTATTAGCTAGAATAATAAAGTGTGAGGCTGGTGGAGAAGGCGAAAATGGAATGAAAGCAGTTGCTTCTGTAATTATGAACAGAGTTAATGTAGCAGATGGTGAATATCTTAGGACAGGTCAAGGTGATTTAAGAAAGGTAATATTTCAAGCTGGACAATTTGATTGTGTAGCTTCTGTACTTGGTGGTTTGCCTAATCCTCAAACAATTTGGGCGAGTCCGCCAGACCAAATACATTATGATATTGCTGATTGGGCTTTGGCTGGCCATCGACTATACTCGACAGGTGAATCTCTATGGTACTTTAACCCTTTCCTTCCAGGTTGTCCGTACGAATTCCCTTTTAATGGAAGTGGTTCTTTTCAAGTTGAAGTACTTAAACATTGCTTTTACAATCCAACAGCACGCTATTTTACTACTTAATTTAAAATCATTACTACAATATTTCAAATAAAAGGAGGATTTTTTATGTTTATATCACCACCTAACAATTTTAATCAATCCCAAATGTGGGATGCTGATCCAATGTTTCCTGAACCTCCAATGGAGCCTATTCAAAAACTTGGTACGAACGACGATACAAGGCAATCGCCAATGACCCCGTCTCCTATAGCTAAACCTGGAACCTCTGCAACTACTACCCAAGACTATGAAATTGCACCTGGTTCGCCTATAGTAAATAATCCATTATATAATCAAGGTTGGTTGCAAACTCAAATTGGCAAATATGTAAAAGTGGATTTTTTACTTGGAACTAATACCTATCAAGATAGAGCAGGCGTCTTACAAACAGTTGGAATTAGTTTTATAGTCCTTAAAGAAACTGGTACAAATAATTTAATAATGTGTGATATGTACTCTATTAAATTCGTGACAGTTTTTGCTAATCAAACTAATAAATGTGCAATGTAACATAAACAACTAATATTACTTTTATGAATCAACCATAATTAATCATATAAATTAAACCAATATAAATTATTGCTAAAAATATGAAAGTATATACTCCACTAAATGTATTTTAATGGAGCATATACTTTTTAACTTTAAGCATTATATACATCTTATAATATCTCTTACTTTATCTTTTCCACTTCTCCATATTTTACTCCAAATGTATCAACAGTAACCTTTTTCATCTTTTGATCTTTTTTAGGTTTATCTTTTACACCACTCTGCTCAGAAACTACAGTCTCTACTGAAACTATTTTATCTACCGTTTCCATACCTTCTTTAACCTTGCCAAATGTCGCATATTGACCATCTAATGAGCTATTAGCTTTTACCATTATAAAAAATTGTGAGCCAGCAGAGTTTGGATCTGAACTTCTTGCCATAGAGATTACTCCTCTCTCGTGCTTCAAAGTATTTTTAAAATCATTAACACTAAACTCTCCTCTTATTGAATACCCGGGTCCGCCAATTCCCGTACCATTTGGGTCCCCCCCTTGTATCATAAAACCAGGCATTACTCTATGAAAAATCAATCCATTATAATAACCACTCTGAGCTAAAGAAATGAAATTTCTAACAGTATTCGGAGCAATTTGTGGATATAATTCAATTCTTATAATTGAGCCATCCTCCATTACTATAGTAACTACTGGATTTTTGTCATTAGCTCCTTTTTCAGTTACCTTCTGGGTGCTCGCAGCCTTATTTTGTACTTTATTACTGCATCCACCTGCAGTAATTACAAAAATTAATGCAAATAACACCACTATTTGTTTAAGAAATTTTATCCTTTTCATTTTCTAAACACTCCTTTATATCTCATGTAAACTTAATTCTACACACTAGTTTTAATTAATTCCATATTCCCTTGGATTGTATAATCTATTCCTTTTGATATGTATATTGTTTCTTCTTCCTTTAACTTAATTTGTTTATTATTAGCTTTTATAACTCCCTCACCACATATTACAGTATAGCTATGGAAACTATCAACAACCGTATCTAAGTAACTTTTAGTAACAATTATTTTTTCCACTTTAAAATAAGGTGTCTCCAATTTACTAAATTTATCAATTCTTCCACCTTTATTTTCACCTTCATAATCTATCACGTCTAATGATTTCTCAATATGGACCTCCCTACCTCGTCCCCAGTCATGAAGTCTATAAGTAATATTGCTGTTTTGCTGCACCTCTATAAGCTTTACCCCCGCTTCAATAGCATGTACTGTACCTGCTGGTATGTATATAAAATCTCCCCTTTTAACATTAATTCGCTCTAAATAATTTTCTAGTTTACCTTCTTTTATAATTTCCCTAAGTCTTTCTTTATTTAAACCCTTTTTTATTCCTGATACTAGAGTTGCTCCTTCTTTTGCTTCTAAGATATACCAACACTCCGTTTTTCCATTAGCATTTTCAACTCTCTTTGCATATTCATCATTTGGATGTACTTGTACCGATAAAGTATCTTCTGCTTTTATAATTTTATTTAATATAGGAAAATTATCTCCACATCCTAAAATATTAGATAACTCCTGACCTTTATAAATTCCTTCCTCAATTGTAGATTTTCCATCTTTATGGCATGAAAGCACCCATTTTTCCCATCCCCATATTTTTTCATTTAAATACGGCTTTAATTTCAAAATCAATCCTTTAGACATTACAACTCCTCCAATAATTCTTTATAATTTAAATTATAATCTAAATTTCTTCAAATGTAAGTTTTGTTTATATTATTATACGTTTCTCCATTTCTTAATTACATCTTTCCATCATTGCTATAACCCCTTTTGCCTCTTTTCTATTACTACTTGGACCACAAATAGTAAGTTTATCATTATATTTACTATCTATTTTGACAAGTCTTAGCATTATTACATTAAAATCCTTTGATGTATTCAGTATTCCGTTCACTTCATATCGCCCAGTTTTATTATTCTTGGTTTCTATAAAATCACTATATCCCATAGTTTTAAAAATATTATTTCTCGCCCATATTCTCTTTAGAACAACTTTCTCTTTAACGCCATCCACTTCAACACTTCCAGTAAATACATAATTTAAAGATAATTTCTTTTTTAATTCTCCAACAAGTTTAATTTCTGTTGATTTCGCAAATTCACTATCCTCAGCATACAAATATCCGCTATAGCTTCTTTCAATATTCACTGGTCTAAAATATATAATCGTTATTAAAATAATACCCATAATTGCAATAACTACCGACGCTCTTAAATCTGATCTATCCATATTCATCACCTCAAATCTTAATTGTTTAACTTAATAATATTCCTCTTTTATTTCTACTATATATAATAATATAAACTATTTTTCTTATAATACATTAGAAAAAATTAAAGTTTTGAAATAAATGTAATCCACTTAAGTTCCGTCAACGCCATTATTTCCTTGGTAAATACTAATACAATTATACTATATTTTTAACTTAATTTCTATTATCTGTTAATACGATAACGATTTCACAATTAATGAACTAGAAAAATAAAAGAACTAAAGAATGATCCTTTTAGTAATAATTTAGAGACATTTTACTCTGAATGCTGGATAAACTAGTGTAATAAGTATCTTATTAAATTTAGAAAGGTGGCTATATCTATAGCAAGAAACATTCAAAAAATTACAATTGCACTATTCAGGAACAAATTATTATTAAGAAAAATGAGGATGCTAGATTACCAAAAAGATTAGGTAGCGATGAAAAAATCCAGACAGCTTCAGAAAGAAGTAAAATAGAGTAATTTTATTAGGCAATGAAAAATAGAACTTAAACACAATAGAATTGCCCCTTTAAATTATAAAGTACATATATTGATACAAATTCACTTTGCTCAATATATGTACTTTAGTTAAAAAATATCTGCAATTCTATAAGTAGTTACTTAACTTTCCAGGTAGTTCCATCCTTAGTATCAAGGAGTTCAATATTCATAGTCATAAATTCATTTCTTATCTCATCTGCTCTTGCAAAGTTTTTACTAATCCTTGCGTTAGCTCTTTCAATTATAAGATTATTTATAAGGTCCTCATCTACATTTGTAGTTTGATTTTCTATAGTCATAAGATTTAATGAGAATATTTTATCAAAGTCTTCTATAAGTATAGCTTTTTCCTTATTATTAAGTTCACCATCTTTTAAAACATTAAAAAGGACAGTTAGAGCATTTGCTATATTTAAATCATCACTAATATATGATGAAAATTTTTCTTTATATGCTTTAATCTTATCACCACTAGTTACATCATCTTGATTAATAGAATTTAAAACAATCGCTATTCTCTCTTTAAGTTTTTTGTAACCATTCCTAGCATCATTTAAACTTTCAAAACTAAACACTAACTGTTTCCTATACTTAGATTGAAGACAGAAATATCTATAATCAAGAGGACTATACCCTTCTTCTTCAAGTCTTGCTATTGTTAAAAAATTCCCACTAGATTTTGACATCTTCCCACTATCAAGTACTAAGAACTCTCCATGCATCCAGTATTTTACCCATTTATGTCCTAATACCCCTTCTGATTGAGCCACCTCGTTAGTATGATGTATAGCAATATGATCAACTCCACCGCAATGAATATCTAAATATTCACCTATATATTTAATAGACATAGCAGAACACTCTAAATGCCAACCTGGAAACCCTTTTCCCCAAGGTGACTCCCATTGCATAATTTGATTTGAAAACTTAGAGTTTGTAAACCATAATACAAAATCAAGTGGGTTTTTCTTATTAGGATCTATTTCTATTCTGCTTCCTGCCTCAAGTTCATCTATACTAAGGTTTGCAAGCTTAGTGTAATCTTCAAATTTGTCAATTTCAAAGTATACATTTCCATTAGAAACGTAAGTATAGCCTTTTTCTTCAAGTTTTTTTATAAGGTCTATCATATCTTGAATATGATCTGTAGCTTTGCATACAATAGTTGGTCTTTTTATATTAAGTTTCTTACAATCTTCAAAAAAAGCATCTTCATAAAATTTAGCTATTTCCCATACAGTTTTATGCTCGCGCCTTGCACCTAATGCCATTTTATCTTGCCCTTCATCTCCATCTGATTGAAGGTGCCCTACGTCAGTTACATTCATTACATGTTTAACTTTATAATTTAAATATTCTAATGATTTTTTAAGTACATCTTCAAAAATATATGTCCTTAAATTACCTATATGTGCATAATTGTAAACTGTAGGTCCACAAGTGTACATGCCCACCTTACCTTCTTTATAGGGTATAAATTCATCTTTATTTCTAGTCATAGTATTATAAACATTAAAACCCAATATATTCACTCCTTCTTAAATAGTACAATAGTTTCACCAAATTTTACGAAACTCTTACTAATTTAATGTTTGCATTAAAAATATAAAAAGCTACACGCATGCTGCAGCTTTAAACTTCACAGTATAAAAGTAATAGTAACTATAATGAAACACAAAAAAATAACATATATATAAATTCTAACATAATAATAATATAATGCAATAATATATATTAATAATCTTTTTTTGTTAAATAATTATAAATTTAAAATTCAACGATAATTTTATAATTATTTTAATTTTATAACTTTCATATATTTTATAATATTCTATAAGATATAAAAAAGGAACATATAAACAAAAGTTTATATGTTCCTTTCTTTTATTTTCTGTCAGCAGATTGTTTTTTAGTTGTAGCATTTTGATTTTTTGCGCTTTCTCTAGTTATAGGAGTATTGTAATTACTCTTTTCTAATCTAGAAAATTTATTGTCAGGTTGGCTATCTTTAGGCATAAAAACATCTCCCTTATATATATTAATATCTATAGTTTCTACTATTTTTAAAAAAATATTCAACTTAGTTAAATCATCTCCTGCGGAGCTGCCATCAACGACTTCAGAAAGAGTTATTATTATGCTTCTATATGACCAATAAATTTTTCAAATAAGAATGGCGCTCCAACTGTAATCCATAATCCAACTATAAAATACCGCAAAAAGTCAGAGAAAATGTTAACAGGTAGAATTACCTTTAATGTACTTTTAAATATTATCAGAATGCCTATTCCAAACACTAATTTAATTAATTGCTTTACTCTAGTATTTCTAACGTCATACTGAACATATTTAGATTCTAGTATATATCCAATATAAAAACCTAATACTGTTCCAACTATTGTGTAATAACTTTTTTCTCTAAAATATATCATCCCAATGAGGAAAGGCAAAATAATCGCAAATAATATCCAGATTCTTTTTGTTTCCTGTGTGTATTCAAAAATATAATTAGATATAAACGTCCATATAATTGCAATTACTATTCCACCAAATACATCTATTGGATAATGGAGACCAAGATATAGCCTAGAGTACCCCATTAAAATTATTGCTAATATTCCAACTATATAAATCCACCTTTTTCTTACCTGAATAATACAAGAGATCCAAAACGTCGCAGACCCTTGTGTGTGCCCACTTGGAAAAGATGGCCCTGTAGCAGTCTCTATTCTAATGGACCTTATTCCAGGAACTCCTATTGGTCGAGATGTATTAAATATATCTTTAAAAGCGATGTTTATAATTGTGCTTGTAAGTAATGCAAAACCTAATTTATATCCAAATTTTTTATTTATACACCAAAATATTATAGCAGCTGCAAGAATATAGAAATATTCCTCTCCTGTCATTGTAACTATTTGAAAGAACGCATCCCAAAAGGGAGATACCATAGATTGTATGGATTTAATAATTTCTATCTGCATTATGTCCTCCTTAAATTCCTCATAAAGTCCATATCTTAATCATATTTACAATCAATTATTATATGATTTTACAATGTTTATATTGTTAGAATTTTAATTCATGATAATTCTAGAAAACTAAAACCAATCTAAAATATAGATTGGTTTTAGAACATGATTTATAAATTTATTTTAATTTTACTAAAATAAACCTTACTCTACCTTTTCATAATCCACATCAACTATAATACTATCATCATAATTAATATCAATATTGTTTAAAGTCTCTGCGTTATTATTAAAAATGTCTGCTTTTGCAATTACATCTTCTTTTGTTTTTAGTTTATATATAAATTTTTTAATACCCTTTACCATTTTAAAAATACACCATACTAAAACTCCAAAAACTGCAATTGCAAACAAGGCTTTAAAAACAAAGGTAGCAGCGTAAATTACCATTATTGATATGACAATAAAAGTAGCAATTGATAAAGCTGATTTCATTAATTTTGAAATTAAATTTTTGCCCTTTGTATATTCCATAATAATATTAGCCTTCTTTCATTTAATACGATTTATTTACTAAATAGTATTCTAATTATAACATATAAATAGAATCAAATATTAATTCTTCCTTAAGTAAATATTAATAATTTATTAAATAAATTTATAAAAATCACTATAACATTCCTCCATCTATTGTTATCACTTGCCCAGTAATATATTTTGAATTCTCACTTGCTAAAAAGGTTACAAGCATGCCAACATCGCTAACTTCTCCAAATCTCATCATGGGTATTTCATTAATTAAAGATTTGCGCTCACCCTCTGTTAACCAACTATTCATTTCTGTGTTTATTACCCCTGGTGCTATTGCATTAACCCTAATATTAGAAGGTGCAAGTTCCTTAGCTAGTGCCTTTGTAAAAGCGTTAATTGCTCCTTTAGACGAAGAGTAAATTACTTCACAAGAGGCGCCTACCTCTCCCCACATTGATGATATATTTATTATACTTCCACTTTTTTGTTTTATCATCTCTTTTACAACGTTATGAGAACAATTAATTGTGCCCTTAAGATTTACATTCAAAATATTGTCCCATTCCTTAGGGGTAGCATCCATAAATAGTCCTACCTTAGAAATACCTGCATTATTTATCAAAATATCTATTTTACCTAATTTTTCAACAGTTGTTTTTATCATTTGCCTTGAAAATTCATAGTCACTTACATCACCTTTAATTTTGAGTGCATACGCTCCTAGCCCTCTAATTTCTTGAAAGGTTTTTTCTGCCGCTTCATCATTATTTTTATAATTTATAACCACGCAAGCTCCAGCCTTTGCAAGTTCTATAGCAATACCTTTCCCAATTCCTCTAGATGATCCTGTAACTATAGCTACCTTACCTTTTAAACTCATAGATATCGCCCCTAATTTATAATATATTCTTTTGAATTGTTTTGTACATCCTTATTATACTGCTATTTCACTAGACATTAAAATATTTAAAATTATAAATATAAGTATATGTATGATAACATGTATATGAACATGATTAAATAAAATGATAGAAAATTGCGCTATCTCAAACTATTTCAAACTAATTATCAAGTATAATGATATATTCTTGCAATATTGGGGATAATCTTTTATATTTATATAAGACATACATCTTTACATGTTATTATAAAATAAAAAACATATAGGAGGCAATTACATTGAGTAAAATTGATCAACTAACCGTAGATACTATAAGAATACTATCCGCTGAGGCAATACAGAAGGCAAACTCAGGGCATCCAGGGCTACCTCTCGGCGTAGCACCAATGGCGTATACATTATGGGCAAAACAAATGAAACATAATCCTAGCAATTCAAAATGGCAGGATAGAGATAGGTTTGTATTGTCAGCGGGCCATGGATCAATGCTCGAATATTCATTGCTTTCTCTTTTTGGATACGGTCTAACCATAGAAGACTTAAAGAATTTTAGGCAATTTGGAAGTTTAACACCGGGTCATCCTGAGCATGGTCACACAAATGGCGTTGAGGTTACAACAGGACCTCTCGGACAAGGAATTGCTAATGCAGTAGGTATGGCAATAGCTGAAAGCCATCTTGCAGCTAAATTCAACACAAAGAAACATGCTATTGTAGATCATTATACATACGCTATATGTGGTGATGGGGATAATATGGAAGGCATTTCTGGAGAAGCAGCATCTTTAGCTGGTACCTTAGGCCTTTCTAAACTTATTGTATTGTATGATTCAAATAATATATCAATAGAAGGATCTACGGATATTTCCTTTACAGAAGATGTAGGTATGCGATTTGAGGCCTATGGGTGGCAGGTAATACACGTAGAAGATGGAAATGACATGAAAGCAATAAACAAAGCAATTAAAACTGCAAAACTTGAACTTAATAAGCCTACCTTTATTAAAATTGAAACTATTATTGGATTTAGTTGTACTAAAAAACAAGGCTTAGCGTCAGCACATGGTGAGCCACTTGGAGAAGATAATATAACTGAAATGAAAAAATGCTTAGGCTGGGACCTAGAACCATTTTCCATTCCAGATGAAGTAACTGAGCATATGGAAAGTGTAAAATCAGAGCTTATGCAAAAGGAAGAAGATTGGAACACTCTTTATGCATTGTACAGCAAAAAAAATCCTGAACTTGCTAAAGAATATGAAGCATGGCAAAGTGGAG
>Ga0209125_1003622_pt1 | contig 10433 bp, 9 predicted proteins | sample BarGraIncub1131A_FD_184503 | JGI IMG/M metagenome (GOLD analysis project Ga0209125, IMG submission 184503) | Arctic peat soil microbial communities from Barrow, Alaska - Barrow Graham LP Incubations 11-31A (SPAdes) (version 2) | ecosystem: Environmental > Terrestrial > Soil > Wetlands > Peat... | reverse complement strand
CAAGATCGAATAGGAAGGCATTTTGGGACTGCCCGTCCCGCCTTCGGGTGTATCGCTTGAGCCTATTGGAAACAATAGGCCTAGATAGATGATTGTCTAATACAGAACTCGGCTTATAGACTTACTCGCACAAAAAAACACTAGCATTTGCTTAGTGTTTTTTTATTTGTGTTAACTAATATAGAGGTTTTTGATTTTCTTAATAAATTTGTAAGAATTATGATAAGTATTTTGTAAAAAGTACCATGTATAATTATTTATAGTTAGTTATCTGGGGTGGGGGGAATCAAATGAGAAAAGCAAGTCTGATTGTAATTGTTTTATTGATAACAAGTGTAGTAATAATATTTTCTGCAAATATTAAGCCATATACACAAGCAGAAAATTTAACCTTAAATGAAGATGTATATAGTTTTCTGGAGGATAAAGGAAATCGAATAGATGTCTATGGAAGAGCCATAGCATTAAATAAAGGTAGTTCAGAAAATACCTGTGTTTATTTTATAGCTGAAGTGTTAAGGAGAAATAATTTTGTGGTACCTACGGAAACAAGCAACACAGAACAAATTATATCTTTACTTACGGAAAAGGGATTTAAACAACGAAAGGATTATGAAAACTTAATGCCAGGCGATATATGTTTCACAACAGATGCCAATGGAAAACAAGGGGGCTTTCCAACTCATACCTATATATTCATGAAATGGGTAAAGGAAGGAAACTACGATTATGCCTATATATGTGATAATCAAGCAAAAGATTATGAGGGCAAAATTTATCACATTCGGAATATAAATGTTAAAGCTAAAGCCAATGGTTTTGATAAAGATGCTTTTGCATTCTTCATGAAAAAGGCTTGATTGTAAAGTTTTCTCATTAACATATATAATATAGGTAGGGGGTGATTAGCATGACTAAGTTTAATGTCTTAATTGTAGACGATGAATATGAAATTAGGGAAGCCATTGAAATATATTTAAAAAACGAAGGGATAACAGCATTTCATGCTGTAGATGGCATAGAAGCCTTGGAGGTTTTGAAAGCACAAGAAATTCACCTTATATTAATGGATATAATGATGCCAAGAATGGATGGAATTAAAGCTACCTTTAAAATTAGGGAAAGTAAAAACATTCCAATAATAATGCTTTCAGCTAAATCAGAAGATACAGATAAAATACTAGGTCTTAATATAGGTGCAGATGATTATATAACAAAGCCTTTTAATCCAATGGAACTTATAGCTAGAGTTAAATCTGGGCTGAGAAGGTATACAAATCTAGGCAATTACAAAGAAAGCGATAATGAGATAAATGTACGTGGACTTATATTAAATAAAGACTCAAAAATGGTAACAGTGGAAGAAAAAGAAATGAGCCTCACATCTATTGAATATAAGATATTAGAGCTTTTAATGGAAAATAAGGGAAGGGTATTTTCAATTGAAGAAATATATGAAAGAGTTTGGGAAGAAACCTTTTATAATGGAGAAAATACTGTGTCAGTTCATATCAGGAGAATAAGAGAGAAGATAGAGATAAATCCAAAGGAGCCGAAATATTTAAAGGTGGTGTGGGGTATTGGATATAAAATCGAAAAATAAATATGTGAATATTATAGCTTTTATTATATGCATATATATGTTTGGACTTTCAGCCTTGTCGGTGAGTGACTTTATAAAAAATAGAAATTATCTAGGAGCCCAGCCTTATTTTACTAGCTGGAAATTCAAAAATGAATTAGTTGGTTATTTTAATAATATACAAGCACTTAATGGTGTATATAAAAATTATTCGCAGAAATCAGATGATGAAAAGGTTTCAAATGAAGAGCTAATGTCATCTAAAGATGTGTATGATTCTAATCTCAGAAATAAAGAGAATGAGATAAACAATAAGTATAAAAATGATATATTAGTAGCAGAAAAGGAAGGCAATAAGGTTGTTGTTAACAGCTTAATTAAGGCGAAAAATAAAGAGCTGGATGAATTAAAAAAGGAGAATACAAAGACTTTAGAGGATATGAAAAATGAAATAGCTTTATATAAAACTAAAGACTATGAGAATATCAAAAGAGCTGTAGGAAAAAACTCATTAAAATACTATATAACAAGAGGGAAAAATAATATTATAGATACTAACTTAGCAAATGTTTCAGATATAGATTTGTATATAAAAGATAATGCATTGTATAGTATAAAATTTCCTACACAAGCTTTAAACAATAATGATGGAATGGTCTCAATAAATCAGTGGGTAGGCACTAGTGCACAAGCATATTTTATTATTCCTAAGGATATAGATCAAAACAGTTATATATATACCAATTATATTTATTATAATTCTGTAGGACAAAGGATTATTAAAGAGGCAATAATAGGAGCTGTGTCATTTATTATAGGACTTCTCATGCTGATATATATTTTAAAGAAAAACATTGAAGAAATGTATTTTATTCAAAAGTACACAAAGCAGTACAATAATATACCATTAGATTTGAGGATGTTTATATTCATAATATATTCATCTGTAATAAATGCATATATAAATAAAGGAGGGTTTTTCCATAAACCATATAATTTTGGGCAAATCTATAAGCTTACTTTAATAGCATTTTATATATTCTATTTTATTTTAAGTTTTAGGGATGCGGTCAAGTTATATAAAAATAAAGAGGAATTTAGAGTAGAGGTAAAAAATTGTCTCATTAATAAATTATCTAATTTTATGAAAGAGAGCCCCCTAACTCAAAGTACTAAGTTTAAAGTAAGAGGTATTATTATACTTACTTTCTTAGCTGGTATAGCAATACTAGCGGCATTTATAGCACTAATGTCCGGCTCAATGCTTATAATAATACCAACAGCATATGTATTTTGCTACCTGTTATTTATATTAATTTACTCCTTTAATATAATGAGAGTTTTTGGAGGTATTTTAAAAGGAACGGAGGAGATAGTTTCAGGAAATCTTAATTATACTATAGTAGAAAAAGGGAGAGGAGACCTTTTTAAACTAGCCCATAACATAAACAATATGAAGGCTTCTTTTAAAAAATCCCTTGAAAACGAGATAAAAAGTGAAAGGCTTAAGTCTGAGCTCATAACTAATGTGTCTCACGATTTAAAAACTCCCCTTACTTCCATTATAAATTATGTTGATTTGCTAAAAAAAGAAGGATTATCTAAGGAGGAAACACAAGGGTATATAGATGTACTAGATAGAAAATCACAGAGGCTCAAAATACTTATAGATGACTTATTTGAAGCTTCTAAGATGGCCAGCGGCGCTGTGGAACTTAATATGGAAAAAGTAGATGTAACTGCGCTACTTTCGCAAGCATTAGCAGAGCTACATGAGAAAATAAACAATTCATCACTAATATTTAAGTTAAAAGTTCCTAAACAAAAGGTTTATGCTAATTTAGATGGAAAGAAAACTTGGAGGGTATTTGAAAACCTCATAAATAATATATTAAAATACTCGCAGTCTAAAACTAGAGTATACATTGAGTTAGTAGTGGAGGATTACAAAATAATCATTACTATGAAAAATATCTCTTCCTATGAAATGAATTTTGACAAAGAAGAAATATTTGAGAGATTTATTAGGGGAGATAAGTCCAGAAATACTGAAGGTTCAGGGCTAGGTCTTTCAATTTCTAAGAGCATACTAGAGCTTCAAGGTGGAAATCTTAGTATTGAAATTGATGGAGACCTTTTTAAAGCTAAGGTCACTGTGCCATCCTTTCCAATGGAAGGCTAATAAATTTTTTGAAAATAAGAAAGAGATATTGCCAGTTTGGGGCAATATCTCTTTCTTATCTCATTCAATGCAAATTATTAATTTCTAAAGTAGAAAATTTAGCTCTTTTCTTTTGTTTATAAAGTTGCTTGTCAGCATCTTGAATCAATTGGTCAAAGCTAAGCCTCATATCTGGAGAATAAACTGAAAATCCTAAACTAATAGATAACTTATAAGGTTTATTAGAAATGGAATTATATTTATCAAAATTCAAATTAATAGTTTCACTAATCTTGTTGATTTCATTTTTAGTAGATTTATTTGCTGCAATTATGATAAATTCATCTCCCCCAATACGGGCTACTATATCATCCGTTCCAAAGGATTCCTTAATTAAGAGTGCTGCTGTTAAAATAGCTTCATCACCCTCCTTATGACCATAAGTATCATTAATCTTCTTTAAACCATCCATATCTCCAAAACACATAATAGCTTTACCACCAGTTATGGCGGCTGCTTTATATAGGCTACCACCGTGCATATAAAATCCTCTTCTATTAAAGATACCTGTTAATTCATCAATTACATAACTGTTTTTTAATTCGCCATTACGCTTTTCAAGCTCAATAACGGCTAAATTTAATTGATCTTCTGCTTTTATGCGTTCATCAAACAACCTTTGAATTTTTAGTGTATTACTAATCTGTTCTCTAAAGGTTTCATAAACAAATTCATCTAATGCATTCATATCAAAGGCAATATATCCAAAATAGTCTTCACCTGTAACTAAGGGAAAGAAAATCAGGTCATTTCTTTTTTCTTGATAATAAAACTCGTCAGGTAATATATCTTGTGTATCTAAATACTGAACTTCGGCTACCTTGCCTTCATTATATCCTAAAATCAATTTAGCCTTAGAAGGTAATTTTAAATTTGTTTTACTCAAACTAGTTACAGGAGTATCATAAACACATAAATAACATTGTTTAATTTCATACCAGGACATTGCAGTTATAATAACTTTAGTTAATTCTTCAAGGTTTGGTATAGTATTAAAGTCTCTCATTATATCCCTTGTACCTATATACATTCTTTTAAAATTAAACTGTTTTATGGACTCTCTTTTGTTAATAATATTACCTATTAAAACACTTGCCAAATAAGATATTTCTTCCGCTACCCTTAAAACTTCATAATTATTTATAACAGTAAGCACAAGTCTCCTAATTGCATAAAGTGTTTCATTCCAAGGATAATCAAGTTTCTTTACAAAAATTGAATTAAATAAAAGCTCTTTAAATTCTTTTATAAATTCTCCTTCTATTTTTTTTGTTTTTATATCTCTTATAAATGCATTTAATAAATTAATAATGATTGCCTTATATTCTAATATCAGAGCCTTGGGTATGCCAAGTTCCCTTAACGTTAAATTCACTATAGGAGATTGTTGTATAGTTAAGTGGGTTTCAAGTTCTTCACATTCTTTATAATATACAGTATCTTCACTGAAACTCGTTTTCAATGTTAATGGTGCGTTATTTTTTAGAACAGTGAAACAACCACAGGACTCTCGTATTATTAACTTTCCATTTAAAGAAGTACATTTTGGTACAGATTGTCCATCTAAAATTGTGTCTATATATTTAGCTGCTAGTGAAGCCATTTCAAAAATAGGTTGCTCAATAGTAGTAAAAGAAGGAGAGAAAGATCTTACTGTTTCAACATTATCAAACCCAGTTAATGCTATATCTTTTCCAACTTCAATTCCCATTTGCTTTAAACGATAAAATACTTCAATTGCCATTTCATCGTTTGAAACCGCAATAACCTGTGGCCTTTTATTCCTATGCACCATAAGTTCATTTACAGCTCTAGCTGCTGATAATTCATGGAAATCACCTTCAACAATTAACTCATCATCAATAGGTATATTATGTTCCTTTAAAGCATCTTTGTATCCTTCAAACCTCATGACTGATTCTGCATTTAAAGAGGTTCCCGTTATAAAAGCTATTTTAGAATAATTATGGTGTTCAATTAAGTGGTTAACCATTAAATGCATACATTCTCTGTTATCAAAAATTACGCTAGGAATATCCTTAATATCTATTCCAATACTAACTATGGGTATTGTTCTATAAGGTTCTAGAAACTCAATAAATTTATCTATTCCAATATAATTAAGCAATAATCCTGGGCATATAATTAATCCATTCAGTTTATTTGTATTAACTAAATCGAAAATAACATTCTGTTTTGCCTCATCCCTATTAGGGGACTCAAGCGCTCCTCCTGCAAAAAAAAGCACATCAAAATTTCTTTTTTCAGCAACCTTTCTTATTCCTCTACAAACAGGTGACTGATAGAAACCATCAAAAGAATTAATTAAAACACCTATAGTTTTTCTTCTATTTGGGAATAATTTGTTCATTTCTAAAAAGCCCCCATTTCATTGCTAATAATTTGAAAATTATATTAATTCATCCATATTAATTTTATCACTAATTATTACTTTAAAGCAAGGATATATATATAATAGTTGGTTTAAAGCAAGCTAATTATAAAAATCAGGTTATAAACATAAAACTCCCGGTAAAAATCCGGGAGTTTTATGTTTATAAGCTTATGATAAATCTAGTTTTTTATCTATTAGAAAAGATGTGGTTATGAAGAATCCTGCAAAACTAATAATATCAAATATGGTACTAGCAATATTTATATTAAATTCTCCACCGAAAATTTGGAAACTGGAATTAGATGTTTTAAAATTATTAGCAATTGAAGAACCACCCAAATTCAGTGTTTGAGGGAATAGGGCTTCAAGTTTAAAGGTTATCCAGCTTATTACAACTGTTAGTATAATAAAAATTATGAAAGAACCAATTTTGCCTAATTTTTTACCTTTTAAGGCTACTTTTCCAATAACCATGCAGAAGTATATAAAAGTTAAGGAAGAAATTATGCTCCATATATATCCAAATATAAAAGCGAAAATTTGACTAGGTGTAAGAGCTTTTAAGAAACTATAATATATTTCTTCTGGTACAATCAAATTAAACATCAAAATGCATACAAAAACTACAATGGATGTTTGAATTAAAGCGGTTAGCAGTCTTGAGGCTAGGATTGATGTACCAGATTGTGGAAGCGTAAATAATAAATAGCCTTCATCTCCATGCAAATATTTACTCATAATTTTTAATGAAGATATAAAAATTACTATTATGGCACCAATAGTTAAGCATATGGATAATCCAGTTACTGCAGCAATGTTCCAGGAACCTTTCTTTGTCATAAGAAGCAGATTAGCAACTATAACAGTTATACAAATACCAAGTATGGTTAGACCAGTTGATCTTAATTCATATTTTATAAGCTTAAACATTATTGAAATACCTCCCTGTACAATTCATCAATTGACTTTTTCTTATCTATTCTTAATTCTTCTGCATTGCCTTGAAGTACTATCTCACCATCAGATATAAATGCCACATCATCGAAAATTCGTTCTATATCATTTACAAGATGGGTTGTAATAATCATGGAACTATTTTCACTAAAGTTATTGATTATGGCATCTAATATTTTTTCTCTAGCAGTAGGGTCTACGCCACCAAGTGGTTCATCAAGTATATAAAGCTTTGCTTCTCTTGAAAGCACCAGGGTAAGCTTTAATTTTTCCTTCATTCCCTTTGATAAGCTTTTTACTGTGCTATTTTCATCAAGATTCATAAATATGAGTAATTCTTTTGCCTTTTTTTCATTAAAATCAGAATAAAAATCTTTGAAATACCTCACAGCATCCTTTATTTTCATCCATTTTAGAAGATACTCATTATCAGGTAAATATGAAACTATAGACTTTGTATAAACACCAGGTTTTTCACCATCTATCAGAATTTGTCCACTGGAGGCATGCAGTATGCCTGCCGCTATTTTTAAGAAGGTAGTTTTACCGCTACCATTTGGACCAAGGAGTCCTAGGATTTTTCCGGGCATTATATCTAGGTTTACTCCACGTAAGGCTTTTTTATTTAAATATGATTTGCATATATTTTCCGATTTTAATAAATTATTCATTTTGTTTTGCCTCCAGAGTTTCATTTGATACAGATTCAATTATTTCATTATCAGTAAAGCCTAAGCTTTTCATTCTAAGTATAAAGGAATCTATAATTTCTTTTGCCATTTCCTTTTTCAAATCATCTACCATATTTTTTCCCTCCCCCACGAATGTTCCGGTACCTCTTTGTGTATAAACAATTCCAAGCCTTTCAAGCTCTTGATAGGATCTTTGAAGTGTATTTGGATTTACCCTTAAATTGCCTGCCATTTCCCGCACTGAAGGTAATTTATCCTTTAATTTTAGCTTTCCTGTAACAATGTCCATTTTTATAAGGTCCATAATTTGCAGATATATTGGTGTTTTGTCATTAAATTCCTTATCCATTATTCCATCTCCTTTAAGAAAATACATTGATGTACTAGTGACCTATGTTAATAGTACACTAGAACATCAACCCTGTCAATATATAAATTAAAATAAATTAAGAAAATATTAAGAACTTTTATTGCAAATAATTAAGATATATCTACTATAATAGAATTAGTATTTTGTATTTTCTTAGAAGGGAGCTTATTATGGACAAAGAAGTTATTTTAGTGGTTGATGATGAAAAAGAAATTAGAGATTTAATAGGAATATACCTATCAAATGATGGCTATAGTGTTATTAAGGCTGCTAATGGAGTAGAAGCTTTAGCTGTTTTAAAAGATGAGCTTGTGGATTTAATTATACTAGATATTATGATGCCTATTATGGACGGACTGGAAGCTTGCATCAAAATAAGAGAATATAAAAATATGCCTATTATTATGCTTTCAGCTAAAAGTGAAGATATGGATAAAATCATGGGACTTACTACAGGTGCAGATGATTATGTTTCTAAACCATTTAATCCACTTGAACTTTTAGCTCGGGTAAAATCTCAGTTGCGAAGATATATGCGGGTAAATGTAATTGAAGCAAAGGATGAGAGTATAATTGAGGTAGACGATTTATATATAAATACAAACACCCATGAGATTAAAGTTGGAGATAAAGACGTAAGGCTTACACCAAGAGAATTTGATATATTATTACTTATTGCAAAAAACAGAGGCATTGTTTTTAGTGTAAAGAGAATATATGAAACTGTGTGGAAAGAAGAATTTATGGAATCAGATAACACTATAATGGTTCACATAAGAAAGATAAGAGAGAAAATAGAGGAAAATCCAAGAAAGCCAAGGTTTATTAAAACTATTTGGGGAGTAGGTTACAAAATTGAAAACTAAATTTGCTAGCATAATTAAAGTAATATTGGCTCCATTTATAAGTGTATCATTTGCAATTAGGGATAAAGTGAAAAAAAGTATAAGATTTGAATTAATTTTAATTTTTGCTATGTGCCTTTTTATAGCTATGATAATTGGCGGTGTATCTAATAGGGTTCTAGAGGGAAAGAACAAACATACAAAAACAGATTACAGTCAAAATAGAATAGTTTATGACCGTGACAGGGATATAGATAGCAAATTACTATCAGTAAGTATTGCATTCCTATCTTTTTTAATAATTTTTTATTTTATAACTAATAAAAAGATGAAATATATAGAAATTATATCTATAGGGCTTTTAGAAATATCTAAGGGAAATTTAGATTATAGGATAAAAAAATATGGCAAAGATGAGTTATCAATACTTGCAGATAATATAAATTATATGGCTGAGGAGCTCAAAACTAAAATAGATAGTGAAAGAAAAGCAGAAAAAACAAAGAATGATTTAATAACAAACGTTTCTCATGACCTTAGAACACCATTAACTTCAATCAAAGGATACTTGGAACTTATAAAAGATAAAAAATATACGCAGGAAAATCAGCTGGATCAGTATGCAAATATATCTTATAATCAAGCAGAAAGACTTGAACTATTAATTAATGACCTATTTGAATATACAAAACTTGCAAATAATGCAGTAAAGTTTGAAAAACAAAATATTGCCTTAAACGAATTGCTTGACCAACTAATTGAAGAGTTAGTACCAATTTTTGAGAATACCACCGTGACCATATCTAAGGAATTTATAAAAGAAAAAATAATTATTAATGTAGATCCAAATAAAATTGCAAGAGTGTTTGAAAATCTATTAATAAATGCCATAAGATATAGCATTAAGCCTAGCGAGATAAAAGTAATACTCACTGTGGATGGTAGTTATTCATTAGTGTCTATCAAAAATAAATGTGAAGAAATAAGTGATGATAATTTAAGTAAAATATTCGATAGATTCTATAGAGTAGAAGAATCAAGATCATCTAATACTGGAGGAAGTGGCCTTGGCCTTGCTATTGCTAAAAGTATGGTGGAACTACAGGATGGATTTATAGAGGCAAAGTATGAAAATGGTTATGTGAATTTTAATGTAAAATTTAAGATTATAAATGAGTAAATCTTAAGGAAAAATTAAGAAATAGTTCAGAGGAACTTAATAAAGCAATGCTATACTAAATATATAGGAAGTTGGATATGCTTTCTAAATTTTGTAAAAATTTGGAGGATTAAATATGAATAAGAAGATTGTTGCAATTGCCACAGTTCTAGTGGTTAGCGGGGGTGTACTCATGGGAACTGCTTATGCTAGCT
>Ga0209125_1003621_pt1 | contig 10435 bp, 6 predicted proteins | sample BarGraIncub1131A_FD_184503 | JGI IMG/M metagenome (GOLD analysis project Ga0209125, IMG submission 184503) | Arctic peat soil microbial communities from Barrow, Alaska - Barrow Graham LP Incubations 11-31A (SPAdes) (version 2) | ecosystem: Environmental > Terrestrial > Soil > Wetlands > Peat... | reverse complement strand
GGAAGGTAAGTGGAAGTTTGGTCTAGCGGGGTCGTGTTACGCGATTCGCTATATATTTCATAGACTTACGACGGTTTTACTGGTTCCTCAGCTGTACCATTACTTCCGCTTTATTATAATCAGGGCGGAACTGGGGGCGGATCAGTCTGGGCCTTCAACGCAACCAACGCTTCTTTCTCACAGGTGACCATGCCCGCCAAAGGTGGAAAAGATTTTGGATACGGCGCCCTTTCGATTGATCCATCCAATACGAATCATGTCATCATTGTTTCCAATGGGTGGTGGCGAGGAAGGGATTATCCGAGAATCCCAAGTACTTTTATTCCACACGAAGCGATGTACCAAAGTTTAGATGGAGGAAAGTCCTGGAAGGATATCTTGCTCAACGCAACCTTTGATACGGTGAGTGCCGCATGGGCTTCCACGAGTAACCCAGGGTGGCTCACTGCACTCGCTATTGACCCCGCAAATTCTGACCACGTTACCTTTGGAACAGGAGGTGGAATCTGGAGTACCTTCAATGGCACAGCAACCACTCCTACATGGTCTTTCACCGACAAAGGCATCGAAGAAACAGCAGTGCTCGGAATGTTCAGCTCTACCACGGGAGCGCCTGTAGTCAGCGTCATGGGTGATGTGGATGGTGCTTACCATGCCGATATTGCGACGGCACCGCGCACACGCCATCAAGTTGAGATTGGAACAAATTTTGACATCTCTGTTGCAAGCCTTGCGCCCAACAAGGCAATCCGAATTCACGAGCAACCCAAGGAAGGGTTGGGTGGATATTCCGAGGATGGAGGCAAAACGTGGACCGCTTTTGCAAAGTATCCGGCTTTTGTGGCGAACTCTTCGGGAACCTCCAACCAGTCAAACTTTGCGGCAATCTCCGCAGATGGTTCTTCGATCGTCATCAACATGCAACAGTACGGTGTGTCTTACTCAAAAGACAAAGGAGCCACGTGGACAAAATCGTCCACAGACGCGTCATTACTTTCTTCCGTAGATGGTGGCTTTCGCGTGCTCGCAGATCACGTGACACCTGGAGTCTTTTACATCTATAACACCCAAACGGGTATCTTCTACCGCTCCACCAATAGCGGTGTATCCTGGACTGCAATGAATTCATCTCTGCAAAAAGGGGACTCATGGGCTTGGGGCTATTTCCACGCCTTTGTTTCTCCCAAAGCTGCCGGTGAAATCTGGTTTACCCAAGGCCAAATATTTGGTGGAGTTTCTGTAGGTGAAAATGTGGTTTACCGCTCCACAGATGGCGGAGCAACTGTGACCCCTGTGAGCGGACTCTCTTCAGCCTCAGCCATTGGGTTTGGAAAAGGGCTGAACGATTTAACTCCAGCCATATACGTCTACGGCGTGAACTCCAGCAGTGTCAAAGGTTTGTTCCGATCTACAGATAACGGGGTGACATGGACCCAAATTGATGATATTGCACATCAATATGGAGGCATCGCCATGATTGTCGGTGATCCTTGCATCTATTCGCGCATCTACTTCACTGGTGCAGCCGCTCGCGGTGTTCTTTACGGGGAAGAAACGGGAGTCGCAAACAACACATGCTCCGCAAGGTCTGATTATGTCGCGAAACCAGTAGGCATTAAGCCTACTGAGGCGTCTTTGCATGAATTTACTCGTAATGGAATGCAGCTCAACTCCGATAAGCCAATTCACCTTGTCAATCTTTCAGGACAAATCGTCAAAGTATCTATATCATTACATGCAAAAGAAGAATTGGACTTACATGGAGTTCACCAAGGCCTCTATATCGCTTATAGCGGAGCGAAAGCAATGCCACTGATCATTCAATAACAATGGATTTCGCATGAGCATCAAGAGAATCCACTCGGCTATTCTGATGGTTATTCTTACCGCTTCCCTTGCATTATGTTGGAGTATTAACGGCACAGTCACTTCCAATAAAGGCGGGATTCTCCCAGGAGTGATCGTTGCTGTGGTGGACTCATCCTTTAAAGATACAACCGATGTTCAAGGTAAATTTGCACTGCAAAGTCAGAGCGTCGTATCCATCCAAAACGCGAATTCTGCAGTGTCACAGAATGGTATCAACGTGCGACTTCGCGGCAGCATTCTTGAAATTCACAGCAACCATTCAGGCCAGGCAGATATAAGGGTTATCGATGTCCAGGGAAATATTCACTGGAGCCAGAGCGTGAAACTTGGCACCGGTACCCAGCAGATTCATGTGCCCGAGCAAAGCCTTGAAGGAATGCGCTTCGTCCGCATTCAGGAAAATGAGAACCTGGCAGAGACTCTGCTTCAATCAGAATCTCGCGCACTCGCGTTAATCGCCGTTGCCTATCCCAAGTTTCTGTTTCACAAGCAAGGTTACCAAGACACAACATACACCATGACCTCAACGACTGCAACAGGTATTGCCGTTGTCATGCGCGATACGGCCCTAGTCGCAACTTGCCCAACCCAGAAGCTTACCGCGAAAGATTATTACCGCTCTGTGAATGTGAAGGGGGTGGATCGCACCTATATTCTGCATGTTCCAGCCGCCTATGATGCGACTAAGCCTGCGCCTCTTGTTGTTGATTTTCATCCCTTAACAGGCTCCGGCTCCGTGGAAGAGGGCGCATCTCCCTACAAAGCAGTGACGGATCCAGAGGGAGTCATCACGGCATACCCAGATGGTGTGAGCGGTCCCGGAGGAAACGCCTGGAATGTAGGCCCATGCTGCACGACTGCTGACGACACGGCTTTCGCACGGGCAATGGTTGTCGATATCGAGAAGGTTGCATGCATTAATACCAAACGGGTTTATGCTGTCGGCTTTTCCATGGGTGGAGGGATGACTCATTATTCCGCATGTCACCTGACGGATATCTTTGCAGCGGTAGCCCCTGCGGCTTTTGACTTGTTGACAGACAACGTGGATAATTGCAAACCATTTCGCCCTATCTCGGTCATCTCTTTCCGTAGCACTGGAGATCAATTCGTTTTTTATGACGGTAGGGCTTCCTCTCAAGTTCCGACCATGCCAATCACTTTCCTCGGCGCCCAAGCAACGTTCAAAAAGTGGTCTGAGCTCAATACCTGCGTGGGAACCCCCTCCATTGAAGACATCAATGGTTGCTCTACCTATTCGAGTTGTGCTTCGGGAGTCCAGGTTACACTTTGTACGAAACAGGGTGGTAATCACGATTATGGAAACGCAGACGTGGGGTGGCCTTTCCTCAAGAAATATACTCTTCCCTAGTGAATCTAGGCAATCTGTTGACGTGCATGCAACGCCAGTAACGAGACAAAAATTCGGAATAGCGATGATAAAAGGTGCAACGGATCAACTGTTACGCATATAGCCAGTGCACGCCCACATGGGTGAGTGGCAGGGTTGCCACCTTGTCGTGCAACGCATAGGAATCCTTACCAGGGTAAACCACCCATAGCTTCTCCAACTCTAAATCCGCTAGCGCAGAATGCATGGAGCGAGTCATGCGCGGAGCATCTTCGAATTTGAATTCAATCGCCCAGTTTTTCCCATGCGTAGTCCAGAATATATCCACTTCCGCACCGCTATGAGTCGCCCAGAAATACAATTGCTCGCTGCGTAATCCAATACTCTTGGCGCATTCCTCTAAGGCATAGCCTTCCCACGAGGCACCCAATTTCGGATGGGACTGCAGCTGTGCCATGGTGGAAATCCCTTGTAGCTGATGAAAGATCCCACTGTCTCGAATATATACTTTAGGGTTTTTCACCAAACGTTTAGATGTATTGGGAAACCATGGCCGCAACACACGAACCATAAAGGTATGTTCCAATAAGTCGACATAGCTGCGCACAGCATTGTCGCTTACCTGCATCGAACGGCCTAGCTCCGAATAGTTCAATATATTCCCATGTACATGGGCGAGCATGGTCCAGAAGCGCCGAATGGTGGTTGCAGGAATGCGAATGCCAAAAGATGGAATATCGCGCTCTAGAAATGTAGAGATATAATTTTCCAACCAATCTTGACATGCTAAATCATCTTCAGCTAAAAAAGCCCGCGGAAAACCACCGCGCAGCCAGTGCGTCCAAATATTGTGGACACCGACATCCACAAGCCGAAAGCCCGCCAAAGGCAGAAACGATATACGACCGGCAAGGGACTCGGAACTCTGCTGTAGTAAATCCTGATTCGCACTCCCTAGAAGCAAAAATCGCCGCTCGGAATTTTGATCCACCAAGAACCGCAGCAATGGGAATAGATCCGGTTTGCGCTGGACCTCATCGATCATCACCAAACCATTTAATGATTCGAGCACGGTTTGGGCTTGCTCTAGACGCACAATATCCCTAGGATTCTCCAAGTCGAACGAATGGTCGGGGAGCACACCTTTGGCAAGCGTTGTCTTGCCACATTGGCGAGGCCCCAAGATGGTGGTCACCGGGTTCTGCTTAATTTTCCGCTGAATTTGAGCAATTTCGCCATTTCGATCGAGCATAAACTACAATATAGAAAATTCGAACCGTATATTCGATATTTCAATGTTGTTTTCTCTGCGTCTTCAGTCTCAAAAAAAGTGGAACACAGCCGCCTGTATTCCACTTTCCGTTTAATAGTAACCGCCCCAGTTCGCTGGACTGCTGGAACATGGTGTTCGTGTATTACACTTTACACTTTACACTAGCGCCCCTTGCGGGGATGCCGCTAAACCGGTTTCATCACGAAATTCACGAGCTTGCCAGGCACCACCACGACCTTGATCATCGCCATGCCCTTCATGAATTCCTGCATACGCTCGCTTGACCGCGCCAGCGCTTCGAGATCGGCATTGGAGGTGTCCTTGGCGACTTCGACCTTGGCGCGCAATTTGCCGTTGATCTGGAACACCACTTCGACCACGTTCTCGACTGCAAGGGCTGGGTCTGCAATAGGCCAAGCCGTGTGAGTCATGGAACCCTCATGACCAAGCTTAGCCCAGATTTCTTCGGCCAAATGCGGTGCAAAGGGGTGCAGCAATTGCGTAAATACTTCGCATACGTTGCGGTGCTTGGCAGGTGCCTTCATGAGCTCGTTGCTGAACACCATGAGCTGCGAGATCGCGGTATTGAAGCGCATGCCTTCAATGTCGTCGCTCACCTTGATGATGCTCTGGTGCATGAGGCGAATCAGTTCGGGGCTTGGGACTGCGTCGGAGTAAACAGGGTCCACATCTTCATCACCTACGATGGCACGCCAGGCGCGCGAGAGGAAGCGGTACATTCCTTCAAGGCCCGCAGGTTGCCAAGGCTTGGTCGCATCCAAAGGTCCCATAAACATTTCGTACAAACGCAGCGCATCGGCACCGTATTCGGCCACCACGTCATCGGGATTGACGACATTTTTTAGCGATTTGGACATTTTGGCCACAATCTGCTTGAGCTCTTCGCCTGTTGTCTTGTGGAAATACTTACCTTCGCGCTCGTCGACTTCATCGCTGGGCACCTTGGCACCGGCCTTGTCTTCGTAAGCAAACGCGAGAATCATACCTTGATTGAAAAGCTTCTGGTAAGGCTCATCGGTAGTCACCAGACCCAAATCGAACAAAACCTTGTGCCAGAAACGGCTGTATAACAAATGTAATACGGCATGCTCGGCACCACCGACATACAAGTCCACCGGCATCCAGTAAGACTCTTTGAGCTGGTCAATAAAGCGTGCTTCGTTATTGGGATCGATGTAACGCAAGTAGTACCAGCAGCTACCCGCCCACTGCGGCATGGTATTGGTTTCGCGACGACCTTTGCGGCCATTTTTGTCGACCACGTTCACCCATTCGGTAGCGTTGGCCAATGGCGATTCCCCAGACTCACCCGGTAGGAATTTGTCCATCAAGGGCAGTTCCAAAGGCAGTGCGGATTCATCGAGCAAGGTTACTTCGCCATCTTCCCAATGGATCACAGGGAACGGCTCACCCCAATAGCGCTGACGGCTAAAGAGCCAATCGCGAATCTTGTAATTGACGGTAGCCTTGCCCAGGTTCTGCTGGCCCAGCCAAGAAATCACGGTAGCGACGCCTTCGGCTTTGTTCAGGCCATTGATGTCGAGAGCGTTTTCGATACTTGCGCTGCGGATGTATTTGCCATCTTCGGTCCAGCACGCGGTGCCTTCCATGACCTGGGCGCGCAATTCCTCATTGCAGCTAGCGTCTGGTTCCATGATGCAAACCACTGGCAGATGGAACTTGATTGCGAATTCGAAATCGCGGGTATCATGGGCAGGAACCGCCATAATAGCACCCGTGCCATAACCCATCAATACATAGTCGGCGATCCAAATGGGAATTTGTTTGCCATTGATCGGGTTGATCGCATAGGATCCGGAGAACACGCCGCTCTTGTCTTTGGCAAGTTCAGTGCGGTCCATGTCGCTTTTAAGCGTCGCCGCGCGTTTGTATGCATCCACGGATGCTTTGTGTGCATCGGTGGTCAAACTTGGCACTAGCGCGTGTTCGGGGGCAACCACCATATAGGTCGCGCCAAACAAGGTATCGGGGCGCGTGGTATAAACGCGCAGCTTTTCGGCAGTAGGCTTGCCCGCCGCATCGGCAATGGCAAAGTCCACTTCGGCACCGGTGGAACGACCGATCCAGTTGCGCTGCATGTCCTTGATGCCCTCGGTCCAATCCAAGGATTCCAGGCCTTCCAAAAGGCGTTCGGCATAGTGCGGAATGCGCAAGAGCCACTGTTTTAGATTCTTGCGCTCGACCTGGGAACCGCATTTTTCATGGGCACCATCGTTGAGCACTTCTTCGTTGGAGCACACGATGCGGCACTTGTTGCACCACCATACCTGCGCATTGGCGTAATAGGCCAGACGCTTTTCGTCCTGGTAGGCGCGCACGGCCTTGGGACCATTGGCCTGCACGTCGGCCGGGATCGGCAGTTCGGCAATGGGGCGACCCTTCTGAATCGAGGCATCAAACCAGGTATTGAAAAGCTGAATAAAGATCCACTGTGTCCACTTCACGTATTTCGGGTCAGTAGTATTGATCTCGCGGTCCCAGTCGTAGCTCAGGCCCAGACCCTGAATCTGCTTGCGGAAATTGTCGCAATTCTTCTGCGTGGTGACCGACGGATGCGTTCCGGTCTGAATCGCATACTGCTCGGCAGGGAGTCCGAAAGCGTCCCAGCCCATGGGATGCAGCACATTGAAGCCCTTAGAACGCTTGTAGCGGCACACAATATCGGTGGCGGTATAGCCTTCCGGGTGGCCTACATGCAGGCCCGCGCCGCTCGGGTACGGGAACATATCCAGACAATAGAACTTCGGCTTGGAAGTATCGTCAGTGGTCTTGAAAGTCTTATTGGCGAGCCAAAACTGCTGCCACTTGGGTTCGATCGCGGAGGGGGTATACTTTGCCATGGAGGCCAATTTAGAAAGAGTGCAAAGTGCAAAGCGCAAAGTGCAAAGTGAAATGCAAATAAATCGAGTTTTTATCGCATTTTAGTCCAAATTCAACACATTCCTAGGAATCTTCAGCGAAAGAAGAGCAGTGCCTCCCTCCGCTGAACGCGAGCTTACTAGACGCCGATCTGCATCAGGACTTGGTTGTCTGGGCTGTTAAAGTCTACCCACTTGATGTAGACCTCACGGGATTCTTTGGTGAAGGCAATGTTCTTCTGCATGACTTCGGTCATGAAGGGAGTCCAGCCTTTGGGACCAATATCCGGCATGGAGCCCACGAAAAGCGATTCTAGGCAAGTGAATTCCTGCAGCTCCACCTTCTCGAATTCCCCCTGGTAAGCGGAATAATCGACCACAGGAACGCACATTTGCAATTCAAATTCCGTATCCGGATTTTCATCGCACCCCCTGTACACAAATACAGCCGCACCCGCCACCTGTAGGCCGCTCTTTTCCACTTCAGCCCACATTTTACAAGGCCACTCGCCAAAGGCGCTGACAATTGTCTTGAGGGTTGTGCGCACCGTTTTGACAATTGCCTTCTGTGAAGGCATGATCTTCTTTTCCATGATTTTTGACTCCTTTTACCCGATGATTCGGGCATGAAATCAAGATAGAACCGAGTAGTGACAGCCCTATGTCAGCAGGCTTGTCAATTCGCGCACATGCTCCTGATACGTATGGACCAAGCGTGGAGGGGAGAAGATCTCTGCGTCGCTCGTGAAACTGAGAATCCAACGTGATAGTTCATCGAGGTCGTCGAAATAGAAGGTGGCTTCGGTCCAGCCGCGCAGTTTGCCGGTGTCAATTGCCTGTTGCCGCACAAAGCCAAAGCGAAAGCGAGTGCGCTCAAAGAGCCAGTAAAGCTGCGGGGAAAAGCGTACCACACACTCCGTGAGTGGTTTATCGGTCTTCTTCCCGTGACCATTCATGAGTCGCGACATTTCCTGCAGGTAATCATCGAGAGATTTTAGGTTTTTCAAGGTGTGCGGACCTAGGTCTTCGAGCTTGAGGATACGGTCGACACGAAAGTCCCGGTATTCATTGCGCAAAAAACACCAAGCAATAAGATGCCAGTAACCTCCATAAAAGAGAATACCGATAGGGGCCACGGTGCGAACATTTGTACTTTGTGTGTAATTGGTGTGGTATTCGATTTGCAACATGCTCCCGTGCAATAGGGCTTGTTGAATGGGGTGCAAAGCTTCGGGGTCGAGAATGCCTTTGTGGGGAAAGCCAATATCAGGCAAGGCTATTTTCGTTTCGAGTCGTTCGAGGTGGTCTTTCTCTTGCAGGGGCAAGGCGGCGCGGATCTTGCGGATGGCGCTGTCAAAAACGGAGGTGTGATAGGAATCCAAATGGCGTTCGACGACTTTGGCAGCCAACAGAAGGCTCAGGGCTTCAGCTGACTGGAAAGACACGGGACTGAGTTGCGCATGACGCGAGAGGCTGTAGCCTACACCCGCTTCGCCTTCGATAGCGATCCCTGCCTCTTGCAGGCTGTGGATATCGCGATAGACGGTGCGCAGACTTAATCCAAAGTGCCTGCCGATTTCTTGCGCGGTAATGAGGCGACGGCTTTCGAGCAAAATGCGCAGGGCGTTCAGACGGTCAATGCGGTTCATTGGAACTAATATACCTAAGCGTCTCGCTAGATTATATGGGCATTATTGCCTACCCGCAGTAATCTTGGTGGCAAAACCCGCACCTTTTACCACATAGGTTCCTGGGGCCAAGTATAGTGGATATGAATGAGAACCTTGTAAGAACGAAGCAACGAGAGTTCCGCGTAAGGTATATACCCTGATCGATCCCGATATCCCTTCCATATGTATTTGCCCTTGTGCGTAAACGATTCGTGGAGTCGTGTGCACCAAAGATCGCGATGCGCCTATCATAGTTACTGGTGCGTTGATAACGAGGTTTGCTGCTGTATAGTCGATAAGGTAGTTGCTCCCTGCACTTATGGTTCCCAGTGTAATTGGGTATGTGCTCGTGACACTATCGGTTTTGCATTCCAGAGAACCAACTAGCGAATCATTACCAACCAGTCCAAATGCTGTGTATGAAAATACGGAAATTGTATCACCCAATGTAATCGTATCTGCATTTGCAATGATGCTTACTGTTTTTGGAGTGACAAGAAGAATACTGGGTTTATAGGTAGTCGCGTAATTGGGATTATCTAAGCTACCCAAGGCAATGTCATAGGCGCCAACGCTTTCGCCTGTTGCACGCACGAGTGAGCCCGTGAGTACATCACTTCCGATGAGGCCTGTTGTTTGGTACGTGAACACTGGATCATTTTGTCCATAGACCTTGCTTGCGGCATCGGCGGTGACGGTAAGTGCAGCCGGCGTGATGGAAAGCATTGCCGATGTGTAAGCGACTGTGTAGTTCGCATTCGCAAGAGTTCCTTTTACGATGTCATAGGAAGCAACGCTGTCGCCTGTTGCACGCGCGAGTGAGCCTGTGAGTACATCACTTCCGATGAGGCCTGTTGTTTGGTACGTGAACACTGGATCATTTTGTCCATAGACCTTGCTTGCGGCATCGGCGGTGACGGTAAGCGCAGCTGCCGTGATGGTGAGCTGTGCGGGTGTGTAAGCGACTGTGTAGTTCGCATTCGCAAGGGTTCCTTTTACGATGTCATAGGAAGCAACGTTTTCGCCTGTTGCACGCGCGAGTGAGCCCGTGAGTACATCACTTCCGATTAGGCCTGTTGTTTGGTACGTGAACACTGGATCATTTTGTCCATAGACTTTGCTTGCGGCATCGGCGGTGACGGTAAGGGCGGCTGGCGTGATGGTGAGCTGTGCAGGTGTGTAAGCGACTGTGTAGTTCGCATTCGCAAGGGTTCCTTTTACGATGTCATAGGCGCCAACGCTTTCGCCTGTTGCACGCACGAGTGAGCCTGTGAGTACATCGCTTCCGATTAGGCCTGTTGTTTGGTACGTGAACACTGGATCATTTTGTCCATAGACTTTGCTTGCGGCATCGGCGGTGACGGTAAGGGCG
>Ga0209125_1003620_pt1 | contig 10437 bp, 10 predicted proteins | sample BarGraIncub1131A_FD_184503 | JGI IMG/M metagenome (GOLD analysis project Ga0209125, IMG submission 184503) | Arctic peat soil microbial communities from Barrow, Alaska - Barrow Graham LP Incubations 11-31A (SPAdes) (version 2) | ecosystem: Environmental > Terrestrial > Soil > Wetlands > Peat... | reverse complement strand
CCATATTAGAAAAATATAAAGGCAAACAGAAAAACGGGAAAGTGTTACCGGTGATCAGTAATCAAAAAATAAACGATTACCTGGAAGAGATTGCAGATATATGCGGAATAGAGAAGAAAATTACGTTCCATGTGGCAAGACACACTTTTGCAAGTACTGTTGCTTTAGGGAACGACGTGCCGATGGAAAGCATACAAAGCATGCTTGGCCATGCAGATATAAAGACAACCCAAATATATGCCCATGTGATAAACCGTAAATTGAGCCGCGATATGGATAAAATGGCGAAAGCTGTGAATAATCATAATCCCGAAGGAAATATGGCAGCAATCAAATCCCGCATGGCTGAAAATACTGACAACGAAAAAGAAGATGTTTTGGCTTTAGTTGGAGATGAGTCCAAAATAGAATACCTGATTACGGATGAAACTTATCTGTTTGCGAAGAAAGGCAAGCTGAAAGAACTATCCGAGCGTGACTTCTTTATTTGCGTAGTTGAACGTGACTTTAAAATTTTATACAAGTCCCCGAATATAAAGTTTGCAACTAATGGAACGGAAATAATTATCGGTTCAAAGTTTTTTGGCGAGATTATGGGTGGGTATTTCAGCCTGAATAATCAAGTTGGCGTATTTGAAGATTTCCGCTATGGCATCATTAACACAAATGAGTTGAGACCAATAGTCCCTCAAAATCAACTATATCGTAAAACTGTATCTGAATAATTATCAAAGCACAATTACCATGAACAGAGGATATATAAAAATCAAAGAAACCAGCCATCAGAAATTTATTGTTGAAGCCCGGCTGGTTAACGGCAACCTATGGATTACCAAACATGAAATTGCGGACCTGTTTAACGTTCCTGTCGGTATGGTCAGCAACAACCTATGTGTCATTTTCAGATCTGGCGTATTGCGTGAAGAAGACGCTATTCGCGGTCATTTATTCGAACGGAACGGGAAGCCTTGTGGAACGACGCTTTACAATCTGGAAGCGTTGATATTTGTCAGTTACCGCATTGCCTCGTTCGAGACCCAGGCATTCAGGAAATGGGTAATGAATGCTCTTTGCGAATATACTAGGGATGATAGAAACGTCCGTAGAGGTGAAGTTTTTATCATATATAATGCCGGGAAAAATCTATCTTCAATCATTACCTTAAACTGATTGCGGATATTTTGCAAGGCCTCGGCTATCATATCATACATCTGCCGGGACTTTGTATGTCCCGGCAAATCCTTCCACGCCCTCCGATACATTTCGCCATCGGTCGCCGCTACTTTCATGGGATTACCCTTCGGGATAATCCACCATTTCATCCGCTTACCGACCGAATGCCGGAAAGAATCTCCGGGGTACGGGCAAAAAGAATGCAGAGGCAACCTGATGCGTTAAAGGTTTTGTCTGTGCATACTTTTTCCATGCCCGTAATCATATCACCTTTTGTTAGGTGATTTTACAGTGATTTCAGGATGACGACCAACACCGGCTATCACCGTAATGTATAGTCATTATCCTTTTTTCTACACTTCCCTGTTTATAATTTTTTCCACGTCAGGTTACGTGCCGGAAAGCGGTGCGGAGTTAACCACAAGGCGGGGGTTCTTTTTTAACCCCAATCTGAAATCTGAGAAAGTTTGCTGTTACACTCAAATTACGGGGCAAAGTTATTGATCGCCAGCCGGAAAAGTCAAGGGACTTAGGGTGCTACAGTGGTTAAATTTTAGGAGCAGCACCCGCCGTCACTTCGTGTTCGGTCAGCTTTTGCCTTATGTAATCCGGTGCCTGAGCTTGTCGAAAGCAAAACCAGACATTCACCCATTGACAAGAATCCGCCCGGCTCAATTTGGTCTGCCCGAAATTTAACGTAACGGCGGGCCAGATGCCAAAATAAATCCTAAGGGCATAGGTGAAACTCATGATTCCGGAATTTATAGCAGAAGTACAAATCTCTTATTCTTCGCACGTCAAGGCAAAAGATCGAATGAAAGTGACCGGCTCCAAGGATGCTGCCGATGCGTTCAGAGCAATCTGGCCGGCTTACGATCATATTGAATTCAGTTATATGCTGATGATGAATCGCCAGAACCAGATCCTCGGGTATCACCAGCTTTCCAAGGGAGGAATGACCGGTGCGGTGGTCGATGTCCGGGTTGTTTTCCAGGTTGCACTAAAAGCCTGCGCCACCTCACTGATCCTGGCACATAATCATCCGTCAGGGAATCTCGATACAAGTGATGCTGACCGGAAGATTACCCGACAAATAAAAGAAGCCGGTTTAATTCTCAACATACCGCTGCTGGATCATCTGATTATGACCACTGACTCGTATTTATCGATGGCCGACGAAGGCTTACTCTGAAAAATAAATCTCACACAATTTACAACGGCGTGCCAGATGCCAATACAAGTCCGCAAGGCAGCGGCAATAAAACGATGGATTTAAACAATTGGAAAATTATTGCAAGTTACACCCGTGCCGAAGCGATTGCAGACGGGTATCAGGTGCCGATTCTCCCGGAGATTGCAAAAGAAGCTGGAATTGTCTTTCCGGTATTCTTCACCAGGGGAGTTTATCAGAAATATGTTGTGGTTCCTGAAGGGATAGCGCACCAGGACGAAATTGGCCGCCTCTGGGATATTTTGTTCATGTTTGCGTTACATGCCAGAAAATCGGATTCGCCTGAATTGAAATTTAAGTTCTGCTGTCAACTTCCCGATGCAGGTAACTGGACTAAATATGAAAAGATCTGCGAAGGCAACCGGCTACTCAGGGAAGTCACCCTCAAAGCTGTGATTGGCCCGCTCGACCTGGAAGATCCGTCTCCTGCCATCACCATTCTGTTTCCCGACGAAGATTAAATTAAAAGAAAGGGGATTCCCCCTTTTTGCTCGCTCCCCAATAGTAATGCCTTGATCAACGACAATATCTCCTTAATGGTTAATCCCTTACTTTGGCATTGGTATTTTGATTTTTCGGTTTTATCCCGGGAATCATCCTTTCAGTATTTGGATGGCTTTCGCTTCATGCTTACAAGATATATTCACATCAATTATCAGGTTGTTTTTGCAACAATGTGACTTCATTGCCCTTTCCTTCGCTGGCATGAAGAACTTCGCGTTTACATTACCCTTGCAAGGGCATCCGGCATATTCCCTTTTGCTGTTTTTCCGGTTGGTTCTCCTGACAGAATTTGTTTTTGAATTCCATGCAAAGGTTGTTTACCATTCCACGTATCGGTCCCCTCATTCAAGGATTTTCCCGGCATATCCTCGCTGTGTTCCGGTATTCCAGTTCCTCCTTGACTGCCCCTCCATGCTGCACTGATCACCTGCATATAATTTTTAAACTAAAATTTTACTTTCATGAAAACTTTCGTAAAAAACTACATTGGAAAAGGGAAACAAGTTGCCGGATTACAAATTGCAAAAGTCACCTGTAAACTGGAAGATCTTCAAAAATTTGCCTACGAATACGATGGCATCGAATATGTCACCTTCGAGGTCGCTAAAATGAAAACTCCAGATAATTTCGGACGTGACTACACCGTTTATGTAAGCCAGAAAGAAGAAGCTGAAGAGCCTCAATCCAAAAGCAAGGATAAGCCAGCTGCCCGGAAACCGATTAAAAAACACGACAAAGTACCTGCCGATGAAGCAGGTGATGACCTCCCATTTTAAGGAGAAAAGAGCCTTGTTGATCAAGGCTTTTTTGTGGTCGCTAAAGAGCAATGTGAGTGAGAGGGTGACTTCTTCAGAAAATGAACAAGTCACCCCCTCACTTAAAAAAATAAATATCAGAGAAATACCTCGTTACACTCAAATTACGGGGCAAAGTTATTGATCGCCGTCCGGAAAAGTCAAGAGCCTTCCGGTCGCTGCGGATTAAAACACCAGGTGCAGCGCCCTCCGGCACTTCGTGTTCGGTCAGCTTTTTCCTTATGTAATCCGGTGACTAAGCTTGTCGAAGGCAAAACCAGACATTCACCCATTGACAAGAATCCGCACGGCTCAATGTTGATTGCCCGAAATTTAATTTTAACGGCGAGCCAGATGCCAATATAAGACTCCAGGCCCTATGTTTGTATAAGCATAAATTCCAGAGAATTTATTAGTTTAGAGTTGACGACAATAACAAATAAAACTCTGAAATTTATGCAAACACAAAGTAAGACATTAGATTTTGATGGTCAAAACATTTATGTTGGATTTGACGTACATTTAAAAAGCTGGAAGGTAACCATTATGACGGATGATCTAATTCTCAAGACATTTTCACAACCGCCAGAGCCGGTGGTTCTTCATCAATATCTGCTGAAAAATTTTCCTGGTGGAGTATATCATTCAGCCTATGAAGCTGGCTTCAGTGGCTACTGGATTCATAATAGTCTGGTTGCCCTTGGAATTCATTCTATTGTGGTTAATCCGGCTGATATTCCTACAACCAACAAAGAAAAGGTACAAAAAGAGGATAAGCGCGACAGTCGTAAAATAGCCAAGGCATTAAGAAGCGGAGATCTTGTTCCAATTTATGTACCTTCTTCAAAAACGCTGGAAGATCGATATCTTATACGCGCCAGAGGATTGTTGGTAAAAGACTTGACGAGAAATAAAAATAGGATCAAGTCGTTTTTATACTTTCATGGTATTAAATACCCTCCATGCTTTGACAACTCTAAAACTCATTGGTCAAAACGATTTATTGATTGGCTCGAAGGAATAGATATGAAAGAGGATAGTTCTAAATTGACCTTGTCAATTTTAGTATCTGAAGGCAAGAAATTGCGGACTACAATATTAAATGTCACAAGGAGTATTAAAGAATTATCAATCACGGTAGCATATCAGGAACAAGAAAGGCTACTACGAAGTGTCCCTGGCATTGGTCTATTAACGGCAATGATTATATTGACTGAAATTGAGACAATTACACGCTTTGCTAACACTGATCATTTTCACAGTTTTGTTGGTATAGTGCCATCAACAAGTTCCAGTGGAGAAGATGAAAAGGTTGGAGAAATTACACCAAGGGGACACACTACTCTTCGAAGTGCTATTATCGAAAGCTCATGGATTGCTGCAAGAATTGATCCTGCATTGACGAAAGCCTACCATGAATATTGTAAAAGGATGGAGCCAAACAAGGCCATTGTTAGGATCGCAAAAAAATTACTTAATAGGATAAGTTTTGTTTTAAAAACCAAGCAATCCTACAGATTATCAGTACTTAAATAACTTTCACTATAAGAATTTTTCAGTAGTGGGACTGCTACTCCTGCCCTGCAATCCATAATTGGAATTGCTATCTCCAGGCTGCAGCCCACTAACTATAAAAAATGAAGCGGGACAATGCAGCCCAATTTTACATTGGGTCTGTTGATAGAAGGATGTTTTTATAGGAATTTTATTTGTGACAATACAATGTGGTTTTCTAAGCCATAGTGGGATTCCTGCATCCATATAAAAAAGAAGGGCATTTAAAGCCCTTCCCGGATGCAGTTCATCCATAAAGCTTATTGCTAGCAGGTTGCTCCCCAGCAGAGCCTGTTTCCTCTTAGGCTTTACAATTGTAAAGTTACATTTAAAATAAAAAATGTAAAAAAAAAGCTCTGGAAAATTTGGATTACAACATAGAAGGGCAGGAGCATAAAGATTATGAGTAAATCAAATGTTGCAGAGAAAAACGCCAATGCTGCTGAAGTTACTGAAGTAAAAACCGTAGAAGCTGCTGCAGCTCCGGTGATGACGATTGTGAAAGACACGCCTGAAGAGCCACGCAAGCTCAGCCTTGATGAGAAGATCCAAAGGGTGGAAGATCTGACACTGCTGATCGACCGCTGGAGAACGCTGAACGAATCGAGACGTAAGTTGCAAACCTTTCAGATCGGAGCTGATTCACTCAGTTCTGTGATTCTGCTAAAGGATGCTGCTGGAAATGAGTTCAAAACCTCCAACTCATCAGTGATTACCTCAGTTATCGACGAGATGAAACGCACATTGGATGGGAAAGTCAAAGATGTTGAAGAACAGATCAGCCTTTGAAAAAGGGGAGCGAAAAGCTCCCTTTTTTTGGTCGTGGCGGAGAAAGAATATTGTTTTACTATTAAACAGAAAAATAAATCGGAATAATCAGTAAAACAATTATTAAAAACTATATTTTTACAAATATAAATCTGACAATCGTCAGGTCTAGTCAACCAAATTTGGAACTAGGTCTGATTCAATAGGCCTATATACGTTAGGTGTCATACTTGGTGCGCATTAAAACAGCTTACAGTAACAAATAGACAAGCAATAAATGAGACAAAGTTTAATTGACCTAATTGATGAGACAATCGTTTATAAATATGACTTACCTAATGCCGGAGTAGGAATTCTTAAATCCATATATTCCACTGAGAATGACAAGTGTTACTCTGCAAGTGATAAGGATGACTTGGCTGAAATAATTTATAATTCAATTATTGAATACTCTTTTAACGAGTTCGACATTTCTGGTAAAGACTATCAAAATCTACATACAATTGCATTAAAAAATAAATTGAAGTATAATCCTGATATTGAAGAAGAATCGAAAATAAAATATGGTTTTTTTGGAGAGGTAATACTTTACTGTATTCTTTTCATTATGTTTAAATCAAAGCCATTAATCGCAAGAGGTTATTTTTACAATCCATTAGAGAATTCAGAAACAAAAGGTTATGATTCTTACCATTTAATTGAAAATAATGGTGCAACTGAATTATGGTTCGGAGAAGTTAAATTTCATATCAGCCACACACAAGGAATTAAAAGTGTTCTTGATAATATAGATAAGGCGTTATCTGACACATATCTCGAAAAGAATGTAGTCGCAATTCATAATCATAAAAACAATCTAAACATTTCAGGTTCTGCAATTGAAACAGTATTAAATAATTGGGAAGCTAATCCATCAATAAAGATCATTGATGAAATTAAAAAGCACAAGATTAAATTAGTTTATCCAATTTTACTTATGTATGAGGATGATATGAAAGGATATGACAACAATATCAAAAAAGTAATCGATCATATACAAGCCAAATATGCATCAAAGACTTTTGCCTTATCTATTAATTACAGCGTGTTTTTCATACTTCTTCCAGTAGAAAAAGTTAAGGAAATTAAATTAAGTGTTATACAATGGATAGAATCAAAGAAACGACCAATGTTGTAATTGAAATCAACAAATACCGAAATCAACAAATCAATGATTATGATTTGATTAAAACTGTATGCAATTATTTTGATGAAATAAAAACCGAGAACATTTCTCAATCAGATTTACGTTTTTTGAAATACATTGCCAATACTGTTGGTATTCCTCATTTTTTTGACTTATTGGCAAGTTTTGAAAATCAAATAATAATAGAGGATTTTGACTTAAATACATTTTCTTCAATATTATATGAAAGCACATTGCATACATCTGCCGAAGATAAGGTACATAAATATCAAAAGAACATTTTAGATTTATTTGCAGAAGGAAAACAAAATAGATTTTTTCTTTCTGCAAGTACTTCATTTGGCAAAACACATATTGTATTTGAAATTCTCAAGAAAATGAAATACAAGAACATCGTATTGATTTTTCCTACTATTGCTTTGTTATCCGAAAATTATGAGAAGGTTGTTTCAGGAAATAATTATGAATATTTCAACGATGGTTTTAAAATCCACACATTAAGTGAGGTTGGCGAATTAGGAGAGAAGAATCTTTTCATTTATACACCAGAGAGATTTTTGTCTTTTATGGAGAAAAATGAAACAAGGTTAAACTTTGACTTTGCCTTTGTCGATGAAGTTTATAAAATTGATAATGACTATTTAATTGATGACGAGTTAAAGGAAAATGAAAGAGATGTTGCATATCGCCTCGCTGTTTTTTACACTTTAAAAGATAATGTTGACGTGTTATTAGCTGGGCCATATATTGACTTTTCTAAATCAGAAGACTTAAATTATAACGATTCTTTTAATCGTTTCTTGTCACAGAATAAAATAGAGCTTATCGATTATAATAATTATGAGATAGTCAATAAAACATATTTTAATATTGTAAATAAAACAGATAACTTCAAGGGAAATGAATTATCATTTGTTTTTAGCAGTAATAATAAAGATCGAATGCTTATCGAAATTATTCGAAGCATTGTTTCAATTAAAGAAAACACGATTATTTATTGCCCATTAAGAAGACAGGTTGAAAGCTATCCAAAAAAAATTATCGCTTCAGGTGTTTTGAGTAATCATGACACTTCTGAGTATGAAGATTTCATTAAACACATATCTAACAACTTTAAAGAAGAATGGACTTTAATACAAGCTTTAAAAAGCGGCATTGGTTTGCATCATGGGCTTGTTCCAAAATATATACAAAAAGAAATAGTATCACTATTTAATAGAAAATTATTAAAAGTCCTTATTTCAACAACGACAATTACTGAAGGTGTAAATACATCTGCGAAAAACTTAATAGTTATAGACAGCAAAAAAGGAGATAAACCACTTAAAAAATTTGACGCTAAAAATATTGCTGGACGAGCTGGACGTTTTTCGCAGCATTATAGTGGACGCGTAATTGTTTTGCAGAATGATTTTATGAGGGTTCTTGAATCTAAACCGGAGGGAATCAAGCATAAAAATTTCGATTTATCATCGCCTAAAAATGAAATTGATTTATATTATACAAATGATGAGTATTTATCCGATGCAGACCAATTACAAAAAATCAATATCCGTCAAGAACAACTAAGTAGAAACATACCTGATTATATTTTCGAATTTTATAAAGTTGTAAGTCGTGTAGATAAAATAAAAATTTATGATGAGATAATAAAGCTCAGTCGTAATGAATTGGGAAGGATACCCATTTTAATTGGCAAATTAAACTTTATCATGGATATTGATAATGATGGTTTTCAAGTAATACTAAATGTAATAAGACCTATTATAAAAAACCAAAAACTTAATTTTCTAATTGATCAAAAAGATAAAAATAACATGTATTCAGTTTTGGCTCATATGGTTCATTTTTATTTAGCAGGTGGATTTAATAGTTCAATGGAATATAGACTTAAATCCGGTGACAAGATTGACGCTGCTATTAGGAAAACAGCTGAATTCATATATAATACCCTAAAATATCAGTTGGTTAAATATTTGGGTGTATTTAATATTATGTATAAATTTCATTTATCACAAAAAATGAATGTCGAATTTGGAAATGTGTCAGGCATAGATATTTTATTAATTAAATTGGAATACAATGCCCTATCACAAGAAGGAAGGGTCGCAAGTGATTATGGAGTGCCATCAAATATTGTTGAGTACTATGAAAATCCAGATAGATCAGAAAGAATAAAAGCAAGATTTGACAATTATGAGCAAAAAATATTCAATAGAATAGACAGAATTATTAGTAAAAATGACTAAAAGCAAAATAAAAAAATTACGAACGCCTATCAGCAAGCTACCCGGCAAGTCGGGTTTCAGTGCTTCGTTGACAGTATCCCAAAGAATCGGGATGAAAGCAGCCTCCCGCACGTGAGGGATTCATCGATTAAATCCCGCCCTGCATGTAGCGGAAAGTTATGTTCTAATCTGTTAGACTATTTTGAGTTATATAAGACCTATGGACAACGATGTAAATTACATGATTGGTGAAATCTTAGAGGGAGAAAATAATTCTCCCCAAGATGGGAATCATTATATAGTTTTCTTTGAAGAATTAGATGGACGTGATTTTGTTGGAGCAATGATTAGCACTAAAAAGTACCACAATAGAAATTTGCCAATGTCTCCATCACACTTTGAGACACACAATTCAGAGCAGACACAATGGGCAGTTTCATATCGAGGGAGCTATTTAGTACCAGCTAAACTACATAAGTTTAATGAAATGGGGCCTTTCCACAAAGTTGGACAATTGACACGAGACGGAATAGAATTCTTATTAAATGAAATAGGTGATAAACCTTTATATCCATGGGAGTTATATGTTGCAAATCTTTGAGATTGGTGCTGATTCATGTAGTTCTGTGATTCAGTTAAGGGATGCTGCTGGGAATGAGTTCAAAGCCTCCAATTCCTCAGTGATCACCTCAGTAATCGATGAGATGAAACGGACATAGAAGGTGAAAGTCAAAGAGGTTGAAGAACAAATCAGCAGACTAAACAAAAACACACACTACAATTTGCATTTTAGTTTTTTTTGTTGATATTTGAATTGTATTATTTGCATCAAATAACTAAAAATCAAAAAAATGGCAACAATTTCATCATCAGATCTTTACTATAAAGATTATTGAGGTGTTCGCTTAGTAACTAATCTTATCTTTGTATCAAAGATAATTAAAAATGAAATTTATAGGAGAAAACATCATTGAATTTTCAGAGAGTTTTAAGGACGAT
>Ga0209125_1003619_pt1 | contig 10438 bp, 7 predicted proteins | sample BarGraIncub1131A_FD_184503 | JGI IMG/M metagenome (GOLD analysis project Ga0209125, IMG submission 184503) | Arctic peat soil microbial communities from Barrow, Alaska - Barrow Graham LP Incubations 11-31A (SPAdes) (version 2) | ecosystem: Environmental > Terrestrial > Soil > Wetlands > Peat... | reverse complement strand
CTAATTTTCCTAAATAATAAGCTAATATCGAACCAAATGTTCCTCCAAGTGTTCCTATAAGTATTGTTGGGATTATACTCAACCTTCCTGTATAGCTTAAATAACCTCCAAAAGGAAGTATTGCCTCACTAGGTATTGGAATACATGCGCTTTCAAGGGTCATAAATATAAAAACCCCAAAATACCCCAATTTACCCATAACCAAAATTACCATGTTAATTATACTTTCTATCATATGTTCCTCCCTTATATTCAAAAACTTGTTACAAGTATAAACTTTTTGATACCAATATTTTTGCAGTTAATAAGCGTATTATACCATAATAATTATATATATCCTTTTATATAATGAAAGTTGACTTATTACTTACAGCTTCTTCAGTTACATTATTTATAGATTGACATCTCTTATAATATTGATTACCACTTATTGGAGTCAACTTTATTACTAAGTTTTTAGAGTATCTAAAAAAGCCTTGAATTACCTTCTGGTATTTCAAGACTTTTAGAAACTCTATAATATTTAGAACCATATATTTATCAGTGCTCTTATTCTAGTACTTAATTTCATATTCGCTAGTTGCTGTATTAATAAAGGTAACTAAACTTCTTACACCACATTCAACCATACTACTTACCGCTATATCTGTATAAAATGCCATGTGCTGTGTCATTGTAACATTAGGAAATTGCCTTATATACGCCATTTGTCTATTGGTCAATATATCTAAACGTCTATCATGATGGTAAATTTCTTCTTCATTTTCAATTACATCTAATCCTAATCCACCTATCTTATGGGTTTCAATTCCAACAATAACATCTTCGATATCCATAAGTTCTCCTCTAGCACAATTAATTAATATAACTCCATCTTTCATTTTGCTTATAGATTCTTTATTAATCATGTGATAAGTATCTTTAAGTAAAGGTGTATGTAGAGTTATAACATCACTTTCCTTATACAGAGTATCTAAATCCACATATTTTGCCTTTTCTCTTACCTTATCATTTGGATAAGCGTCATAAACTACTATTTTGCAACCAAACCCTTGTAAATAATCAATTACAGTAGATCCTATCTTGCCACTTCCCAAAACTCCAACGGTAAGATTTTTCATTTCCTTCCCTTGAAGTCCATCTAAGGAATAGTCATTTACATTACCACGAAACATTGCTTGTTTATAATTTCTAATACACATAAGCATGAGCATTAAGGTAAAATCTGCAACCCCATTTGGCCCATAGTTTGAATTACCCACTTTGATTCCAATTCTCCGTGCATAATCAATATCAATGTGATTATATCCAATAGTTCTAGTGGAAATATACTTAATATTAAATACCTTTAATTTATTTAATATTATTGAATTTATTTTACTTCGACCAAGAATAGTGACACCTTCACAACCCTTTGCTAATTCTATAGTTTCATCATTTAATGTTTCTTTAATATATATAATATCAATATTATATTTTTCTGCGATATCTTCAAAAATTTTTTGCTCATATTCTCGTACTTCATAAGCTATTATCTTCATAATTAAGTCACAGTTAAAACAATTGTCATTCCGAATGTATTATTATTAATCTTTACAACTTTCATATTTTTTTCTGAATCGTTTTCAATAACTTTATACTTTCCACCAGTTAATCGCCATTCTACAGAATAGCCATCTTCTATAGCTTTTTTAACCTTTTTACAATCAGCAGCAGGAACATATCCTACATGCCCAATCTCTTCATGAACTACTTTTATTGCTGTAGGATCATATCTATTCTCTGGTTCTTGAATCAATTGTATTTCATGATCCCCAGACATACGCACTTCATATATCTTGTCTTCGTCCAGATACTTTTCTAATATTTTCTCATTTGATAAACCCTCATACAGATCATTTATATCCTTTTCTTCTTTAACCATAGATTTTATCTCTCTCTGAATTACTATATCAGAAATGCCCTCTACCTTAAATGTTATTTTTTCCTTTTTTTTATTGATTTGTACTTCTTTTGGCTTGATAACGTTTTCTTCTACCTTTACTGTGTTTACCAACTTGTTTTTATCCTTCTTAAATAAAAAATTAAAAAGTCCCATATTAATTCCCCCTTTTTCTCATTATACTCTCCGAAACACATGTTAATACTTATATTATACAACATTTTATTGTAATTGGACGAGAAAAATATTCAACAGATACCAAACTTTTAACTAAACTTCCACCTTGAACGCTATTGCATCTATTATAGTTCAATATAAATTAAGCTTAAGCCATTGAGTTTCAATGGTTTAAGCTTTTTTACAAATTGCAGTTATATCAATAATTTTATAATACCTTTCCCTCTAAAACAACGGAAGACAAAAGCTCACCGTTATCTTTTGTTATTCTTTAGTTGAATTTAATACACTATTGTGCCTTCCATATGCGAAGTAAACTACAAACCCTATTGCAAGCCATACAACAAATCTAATCATTGTTATTACTGGTAGCTGTGTAATTAGGAATCCACAGAATAAAACTGCAAGGCCAGGTACAACTGGTGAAAAAGGCACTTTAAAGGATCTCTTAATATCTGGTCTTGTTTTTCGCAAAACTATAATTGAAATTGAAACTATAATAAAGGCTGCAAGGGTTCCTATATTAGTTAATTCCGCAACTACACCAATTGGAGTGAATCCAGCTGTTAATGCAGTAACTATACCAACTAATAATGTACTCTTTGCTGGAGTTCCAAATTTAGGGTGTATTTTGCTAAAAACCTTTGGAAGAAGACCATCTCTTGACATTGCAAACAATACTCTCGTTTGTCCAAACATCATTACTAAAAGGACCGATGTTATACCACAGACTGCTCCTACTGATACCAGTGCAGAACCCCAGTTTACGCCTACTTTTTGAAGTGCAAATGCAACTGGAGCTGCTGTTTCCTTAAAGTCTAAATAAGGCACCATACCTGTAAGAATAGCTGATACAACTATATAAAGTATTGTGCAAACAATAAGTGAAGTTATAATTCCTATTGGTAAATCCCTTTGTGGGTTTTTTACTTCTTCAGCAGCTGTTGAAACTGCATCAAATCCAATGTATGCAAAGAATATTATAGCTGCACCCTTGAAAACTCCACTCCAACCATATGGCATAAATGGGGTCCAATTTGCAGGATGAACGTGGAACACGCCTATGCAAATAAATAATAAAATAACAATAAGTTTTATACCAACAATTACATTATTAAACTTAGCACTTTCACTAACTCCCCTTGTTAATAGTGCAGTAATTGCTGCTATGATTAATATTGCAGGAAGGTTTATCATTCCGCCATGAATTCCCGGAGCATTTATTAATGCTGGTGGAAGGTGAATTCCTGCTGATTCAAGAAGACTTACCATATATCCAGACCAACCTATAGCAACAGCTGCTACTGCCACCGCATATTCAAGTAATAAGTCCCAACCTATAATCCATGCCCAAATTTCTCCAAGCGCCGCATACCCATAGGTATAAGCACTACCCGCGACGGGAACCATTGCTGCAAACTCCGCATAGCATAGACCTGCAAAAGCACAAGCTACACCTGAAATCATAAATGATATTATAAGTGCGGGTCCAGAGTAATTAGCTGCTGCTATACCGGTAAGTACGAATATACCAGTTCCAATTATAGCACCAATTCCAAGCATCGTGAGTTCGAAAGCACCGAGCACCTTCTTTAAGGATTTTCCATTTCCTTCTCCCTTGGACTGCGCTAACAAATGGTTAATCGATTTCTTTTTAAATAAATCTTGTTGCATTAATATACACTCCCCTTTTGTATATTTAATAAAAAATCAAATATACAATAATATGAATAAATTCTAATCCCATTATTCATTATATTGAATATTGACAACATTCAACAGGAAGAAAAACCATCATTTTAGGCGAACTATTATTGTAACAGCTTGTATACTACAAATTCCTAGCATATAATAAGATTTATGACGTTTTTTGTTTTTTTTTAATAACGGTGAATTAAATACTCTATTTTTGATTAAATTATATTATGCCAGTAAGTCAAAGCTGACAAATCCACCGCCAAGTATTGTACTGCGAAACCATTTGACCAAATCTATTCTTTTGATGCTTCCGCCGTCCAAGATGTCTATGAATGCGGTGCCTCCATCTACAACGTAATCCAATGAGATAATTGTCACCCAGTGCCAAGAATCCAGTTCCTTTTCATCTCCATTATCTAGATTGAGAAAAGCAATTGGTGTATCATTACACAGTGCCTTCTCCAAAAATGATATCAAATCTTGAAACTCAGGGCGAAGTAACTGATTCTCATGAATGCTTATAAGTTCAAGTTTAATATTTAGTGCTTTCGATTTAGCATAATCTATCACATAATCATAGAGCAGTTCTATTGTGGGAATTCCCCCCATTGTAGGAGTTACATATTGCCAGACTTCTTCCATCATTAATAGTGCTTCACTCTTAGCCAAAAGGGAAATGTCCTGCTTTACATCATTGTGCTTACAATTAAGATAATGAAGAATATTTGTTACAACGGTCGGTCCGCATCCAGATCTGCGTTGCCATTCGGTCATATACCATTCTTGATCGCAGCCATAATGAGTACTCAAATCATCCTCATCCATTATTTTAAATAAGTCCCTGTCTTTTATTGATATTGTTATCATACTTTTCCTCCTTCGTTAAATCATCACCTGCGGTGCTGCAATATTACGTCAAATAACATTCAGATTTTTATAAATTATATGTTTAACTACACAAATAAACATGAAGCCTTTAAGTTTAAGCCTCACGTTTATTTTTGTATGATATAGTTGACTCCTATTGTTGTATCAAACACATTCATATGTGGAAATAATGCATATTTTGAAATACCGTATTAACATTTCTCTCGTTTGGCTGCGTATTTTCAACGTGTTTGCCTTCAATTAGAACACTACCACTTGTTGGATTTTCAAACTTTTTTATTATATTATCCATTTCTAATATAACTTCTGACAATTTTTAAAGTCCCCTCCCGTATCTCATGTACTTCAATAAATAACTCTTAGAATTATTTATTGGCATCTTACCATAATGTTCATTATTTTGATGTTGTTTCCTAATTATACTATATATATGCTTAAAATAATTGCATTATATTATTTATTATCACAAATTCTAAAGGAACAATTCTTTTATAACATGTAAATGGATTAGACATAATTTCTAAAAAGATTGATATTACAAAAAACAAAAAAATATGGTACACAAAATTTATTCATGTACCAATCCCTACCTTTATTTAATTTTACCATTTTTAAAACCAGTATAATTAAAAATTATACTGGTTTTGTATTCAAAGTGAACGGAACTCTATAATAAACTGATTCCTTTTACTTATTCTTGATTAGCAAGTTTTTTGTAGCCAGCTAATCTATCCATAGCCTCTTTTTCTGTTTTAACAAATAATTCTTCTGATATTTCTGGGAATGATTTTGCTAGAGAAGAGTATCTTACTTCTCCCATTAAGTATTCTCTAAATGAAGTTGTTGGTTCTTTAGAGTCTAATATAAATGGATTTTTTCCTTCATCTTTTAAAGCTGGATTAAATCTATAAAGACCCCAATATCCAGATTCAACAGCTCTCTTAGTTTCTAGTTGTGTACAACCCATTCCAACTTTTAGGCCATGATTTATACATGGAGCATATGCAATTATTAGTGATGGTCCTTTGTACGCTTCTGCTTCTTTTATAGCTTTTAGTGTTTGAGCTTTATCAGCACCCATTGCTATTTGAGCAACATAAACATATCCATAAGTCATTGCCATCATGCCAAGGTCTTTTTTCTTAGTTCTCTTACCTGTTGCTGCAAATTTTGCTACAGCTGCACTTGGAGTAGATTTTGAAGATTGACCTCCTGTATTTGAATATACTTCTGTATCCATTACAAATATATTTACATCTTCACCAGATGCGAGTACATGGTCAACTCCACCAAATCCTATATCATAAGCCCAACCATCTCCACCAAATATCCATTGAGATTTCTTAACTAAATGATCTTTTTTGTTGAATATTTCTTTTAATGCTTCGTTATTGTCTTTCTCAGCATTTAACAATGGTAACATTTTAGACGCTGCAGCTCTTGAACCTTCTGCATCTTGTTTGTTTTCAATCCATTCATTAATAACTGTTTTTAACGCTTCACTTGTGTTCATTGTTAAAGCTTGCCTCGCTGACATTTCAACTTTATCTCTCATTTGACTAGTTCCAAGGAACATTCCAAACCCATATTCAGCATTATCTTCAAATAATGAGTTAGCCCAAGCCGGTCCCTTACCACATTTATTAACTGTATAAGGCGATGCAGGTGAACTTCCTCCCCAAATTGAAGAACATCCTGTTGCATTTGCAATGAGCATTCTATCTCCAAATAATTGAGTAATAAGTCTAGGATATGGTGTTTCTCCACACCCAGCACAAGCTCCGCTGAATTCCATTAATGGCTGCTCAAATTGGCTTCCCTTAACAGTTGATGTTCCGAGTGGATTTTCTTTCTTAGGTAAATTTATATTGAATTTCCAGTTTTGTATTTTATCTTCTTGCGTTGCAAATGGTTTCATAATCAAAGCTTTTTCTTTTGCAGGGCATACTTCTGCGCAGTTACCACAGCCAGTACAATCTTCATTACTTATACCTATTGCAAAGTGTTGACCTTCAAGTCCCTTACCAATAGCTTTTTTATACTCGTAAGTCTTTGGAGCATTTTTAAGATCCTCATCATTAGTTAAGAAAGGTCTTATTACAGCATGTGGACATACAAAAGCACATTGATTACATTGTATACATTTATCTACTTGCCATTCTGGTACGCTAACAGCAATTCCTCTTTTCTCGTAAGCTGCTGTTCCTGGCATCAAAGTACCATCTTCTATTCCAACAAATGCACTAACAGGTAAAGAATCTCCTTCTTGTCTATTCATTACATCAGCTATATTTTTAATGAAATCTGGTCTAGCTTCTATTGTATTCGCATCATCTTTAATAGTTTTCCAGCTTTCTGGAACATTAATTTTAACAATTGACTGAACTCCCTTATCTATTGCAGCATTGTTCATACTAATAACTTTTTCACCTTTTTTCCCATAAGAAGTAATAACAGCTGCTTTAAGATATTTAACTGCATCTTCTACAGGAATAATGTCTGCGAGTTTAAAGAAAGCAGATTGCATAATCATGTTAACTCTTCCACCAAGACCTATTTCTTCAGCTATTCCAACTGCATTAATTGTATTGAAGTTAATATCGTGATTTGCAATATATCTCTTCATAGTCGCTGGTAAATGTATTTCTAAATCTTCCATATTCCATATGCAATTTAATAAGAATGTTCCACCATCTTTAATTCCTTTTAGAACATCATATTTAGTTACATAAGCTTGATTACCACAGGCAACATAGTTTGCAGCACTAATTAAATATGTTGATTTTATAGCTTTCTTTCCAAATCTTAAGTGAGAAATTGTTACTCCACCTGATTTTTTAGAATCATATGCAAAGTATGCTTGAGCAAACATATCTGTATGGTTTCCTATGATTTTTATTGCATTCTTGTTAGCACCAACAGTACCATCTGATCCAAGACCCCAGAATTTACACTCTTTAGTGCCCTCAGGAGTTGTTATTATAGCTTCTCCAACTGTAAGTGATTTGTTAGTAACATCATCAACTATCCCTATTGTAAATCCATTTTTAGGAGTTTCTGCTTTTAAATTATCATATACAGCAACAATTTGAGCTGGAGTAGTATCTTTTGAACCAAGTCCGTATCTTCCGCCAACTATAACTGGTCTGTTTTCTTTATCAAAATAAGCACTTCTAACATCTTGGTATAATGGTTCTCCAATTGATCCTGGCTCTTTTGTTCTATCAAGCACTGATATTTTTTTAACTGTAGATGGTATATATTTAAAGAAATGGTCTAATGAAAATGGTCTGAAAAGATGTACTTTAAGTACTCCAACCTTTTCTCCTTTTGCATTTAAATAATCAATAGTTTCTTCAATTGTTTCACAAACTGAACCCATCGCTATTATTATTCTATCTGCATCAGGTGCACCATAATAATTAAATAAATGGTAGTCAGTCCCTATTAGTGAATTTATTTTTCCCATATATGTCTCAACTTTTTCAGGTAATGCATCATAAAATGTGTTTGCAGCTTCTCTTCCTTGGAAATAAATATCTGGGTTTTGTGCTGTTCCACGAGTTACAGGATGCTCTGGGTTTAAAGCTTTATTTCTAAATACTTCTAATGCCTCTTTATTTAACAGGCTTCCTAATGTTTCATAATCCCATGCTTCAATTTTTTGTATTTCATGAGAAGTTCTAAATCCATCAAAGAAACTTACAAAAGGAATTTTTCCCTCAATTGCAGTTAAATGAGCAACTGGTGATAAATCCATAACTTCTTGCACACTACCCGACGCAAGTAGAGCAAATCCAGTTTGCCTTGTAGCCATAACATCTTGATGATCTCCAAAAATATTAAGTGCATGAGTAGTTAGCGCTCTAGCCGCTACATGGAATACTCCAGGTAGTAGTTCTCCTGCTATTTTATACATGTTTGGAATCATTAATAATAATCCTTGAGAACATGTAAATGTTGAAGTTAAAGCTCCTGTTTGAAGTGATCCATGAACCGCTCCTGCTGCTCCCGCTTCTGATTGCATTTCCATAATCTTAACTTTTTGACCAAATACATTTTTTGTTCCTTTTGCTGCTAGTTCATCACAATACTCTGCCATTGTTGAAGATGGTGTTATAGGGTAAATTGCTGCAACATCGGTATATGCATAGGCAACATGTGCTGCTGCTGTATTTCCGTCCATAGTTTTGGTTTTTCTCATTTAATAAGCCTTCTTTCTTTTATGTATTTAATACATAAATTTTATGTTTAGTAATATCTACTTTATAATCATAATGTTTCGCTTTTAAGGTTATCTTACTATAACTGATACTCCATCTGGTATTACCGATATGCTAGCCTCATGTCCCTTTATTTTAAAGGCTCTTTCAAGTGCTTCTTCAAATGTAAATGCATGCTGCATATGCATCTTCTTTATCATTTCAGGGTCGCACATATCTGTAACAAAAATTACAGTAAACTTATCAAGTATCCGAGCAAGAATCTGAAATTCCCATTGATCTGGCGTGGTTTCATTTCTCCCTACTTTAATTACCCTGTCAAGAACTTCTCTTGGGCTTTTTGCATTTGCGATATTGTCATAAAATGACTGACCACCATGTCCATCATTACAAGCGGACACCATTATTATAACTCCACCATCCTTGCATGTTGCTTCAGCTGCCGTCATGCCTTTTACAGACTGATATATATTTTGATCTAATGGATATCCTCCATTAGTTGATATAGCAATATCTGCTTTAACAGCTTTAACAGATGCAAGTTCCATTACAAATTTACATCCGCTAGCATGGGCAAGTTCACTATCTCCTGCAAATGCATTTATAACATTTTTCTCACTGTCTATTACAACATTTAGTATAAAAGCAAGTTTTGCCTCTTTCGCAGCGTATAACATATCTCTATGAATTGGGTTATTTTCAATAACTCCTGAGCGTGCATACTCACTTGCTATAAATTCAGAACAATGGTTCGCCATAACTGTCTTTGCTGATGCAACTCCAGGAAGGACACTTTTTCGTCCTCCAGAAAATCCTGCAAAGAAATGTGGCTCTATAAATCCTTCTGAAATTAGGAGCTGCGCATCCATCGCGATCTTATTAAGCAATAGTTCTCCACCAGAGGGAAGGGTACCAACGCTGACCATACTGCTATAATCCTCTGATACATGATTTATAATCACTTCATTATCTACAATTTCCTGCCCAAATTTATTAATCATTTCATCCTTTGTAGTAGGTCTATGAAAACCTGTAGCAATTAATATAGTTATTTTAATTTCAGGATTCGCTTTTCTAATTCTTGAAAGAAGTATTGGTAGTGTTACTTTACTTGGTACAGGTCTTGTGTGATCACTAGTTATTAATACTAAGTTCTTCTTGCCTTTAACTAGCTCTTCTAGTTTTTGACTTCCAATAGGATTATCAAGTGCTTTATTAACAATTTCTTGCTGGGTGTTTTCTACTTTGTACGCATGTGCTTTTGATTCTAATATAGCTACTAAATTTTTATCTGGAACGTCTATTTCTAAAAATCGCTTTGAATATGGTATTTTGATTTTAGTCATTTATATTCCTCCCTAAAATGTAAAATATTTTGCTCCAAAGTACACAATTAATCCTAATATTCTTCTATCAGTCGAATACATAAAAGTATTATATATCGCCAACATCTTTAAAAGATATTGACGATATAATTAGTTTTATTGACATACTTTCCCTGGATTTAATA
>Ga0209125_1003618_pt1 | contig 10440 bp, 7 predicted proteins | sample BarGraIncub1131A_FD_184503 | JGI IMG/M metagenome (GOLD analysis project Ga0209125, IMG submission 184503) | Arctic peat soil microbial communities from Barrow, Alaska - Barrow Graham LP Incubations 11-31A (SPAdes) (version 2) | ecosystem: Environmental > Terrestrial > Soil > Wetlands > Peat... | reverse complement strand
CGAACGTCGCGGCCGCGCACGCGTTGCCGACGGATCTCGTGTGCACGGCCTCCGGTTGCCACGACGGTGGAGATCTCACGAGCATCCACCTGGCCACTGGTGGACCGGGCTGCGCTGCATGCCATGGCGCCGGCATCACGCCGGCCAAGGACTGCACGCTTTCCGCGTGCCACAATACGAACGGCCCGCATGGGGCGACGCATACTCCTGTTGCGAGCACGACTTCGGCACCGAATACCTGCACCAGTTGCCACACCGCCGGTGTGGTAGCCGTACATGCAGGAGGCTGCACCACGTGCCACGGCTACGTGGCTAGTCCCACCTCCAGCATCCCCACCACCCGGGTCGCGAGTGTCATCGCAGCCGGCATCGCTGGACCGGATGCATCATGTGAGTCCTGCCATACCGGGACCCAGGCCGTAATCCACACGATGGTCGCGAACACGCACACCGCGACCAATGTCGGATGCTCTGTCAGCAGCGGTTGCCACTCGTCTGACGTCACCGTCATCCACAGTTCGTGGGCCCGGAACCCGGGTTGCGCGGCATGCCACGGAGCCGGCAAGACGCCGTCTCTCGTGTGCGAGAACTGCCACGACAATATCCACGACTTCACGCACGCAAGTGCGGTCGGCACGAAGAGCAGCGCATGCGTCGCATGCCACGGCACCGATCTTCCTGCGGTGCACGAGAAGGGCGATCTGCCCGGCTGCTTCTGCCACACGAACTCGGTCTTCAACATGAACGCCGAGATGAAGCCGCTCATGCTCGCAGGAGCAGCCGAGTGCGTCGACTGCCACAAGGACAACTTCGCTCCTCATGGCTTCGGCGAGGGCACTGCCGGCGGTCACAGCACGACGACCTTCGGTGTCGTAGGCCCGTTCGAGAGGTTCGATGGCCTCGACGGCAACCCGCTTCTCAAGGACACGCAGGAGAACACGGTCACGACCACGTGGGTCTTCCCGGATGTCAACGTGTTCTGGTCTGAGGACGCGACCACTACCGGCGAGGCTCCCAGCACCGCCAAGGTGGGCCTGAACAAGGAATCGGTCGTCACCTGCCAGGACTGCCACACTGGCTTGGACTCAGCGATGGGTCCGCAAGGCGCCAACGAGGGCCAGGTCGGTATCGACTCGAACTACCCGGGCGCCTACAAGTACGCGGTCCTGGGTGCTCGCAAGGGCAATACTGAGGCCACCAGTACCAGCGGCATCAAGTTCCGTACCACGATGAGCGATGCACCGGGCTATACCGGCCCCAGCGCCGACGCTTCGACGGGACTGGATCCGACCAGGAACGTCGGCAACGACCCCAGGGAGATCGCCGACGGCACCACGGGTGAGCACGCGGTCATCTGTGCCAAGTGCCACGATCTCTTCAACGAGGGTACCGGCATGGACGGTTGGAGCAACGGGATGGACGATCCCGAGTCCATCCACGGTATGCATGCCGGCGGCACTACCATTGAAAACACTGCGCCAGGAAAGGGCTTTGTCGCCCGCGGTGGCAACCAGGGCAGGACCGATGGTCGTTCCGACTGCATCAACTGCCATATCGCCATCCCGCACGGCTGGAAGCGTCCGCGCCTGATGGTCAACGGCTACACGGGCTCCTACCCGACCAGCACCACTGCTTTCGTGGGCGAGCTGCAGTCGGTTGCGGATCCGTTCCCGTACTGGCAGGGTCGCGGTCAGGCAATGGCCAACGGCAACTCGCCGGGCAACGGGCCTACCGCCGCAACCGACGATCACCTTCTGACTCCACAGGGCGTTCCCTACTGGGATGAGCAGATGTGCATCGCCTGCTCCGCTGAACCGAATCTCGATGAACTCGAGCACGGCCTCAGAGAACCGCAGATCTCGAATCCTGCGAAGCTGAAGTAGGCGAGGGGACACAAGACTCGGCGCAACACGTGAGTCAGCGAATCAAGGGGGGGCGGGCGACGATGCCCGCCCCCTTGCGCTGGGGTGACATACTCTCTCTTGGCCTTTGATTCAACTGCCGCGGAGATGGGGTGGAACGCTCCAAAGGCTCACCTCTTGATTATCGTTCAACGAATGAACGCCATGTTCTACTGAAACGCATGACGGCGCGCCTGGCCATCGTCTGTGAGGATTGGTGAGAACAACGGAATACATCTCGAGCCGACGACGGCCGCTGCCGCCCACGACGCGAATCGCCATGCGGGCGGCATTGTGCTGCCTTGTCGGCATCGCACTGCTCGCGATGGCGGGCTGCTCCGGCGCCGCTCAGGACGCGAGCTCCGGTGGCAGCGAGGAAACGACGTCCGGCACCGTCGGCGCAGCAATGGCCGGCCCCGTTGTGGATGTCAACGTCACGCCCGAGGCGTTTGCGTCGAAGCCGCAGCCATGGGTGTTGACGACGCCGGAGTCGGCGGTCCGGTCGTACCTCGGGTGGACGTCCTATGCCTACCGCATCGGAAGCTCCACCGTCGCGACCGCAACGATGACAATGTCCCAGGAGGTTCGGGTCGACTCCTACACCCAACTCAACCTGGAGAAGGAGCGGGTCATCGACCAGAAGCTCACTTCGATCACCTTCGGCACGCCCAGTATCGAGGGCAGTCGCGCCGTGGTGTCGGCGAAGGAAGAGTGGACGTATAGTTACGTCTCGATCCAGACAGCCGGCAAGATCGTCGGCGGCCCGTACCCCGCGAGCTATGACACGACCTACACGGTCGTGCGGTCCGGCCAGGACTGGGTGGTCGACTCGGTGAAGGTCACACGTCGAGGCCCGCTCAATTGATTCACGCCCTCTGCCGCCGCACGGTCAAGTTCCTCAGTTCGGCGGGCCTCGCAGTCTGGCTCCTGACATTCGTGGGCCTGTGGTCGGCGACGGCCACGGCCATCCCACAGGGCGGGTCGTCAGACCCTCTCGTCGCGGCATGGGCGTCGAAGTACCCGCTCATCGAGCCGCTGGTGCGCGTCGTCGGTCTGCATCAGGCGTTCACGTCTCCGGCCTTCGCGCTGTGCGTCCTGGTGTTGGCGGTGTCTACGGCCTTGTGTGCCTGGCAGCGGACGAGGGCTGCTGTGCACAGGGGCCACGCTCTCGGCCAGGCTGCGATCGCGGACCAGCAGTCAGTCATCGAGAACCACGATCTCGAGATCCAGTGCGACTCTGCACTGAGCAAGCCGGAAGTCCTGTCGATCGCCTCCCGGACGCTCGGCGAACTAGAGATCAGGACGAAGCGTCGGGGCGACGTGCTCAGCGCAGTCTCTCCGTCTTGGGCGGTCGTGGGAAGTCCTGTCTTCCACTGGGCGCTCCTTGCGCTGATCGTGGTGATCTTCGCCAGCAACCTGCAGCGCTCCGAGGGCCTGATGGGCCTGGCGGTGGGACAGACCAAGCTCGATGTGCCTGCATCGTACGGGAGACTCCGTGCGGGGCCGCTCTATGACTGGAGCGGCGTGCGCCGGAGTATCCGCGTTGACGCCTTCGACCTTCAGTACCAGACCGGGGGCACGAAGCGTGGGCCGACACCGACCGTCTCGGTATTGGATGGAGAGGGTCGGGTCCTCAAGACGCAGCGGGTCTATCCCAATATGATGCTGAGGACCGGATCGCTCGCGATCTACCCCAGCGCATACGGGTTCGCGGCGACTATCTCCATCGCGAATACGAGCGGGGTCGAGACCGGGCGCTCCGTGCAGCTCGTGGACTTCTCCGATACTGCGGCGGACGGGACCGTCTCGTCGGGATCTCTCGCGATCTCCGATCGTGCGGGCAACGCCGAGCTGAACGTGTCCACGACCGTTCCGCTCGAACGCGTCGGTGCGCAGGTGGAAAAGAGTCTGCCCGAGAAGCCCACCGCTCGGGTAGTCGTGACCTCGCCGAGTGGCGAGCCCCTGGTGGACCGCATCGTGAGTCCGGGGGAGGACGTGGCTCTGCCCAGCGGCGACATCCTGCGTGTCGAGGGCATCGGGTACTACGCGCGTCTTCAAGTCGTCGACGATTGGTCGACCAACCTTCTGTACGCGTGCCTAGCTGCCGCCACGATCGGTCTGACTATCGCGTTCGTGGCGCGTCAGCAGATCGTCCTCGCGACCGTCATCGATGGGCCGGAGGGAGCGAGGCTCGCGGTGAGGCTGCGCCTGTGGCGAAACGAGTCGAGCAGTCGCAGCGCGGTGGAGAGAGAGCTCGCTCGAGCGCTCGGCCAGGTCGAGAAGGGGAGCGCGTCGTAGCCGTCGAGATCGGCTTCCGGCTTGCGGCCCCCACTTCGTTCTCCTACCCGAACACCACCCACGCCGCCCATGCCGTCCCGAGCCCGTAGACGAGCAGAAAGGCGATGTGCTTGAAGATGAGCGCGCCTCTCTTGGTCTTGAGCTCGTCCGGCGGGGTTTCGGCACGCCAGTAGAAGAGTCGGATGCCGCCCGTCAGAGAGAGACCGACGAGCGATACCACGAGCAGCCAGAAGACCACAGAAGTCGCATCGCGGAGCACTACTGCGGCCTGTGGCGGAACGCCCTGCGACCGGGACGCGATCACCCAGATGACGAGCACGCACGCTGCCCAGGTCCCGGTGCTCATGTCGTGGACGAAGTTGTTGACGATCCGCGGAAGCGCGGAGCTACGGCTCACGGCTGCAGGGGCGCCCGGTATGGGTGTCTCGTCAGATGGCATCCTTCGACCTGCCCATGTTTGCCATCCCCGCCATCGCAGGCATATTGGGCATGCCCGGCGGCATCTCCTCGCGAAGGAAGTCGAACTGCTCGCCGTAGTCCTTCATCATCTGCTCGAAGGCGCTCATCATGTAGCGGCGCTTGAATCCATCCGGCAGCTCGGCCACTTCGCGCATCTTGTGGCCATAGAAAGCCATGTAGCACTTGGCGAGGGCGCGATAGACGTCGTCCAGAGACATCTCCAGGGGCTCGATGATGGGAGTCATGAGGTTGTACTTGGAGTAGTCGGACACCCGGATGCGGTCCTTCATCTCCTCGTAGATCGGGGTGAAGGGGAACGGGGTGATCACGGGGAAGACCGCGATGTCGGGGTTGAGGCGAACGGCCTCGGCCGCCGTTTGCGCGATGCTCTCCCACGTCTCGTTCGGGAAGCCGACCATGAACGACGCTTCGCTCATGATGTCGTGCTCGCGCAGCAGGTCGACGGCCCGCTTGTTCTGATTCGCGTCGGTACCCTTGTTGATGCTGTCGAGCATCGCGTCCGAACTGCTCTCGGCGCCCACGTACATATGGATGATGCCGGCGTCGTGGTATTTATCGAGGATGTCCTCGTCGCGGATGATGTCCTCGACCCGCGTCTCCATGAGCAGGTGTACGTCGATGTCCGCCTCGATGAGAAGGTCGAGCTGCTTCTCCCAGCGCTCCCGGTCATGGGTGGGGTAGGGGTCGATGAGGGTGATGAACTCGACCTTGTACTCGTCGACCAGCAACCGGATCTCGTCGACGACCTTTTTCGGGTCACGAGCCCGCCAGTCGCCGCGCCAGAACTTCCGGTGCGAGCAGAACGAGCATCCCATCATGCAGCCGCGCGTCGTCAGTATCGACGCCATCCGGCCCCACGGCTCGATGTTGTAGTGGTAGAGGCTCCAGTCGAGCAGGTGCCATGCCGGCGTCAGGCTGTCCAAGTCGGCGATGTGAGCGCGCATGGGCGTCGCCACGACTTCGTCGCCGTTGCGGTAGGCGATTCCCGCCACCTCTCCCGCGCGTCCTTCCGGGATCGCCGACAGCAGCTCGCGCAGCGTGCCCTCCATCTCCCCGCGCAGTACGAAATCGGGGCGGTCGGTGGGATCCGCGAGGATCTCCTCGTACATGAAGGTCGGATGCGGCCCGCCGATGATGGTCACGATACCGGGGTCGACTTCCTTGGCGATACGCAACGTCTCGAGCGAGGCGGGCACGGTTGCCGTGCTGATCGCGCCCGACACCGGCAGATAGTCGAGCGTCACGACGTAGTCGGGCCGGAAGCCCTCGATCTCGGTGCGAACATCATCGAACGTGTAGCCGTTGTTCATCGCGTCGCAGAGCCTGGTCTCGTGTCCCGCTTCGAGCGCTACGCCTGCGAGATAGGCGAGCTGGAGGGGAGGCCACGTCCCGATGACCTGGACTCCCCAGCAGTGATAGGGCGGTGCGATGAAGAGTACCTTCGACATTGACTCTCACTCCCCCGAGAAGCGGTTCTTCCTGCGCACGACACTCTAGCGCACACGTCGACTTCTTAGTCTCTACTCCGACCGTCGGGCGTGCGAATCCGACGTGACCCCGTCCAGCTGCTGGTGGGGAGGCTACGAGGCCAAGTAGCCCGCGTGAATCGAGGCCTTGTAGACGAACGGGATCCCCGCGACGGAGAACACCGCTATCGGCATGGCGATGATGGCGTACCAAGCGATCCTCTCGCCTCGCCAGCCGAGCGTGAGTCGAAGGTGCAGGTACACGGCGTAGATGAGCCACACGACCAAGCTCCATGTCTCGATCGGATCCCATCCCCAGTAGCGGCCCCATGCTTCGTTGGCCCAGATGGCTCCGGATGCGATCATGATCCCCCAGAAAAGGAACGCGGCGACCACGAAGCGGCCCGAAAGACGGTCGACCGTATCCTGATCGGGCAGGCGCGACAGCCTGCGGGCCCATGGGCCGTCGGCGGATCGTGCACGTATGACGTAGGCGACAGCCAGCCCGTAGGAGAGCACGAAACACCCGAATGCCAGATCCGAGAAGATGACGTGGATGAACAGCCAGTAGCTGGCCAGTGTGGGACCGACGTCCAGACCGCCCTTGGGGGCGAGCATCGCCGCGGCGATGAGCAGGAGCGCCAAGGGCATGACCACGATCCCCGCGGAGCTCATCTTCGGGTAGCGCCAGGCCATGCCGACGAGGAGCAGGACCGTGAAGAGCGTCAGGGCCGACGTCAGCTCGTAGAAGCCGAGGTACGGGCCGTGCCCGAGCCGGATCCAGCGCACCGCCATGGACGCGACCTGTGGAACGAGACCGATCGCCGAGACAATGACAGCCCTGTGCGTCCACTTCTCGCGCTCGAATACCACGCCGATCACGAACATCGCCGTTCCGGCGACGTAGATCGTGAGTGCGATCCACATCAGCACGATCTCTGCGGTCACGTCTCGCTTCCTTTCGCATGGGATCCCAAGCTCGTCCGCCCATCATACGTTGGCACGGGGGTCGGCGGCGAAGTGCGTGCGCCTAGTCCTCGTGTTCCGCGCGCCACTCGTCGTACGCCGCGTGCATGGCCTTGTGCATCGGCAGCGCCTGCATGACCGCGCCGACGTGCGTGTGCGGAAAGCCGCTCGCCGGGATGCGAAGCGTGTGTCTGAGGACCCTGGGGAGACTCAGCAACTCCAGCGAAGTCTCGTAATAGAGTTGCTCGCGAGCCTGGGGCGTCATGGCGGGGTCGGGGTGTTCGAACACCGCGCAGGTCCCGTTGAAACGGGCCCAGCCGACGTCTGGCAGCAGGTAGGGCTCGTATTCGGCGTACAGCTCCGTGCCCGGCAGCGGTGTGAGCAGAACAGGGTGCACCGAGACGTCGAGCCTGTCGGCGAGTTCGACCGCTCGCTGGAATTGGCCCGCATCGTCCTCCCGGCCACCGAACACCATGAACAAGACGACCTCGATGCCGCGGTCCTTGATGCGGCGGACCGCCTCGATGCGGTCACGGCCCTGCTTCCCGGTGGCGTGCCAGGCAGACAGCTGGCCGTCGTCGACCGACTCCCAGCCTGCCCAGACGTTGAAGAGCCCGCTCGCCTTGGCGGAGTCGAGCAACCTGGCCCCATCGGGACCCTGCACCGCGCGCAGGTCGCCGAAACCGTACCAGTGCTTGCCGAGCTTCGCTGCGGCCAGCGCGTCGAAGAGCTCTATCGACCGGCCGGTGTCCGCGCCCCAGATGTTGTCGTCACCGTTGAACCAGATGTCGCCGGTACGCGTGGCGACCTCCTCGACGACCTGGTCGATAGGGCGCACCCGGACTGTATCGCCGAAGAAGCGGCGAACCGAGCAGAACGTGCACCGGTACGGGCATCCGCGAGCGGTGAATACCGCCCGGAACAAGTACTTATGTGGGAGGGCGCCCTTGATCGGAAGCGGAAGGTCGTCCAGCGGCAGTCGCTCGCCGGCATATCGGGGTTTGAGACATCCCGCCGCTACGTCATCGAGAACGGTGCCCCAGACGCTCTCCGCCTCACCGGTCACGACCGCGTCGGCGTGCAGCGCCGCCTCGTCGGGCAGCGCCGACGGGTGGATGCCGCCGAGGACCACGGGAATGCCGCGGGCGCGCAGCCGGTCGGCGGTGCGGTAGGCCCACGGGGCGGTCGCTGTCATCGCGCTGATCCCGACGACATCGGCGTCGATGTCTTCGGGATCGAACTTCTCGAAGTCGGCGTCGATGAGGCGCAACTCGGCATCGGGACGCTCGCGCAGCGTGAGCGCTCCGAGGTACTCGAGGATCGGCGGAGCCATCGGGACCTTGCCCGAGAACGGCCGCTCGGGGGAGATGAGGACTACCTTCATGTCGCTGGATCCTTCTGCGCGGGGAATGGTTCATCTGCATTATGCGCGGTGCGGCAACTCAGGCGCTTGGGATGCCGCCTCGGGATTCCTCGGCATGATCGAGGTCAGCGGCCCGTCACACGACCGAAACATCCTAGATCCATCATGGCATGGCCTGGATTCAGAACGCGTTAGAATGCGTCATGCGCGTCGCTCACTGTCGTGCCCCATCGTTCCGAGAGGTCGTTCAATGTCCCAGCCAGTCGAGACAACAGCCGTCGGGAACCTCACGAGCCATGGGCTCACCGAGCGCATCCTGCCGATCATCGAGGCCGGCGTCGACGCCGAGCTGCCCGATTTCAACGAGATCGCGCTGGACGAGTTCGCGTTCCAGTACGCCAACAACCAGTTGTTCCGCGAGTTCTGCGATGCGAAGAAGGTGCGTCCCGGCGACATCGACAACTGGCGCGACGTCCCGATGGTCTACAACGACGTCTTCAAGACGCACCTGGTGGCGTCCTTCCCACTCGAGCAGTCGGTCATGGGCTGCCTCACGGGCGGCACCACGAGCCTGACCCAGCGCGGCCGCATCTTCCGTGACGAGGACGGCAAGAAGCTGGTCTTCGGGGCGAACAAGATGATGACCGGCTCCTACCTCTTCCCGGACTTCGACGAAGGCACCAGGTGCCGCATCCTCTTCCTTGCGCCGAGTCCCGAGTTCGCCCCCTCCATGGGCATGGCGATCGGCATGGATCAGACGCGCCAAGCGTTCGGCACCGACGACAGCATGTTCCTGCTCAAGCGCACCGGCATCGACGTGCAGAAGCTGATCACCGTCCTGCGCGAGTCCGAGGAGAGTGGCGTCCCTGTGGCGCTGGTCGGCGCCACGTCGGCGTTCGTGTACTTCTTCCAGGCGTGCCGCCGGGACAAGCGGACGTTCCACCTGCCGGCGGGCAGCCGTGTGTGCGACGGCGGCGGCTACCGTAACCGCTTCGGCGTCGTCACGCGCGACGACTACTACGATATGGTCGAGGAGATCCTCGGTATTCCGTCGCACTACTGTGTGAACGTCCTCGGCGAGGCCGAGACGGCCACGAATCTGTTCGACGACGCGCTTCGCCGCCACGTCAAGGGTTTGGAGCCGCGGCCGCGCATGCGTCCCGTGCCGCCGTGGTCACGAGTGCTCGCGATGAGCGTCGACGACCTCACGCCCCTGCCGGATGGGGAGATCGGCCTGCTCGCGCACTGGGACCTCGCCAACGTGCCCACCGTGCTCTCGGTCATCACCGACAACCTCGGCTACACCAGCGACGAGGGGCGCGCCTGCGAGATCGTCGGCCGTGCCAAGGTCGAACAGGGCAAGGTCTCGGTGCTCCCGGACGAGGAGCGCCCGATCACGCCCATGGGCGACTCGGCCATCTTCCGCATGCTCGAGTCGTACGTGAACTTCTCGATCGACCTGAAGACCCGCTTCGCAAAGGACCCGGGAGAGGCGCCGGGTATCCGCGAGGAGATCGACGCCCGGCCCGGGTCGGTCGCGTCGTGCCCGCAGGTCGTCGACGAGATCCTGGTCTCGCAGGCCGACGAGGAGGCCGCGCGGATGCGCGACGAGTCGCTGGAAGCGTTCAAGGACCAGACCGATCGACCGATCGACTGGTTCGTCGAGGAATTCGACCACCAGAACGTCGAGCAGCCCAAAGAGGAGGAGCAGCCCAAGGACGAGGAGTCCTAGCCTCGATCCTCCGTTCCGGCGTCGCGCGGCACAGCGCTCATTCGTCGCGCAGCCGCTCGGACTTCCGCGTCACTTGCGAGTTACTGGCTGTTCATCCACGTCGCGTTCGCCAATCTCGCGTTCGCCGCGTTCAGGGCCTCCTTCGGGTTCGCGATCGTCTACGTCATCCGGCAGCGGTCCTCTGAGGGCACGTGGGCCGCACGCTTGGCCAAGCTGCCTCCCCAAGACGTCGTG
>Ga0209125_1003616_pt1 | contig 10442 bp, 6 predicted proteins | sample BarGraIncub1131A_FD_184503 | JGI IMG/M metagenome (GOLD analysis project Ga0209125, IMG submission 184503) | Arctic peat soil microbial communities from Barrow, Alaska - Barrow Graham LP Incubations 11-31A (SPAdes) (version 2) | ecosystem: Environmental > Terrestrial > Soil > Wetlands > Peat... | reverse complement strand
ATGGGAATGCGCCTCGACAGCATAGCGAACCTGGCGCAAGGGATTTCACCCAAGGAACGCACAGCTCTACAGCGCGATATTTTGCGCATTGCCGATTCCTGGAACCGCTACTATTCTTTGTTGCACGCCCTGGATTTTGACCGCAGCCATCCGAGCTTGCGCCCCTACGCAAGTTTCCTCGATTTCGCACAACATTCCAAGTCGATCCGTCCCCAGGTGGATAGCCTATTAAAACTTCAACCTGATTCCGTGGATGAAAAGGGAAGGGCATATTTGGCGTGGGTGGATGCAAGTCTTGCCACCGCTGATCCATGGGCGGAAACAGAGTTCGCAGTCACACCGATGCTCAAGGAGTCAGGGTTCGCCTGGGTTAGCCCCGGGCAGGAACTTTTACGCACGGGTCTTGACAATGAGGGCATCGCAAAACAATTGGAGCGCTGGAGCCAAATGCGGCATGCCTGGATAAGTGGTACGCAAGATAGCGTGGATCTCCATGCACAGCTGCTTTATGATGGGATCACAGAGGTGGCAAGCGCTCATGGACTGCGCATCAAGGCTTTGCAGGCGGAAATGCTCTACAACCGGCTTGATCCTTTTTTCCGGGCTCTACTTCTGTATTTGCTGATGCTTGTCCCGGCATTGCTCGCTCTGCGCATGAACAAGCCTTGGCTCACGAAGGTTGCAGCGATGATCGGGCTCGTGGCACTTGCATTGCAGGGAGCCGGATTAGCCCTACGGATGTTCATAACTCTGCGCCCACCAGTCACCAACCTGTACGAGACCTTCACCTTCGCCAGCGCCTGTACCGTCTTTATTCTTCTTGTTCTCGGGCATTTCCGCAAGTGGAATCCAGCGACTGCGCTTGCAGCTTTGGTGGGTGCTTCCTTGTTGATGCTCGCACGGCGCTATGGCATGGACGGTGATACCATGCCCGTACTTGCTGCGGTGCTTGACTCCAACTTTTGGCTTACTATCCATGTGCTCACCGTTACGTTAGGATATTCAAGCGTGGTCGCAGGCGGGCTGGTTGCCCATTGGCACTTGGCACAGCTACGCCTCGGCGCTTCCATCGCGCAGAGCACCGCAACGGCAAAATTGCTGCGGGAAATTATGCTACTTGGCTTGCTGTTCACTTTTGTGGGGACTCTGCTCGGTGGTGTGTGGGCTGACCAATCCTGGGGACGTTTCTGGGGATGGGACCCCAAAGAGAATGGAGCTTTGATTATCATCCTGTGGGTTGCTTTTCAGTTCCACGCCGTGCCTGCGGGCTGGTTCCGCGTCCGTGGCTTCTCTCTCGCATCGATATTCGCGATTCAGACCGTATTATTTGCTTGGTTCGGTGTAAACTTGATGGGCGTGGGTCTGCACAGCTACGGATTTACGGAAGGAACACTCTACGGGCTACTGGCTTTTGCTGTCGCGGAGCTGGGCTTTGTTGGTTGGAGCTTAACAAAGCCGACATCCGTAGCGCATTAGCGGTAATGGATCCAGGGAGTCAACCCAGCCTGATTCAGGTAATTCAGATGAATCCACGCGTCAGAACGCGCCATGCGGCTGATGCGGAATTCCGCTAGGGAGCCCCGGAATTTGCGGCCGCCTTCTGGAGCGCCCTTTCCTAGGAACAGACTGTCGATGGGGTCATCCAGTTCCAGCTCGGAAATAGTCCCTGTGGTTGCCATGGGCATCCCGTTCAGAAACCACTGGGAAAGCCCAGAATCAGCGCCTTGCATGGTACGACGCAGGGTCATATGAACCCATGCCGAACTGTCGACGGCAGTGGAACAAGTTGCATAGATGTTGGGACTCCCCCAACCGACAAAGGAAGGATACCAGTCTAGAGTCGCTGCAGGAAACGCTGGCTTTCCGAGCAGAATCATGCGGTGATGATGATTCCAAGCCTCATCGGAATGAGCGCGGTTAAAAATCATAGCACCCTTCACATCCGTTTGCATCCAAAATTCCAAGGTAAAACTACGCCGTCCGAGTTCCACATTGGCAGCGGCTCCAGAGACGCTGGTAAGGTTGCCATCGAAATACAAAGACTGCCCAAGCGGTGACAAAACCCATAGCGTCATCCCCTGTAGCTTGGCATCATTTTTCCATGCCGTTGCATCAGGAATGCGGGGACGAAATGAGGAATCCAGCGTAGCATTGGACAAATGCCACACAAGGTCCCAACCGTCGGTTGTATCAAATACACTAGCAGGGAACGAGTGCGAAACCGCAAGGTGATTTCCCCACCGCAACGTGATATTTTGGATGCTATCATTGGCATTCAAGGTATCCAAACGAACCCAGACGCGCGCCGAGCGGGAGACGGAATCCCAGGCCTGAATTTCCAGTGGCAGTTCAAAACCCTGGGCGGAATAGGCGCGTAAATCAGCCCCACCAAAACTAGCTCCTCGTGGAAATTCAGTACTATCTAGGCGCAGGAGCACAGGGACATGATAGAGATTTTCAGTGAGCGCCGCACCCGTTGCGGAGGTATTAAAGATCACCGAGAAGGAATGCGAAAATGCATCCGTACTTTGCAGTGGCGGCAGAAGCACGATTTGCGAGGTGGTTTCTCCCGTGAGAACAGCAACATCCGAAGCACCCACCACCGAATCTGTACCAGGAATGACCGCGCGAATACTGTATGTTCCAGGAGGCAAAGAATCCAACTGAAAATATCCATTTGCATTCGTCCACACAACAATGGCCAAACCAAGCACTTGTATTTCGACCCGCATTAATCCTGGAGGAAGAGGAACCGAACCCTGCATGGCACCCAGAGGAGCGAGATGAAGAGAGTCGCTGGCAAGCCCCCTAGTCACGGAATCCAACGTGATGAAGCTACCCTGGTTCTGGGTTTGAACTTGCAAACACCAGTTACCGGTGGGCAAGGTATCGAACTTGAATTTTCCATCCGCATCTGTCACGGCACTTCGCGTGGAAACGCTATCGCCAGCAAAGACGCAGGGACGAACGTTCACACGAGCACCCACTACGGGAACATTGGCGGAATCCACCACAACCGCAGCTAATCCATTGGAGGTTTCATCGACCCCGGGCTTACCCGCAACATCGTGTTTTGCACAACTAAAGAAGGCAAGCATCAGCACACATAAACGCAGAAGTCTCATGTGCGCCTCCGAGCATTTTTTTTGACAGCCTTCAAAACAGGCGGCTCCATGATGGCCACGGAAGCGTCTGCAATACTCGACATGACGAGCGGAAACATGGCAAAATCGACTTGCATGACGCAATCAGAATCTTCTAGGCCCAGAGTCCATTTCGCGATCTGCTTACGGAATTCACGCACCATTTCTTGCAGAGTCGGAATTTCTGAACGGGGAATCGCAAGGCTGAGAGTGGAAATTTCTCGTAGCTCGGGGGGGTGACGATGTAAAGATTCCGCGGCAAGCTTGAGCGTCGTTTCCTGAAATTCGCGGATGGCCAAGGAACGCCAAGCATCCTGGGTGGATACATGGGCATCGCAAACACTCCATTTACCATCGGGGTTGTGCTTGACGAGTTCGAGCTCCTCCAGGACCTGTACAGCTTCCCTCGCCTGGGATTCCGAAATGGCCGGGGTTAGCCTTGACGCCAAATCGTTATAATCGCCCTGGAAGTCAAAAGTAAGCATGGCGAGGCGAATGGCAGGATAGAACCAAAAGCTCCAATAGCGGGTCTGCCTTTCGGAGAGCTGGTGGGCTGAGGTGCTACGCAGCGACATAAGGCGCTGGAACCGTTCCTTGATTTCTCGATCGCTTTTGGCACGGCTGAATAGGACAAGCTCTGCAAAATAGGCTGCTTCACGGCCTTTGAAGTGCAGCAGTTCGACCATGGCGGGGATGGACTCCTCGGCGATGTGCTTGGAGCCGCTGAAGACATGCGCAAGGTATCCAGCATCGATCCCAGTGCGCCGGGACATATAGCGATACGACAAGAAGGATTGCTCCTTCTTGGTCTCTTCGAGCCATTCTCTCAAATAGGACCGATAGTCCGTATGCTTATATAGATCTGCCATCGTAGGTAAAATACCCTTTCGTGCAAACGAATTGGTTGAATATCGTAGGGAATTGTTGATCCTCCGGTCAACGGCCGGACATAAGCAACCCGCACCAATACAATTGTTTGAAAATTGACTTATTTGAGAAAATATGATAGACTAAAACTATGCCAGGTGCGGAAACAACCTTATCCATAGACGCAAAAAATGTGCAAGAGGCGCTTGACCAAGTCAGCGCCAAGCAGCATGTGTCCTCCACCTTGCTTTCCGTACTCAGCGCCACACAACTTGCCAACGGGCTAACCCGCTTTCAAATCAATATCCGCAGCGCTGCTACCCCCCCTCCCATCGAGCTGTCATTTGAAAACCTGTTGGAAAATCTCGAATCCCAGTTGAGTAAAGTGCAAACGCACCAGTTGCTGGAAGGATATTCCGCGCAAGAACTCTCCGAAAAAGGATTGCTGGACGTTCCTGAAGAGACTGTGCGCAGCGGGTCTAAATTTGCCCGCGTGGTCGGTTCGTTTTTGATCCCTGCAGGCGTGGACTATGCCGAATGCGACGAACTCTTTACCCACGATATGGAATGGCTCCTGTCCATGCAAAAAATTGATCCTGTGCAGATTGACACGGTAATAGCCATGGTCAAAAATAGGAACCCAATCGAAACCAAAAAACTTCTGGAAACAGGGGTACTCCCCCCCTTTCCAATCTCGCAGCAAGACTTTGCTTATCAGATCTGCGAGGGGGGTAGCCAGGTGATCTCGAAGATCCAAGGTCACCTGCTGATCAATAAGAACAGACTCTTTCTGTTACCTTGCGACATTCCAGCCCAATTTATACTCGATCCCTTACAAGGAACCATGGAGGCGACAGGATCATTTTTGCCCCCCTTCGGCCGTGGCGCGCCCTTATCCTTCAACATCATTATTCAGCGGTTGGAAGGCCAAGGAATTGTCTTTGGAATCCGCTCCCAGGCAATTTTCGATGCACTAGATCTGTGCAATACGAAAAGCAAAATTGCCAACAACGTCTGTCTTGCCAAGGGGATGCCCTCCATCAACGGCCGTGATTCTGCGATTGAGTACTTCTATTCCCAGGAGTTGGGTACTGAAGAATTTTCCATTATGCCCGATGGACGCATCGATTACAAACGCAAAGTGAAGATCCCCACCGCCCACCCTGGTGATCTGTTAATCAAAATCGCCCTTCCGAGTTCAGGGCAGCCAGGAATGGACATTAAAGGGGAAATGATCGCGGCGCTTCCAGGCAGAGCTATCCCCATCTCTCCAGGACAAGGAGTGCGCACCAGCGTCGATGGTCGGGAATTTTATGCCACCTGTACAGGGCAAATCTGCCAGACCCCGGACTCCATCGCGGTACTGCCAATCTTTGAGATTCATGGGGATGTGGATTCCCATAGGGGCAATATTGAATTCGACGGCTCCGTGGTGGTCTTTGGCAACATTCTCACAGGATTCACTGTCAAGACCAAAGGGGATCTGACCGTATTTGGCAACATTGACTGCGCATTTTTGGAAGTGGGGCACGACCTGATTGTCAATGGCGGAATCATCGGAACCCAGGCTGTTCCGATCAAAGTCGCACATCACTGCATCGCGAAGCATTTGCAAAATACCTGGCTCGAAGTCGAAGGGGATGTCCACGTCATTTCGAGTTGCCTACAAAGCCGGATCGAAACCTCAGGGCATTTCTTTTGCACAGACCAACGCGGAGTGATGAGCGGAGGCTCCCTGGTATGTATGCGCGGTGCGGAAATCAATATGCTGGGCGCTGATTCCGGGGCTCCGACCAGAGTCATCATCGGTCAGGATTTCATGGTACGCAAACGCATTCGTGAAGCCGAGGTTGCCCGCGTTTCAATCCAAGCGGGACTTAAGCGCATCGACGATTTTCTGGGGCCTGTGCTCAAACGGATTCAAGAGTCTCCAGGCGCATTCGACGAAGCCCAGAGCATCCGCCTGCGCCATGTTGTTGCGCAGCGTAAAGAGATGAGCAATCACATTCAACTGCTCAATAACCGCCTGCATCGACTTTACCAAGCAGTCACCACGCCCGATGGGGTCCAGCTCTGTATCCGTGGAACAATCTATGCGGATACCAGGGTTACCATCTGTGATAAGCAATGGATTCCAGACACTGACTATCGAAATGTTATTGTGACCACGGATCCGAAAACGGGCACTCTTGAAATTAAAAACATCAAAACCTTACGCAGGAGTGCATAATGGAATTGAGTCACCTGCAAAAATTTGCGCAAGAACGAGCGAGCTTGGAATTGTCGCACCATATGCAATCGGAACTCAGCAAGAGCGTGGGTCTCGACAACACCGTAATGACCATGTTGCGCGTAGTCCAGGAAGCACTGCACTGCGCAAAAGTCCAAGTGTATTATTGGATCGATACCGAAATTCATCTTGAAGATGCTATGGGGTATCACACAGTGGTGGAGCGCATCAATGACCCGTTGGTAAACAGGGTGATGCAGGATCGCATTTGTTGCAAGTCATTGCGAGCGATACTGCGCCGCATAGGTGATGCGGATCTTCAAAATAACTCTGACTGGGCCTACCCATTGATCTGCGAAGAGGAACTGATAGGAATTGTCAAAATTGAGAATGCATTCGAAGCGATCGACCATCTGCAGCCCTACCTGGAAATATTCTTTTCCTTTGCGGCTTTGAGCCTGAAAGCGAAACGCCTCGGTTACACACAACTGAAGCAGATGAAAGACTTGCTGGAAAAAGAAATCATCTACCGACGCGCTAGTGAACGCGATCTCGAAAAATCTAAAGCTGAGTTGGAATTGCGAATCAAGGAACAGACAGAACATTTGGCTGCTACCAATAGCCGATTGCAGATTGAGCTTGAAGAAAGACTTCGCATCGAGATGACGTTACGCCGGTCCAATCGATCCTATCAGGCTCTTGCAGCTTGCAGCCAACTGATGGCGGTCGCCGAAAGTGAGTCAATTCTGTTTGAAGGACTCTGCCAGATTCTCACCGACTCCTGTGGGTATGAACAAGTGCATCTTCATTATGCACAATTTTCTATGGAGCGGCATTCCAGTTCGTCATTCAGCGGCATCAAGAGTGGAACTCATCTATCAATTTCTCTGCTCGCCGAGATTGAAGACTCAGTCCTGCACAGCTTCAATCCCGTACTTTTTCCTGATATTTCCAATGATAAGCGCCTTGACCAATGGCTAGAGAGCTTTGCTGCAAGCAATATGCAATCCTATTGTATTTTCCCCTTCCATAGCGCCACGGAAGAGCGCGGCGTGATTCATCTCCTCAGCACGCAGACAAATGCTTTTTCCCAAGATGAAGTTCAACTATTCAAAGAAATCACCAAACTCGTCGTCAATGCACTCGCACAAATGCAGCAAAAAGAGTTGCGCATCCAAACGAATAACGATTTGATTGAAAAATCATTGGAGCTGGATAATTTTTTCAATCTTTCCCATGACTTGTTATGCATTGTCGATGATCAAGGTAACTTTATAAGATTGAATCTGGCCTGGGAGCGGCTCCTGGGAATTCCCACAAATATACTCCTGAATACGCCATTTCGCAACTACGTGTACCCGCCGGATATTCCCACCACGGAAGTACAGATGCAAGCACTGCTCGAAGGCAAAGAAGTTGTCGATTATGTCAACCGCTATTTGGACTCTCATGGAACCATACACGATATTGAATGGCGCGCACTCATGCATGATGGTTACGTTTATGCATCCGCACGCAACATCAGTGAACGCAAAAAATTAGAAGCAACCCTCTCGCATTCGTTACACGAAAAAGAAACCTTGCTCCAAGAACTTTACCACCGTACCAAAAACAACATGCATGTCATCTGTTCGATGCTGGACATCCAGGCGGCAGAACTCCATGACGAGGATGCCAAAGCCTCTTATGCAGAAATGTCAGTGCGCATTCGCACCATGGCACTCGTGCACCAGAAACTGTATCAGGCAAAAAATCTTTCCCGCGTAAACATGCTCGACTACCTGCAAGATTTAGTGGAGCTGATTCAGAAAAGTTTCAACTCCAAATATCGTTACATCAATATTCAGGTGGAATGTAGCGACATTCAATTGTTGATCGATTCGGCGATTCCATGCGGACTGCTGGTCACCGAATTAATTACCAACGCATTTAAGCATGCTTTCCAGGATAGCAGTATCGGGACAATTCAAATCAAGTTAGAAGACTGTGGCGAAAGCACGTTAAAGATGTCCATTCGTGATGATGGCACAGGATTTCCGGCCAATTTTGATCCGCGCAAAAACGGAAAGACCGGACTCGCCATTGTCTATGGAATTGCAGAACAACAAATGCAAGGAAAAGTCAATGTCACATCTGATGCCAATGGAACCGTTTGGGTGATTAAATTCAATGCCCAACTCTACCAGGAGAGGGTTTAAACATGGAAGCAATGTCTGTTCTGGTTGTCGAAGATGAGGCCATCTTGGCAATATTACTGACCCGCACCTTGACTCGCCATGGTTGCCTTTGTTTACCGTATTTGGCAACAGGAGAAGAAGCGATTCAATCCTTTGAAACGAATCATCCCGATATTATTCTCATGGATATTCGCTTAGCGGGAGGAATGGATGGTATCGAAGCGGTCAATGCCATCCATGCGATCGAGCCCAAGGCACTGGTACTGTACTTGACAGGGTACACCAATGAGGAAATCACTTTGCGCGCGCAACAAAGCGGGATGCTAGGTCTTTTGCATAAACCCTACGAATATACAGAATTGCTTGCTATTCTGAATCGTATTGCAGTCGAAAAAGACTGTACTCCACTCACCATGTAGTGGAGAAATCCCGACTGCTATTTGCGTTTCAGGAAGTCACCCGCATAGGGGCGGAACGCATCCCAGAATTCGAGAGGATTGAGGAAGCCAGGTGTCGCAAAATACTGGTACCAACCACACGCCCGTTCGCAGACTTTCATCTCGTGACGGCAACTATCCGCAGCCTGGGATTTGATGTATTCCATCAGATCGGTGTCGATGAGGTTGACTGCTTTACGTTCCAAGGTCCGGCAAGGGTAGTACAAGGAACCATCGGAATTAATGATAATCGAAGTCGGTGAACAGCCGCCTTGTTTCATGCGCACGCGGCGGAAATAGGCTTTGGGGGTGATCACGGTGGAAGGGTACTGCTTTTTAAGAGCGAGCACCTCGCGTTCAAAGCTTAAAAACTCAGGAAAATCGTGCTTGGCGCCTTCGAGATCAACGGCTGGCATCAGAAGAATTTTGCAGCCATTCTTGGCGCAAATGGCTGTTTTACGCGCCATATCGCCTTGGTCCTCGGCACGCACCACGGTTTGCACGCTAATCACCATCTTGTGCTGGGCCATGTCGGGCAAGGCATCGAACAATTCCAGGTTGCGGTGACCTTCATCGATGGAAACCTCGAGAAAATCGACCCATTTGGACCACTGCTTCCACGGATATTCGACCAGATCGCGCTGTGAGGTCGTGAGCATCAGGTAGAAAGGCTGCTTGTGGCCTTCTTCCATGATGTCTTCAATGTGAGGGTGCAAAAGCGGTTCGCCACCTTCCAGGGAAGTGAGGAAAATGGAGCTACGCCCGAGGTTGCGCATAATGGACAAAGCCTGGTCACGTTCCAGGGTTTCTTTGGGGCCTTTCCAGATATTGCAGAAGGAACAACTGAAGTGGCAGACCGAGGTGACCTTGAATGACGCATAGTACGGGAAGGTGCGACCGCCATCGGATAGCAGATTCCAAGCGGTTTTGGCATATTTTTCTACAGAGAGCCTCTTCATGGGGCAAAGATATACAAAATGGCGCACAGAGGCACACTTAGGTGACAAATGGATGGATACGCGGGTCAACGGGAGGTATGCGGCGGGATGGACTGGCGGGACCGCACTCCCAGGGTCGCGAGCAGAATCGGATGCATAACATTGCGGGCGACCATGGTTACGCTGGATGACCATGCAATGGGCTGGAAGCGAGCGAAGCGGAAAAAGGCAAACCTTGGAGTCATACCCGGAACGGGTATCCCAGTAGGGGATGACGGATAAGCGACAGGTTATGGTGATCCCCCTGCGGAGGATGACATTCCAATTCACAGGCTGCGGTAAATATTCACCAGTCGTTTGGCGGCTTGGAACGGGCTCATCACCCCGAGCACCACGTCGCGTTCGAGATCGGCATACTCGCCTTGCACGGCGTGATTTTCGTGGAAATCCTGCAAAAGTCCCTGATGGATGCTTTCGGTCATCCAGTCGCGCAGTTGCTCTTTGCGCTTGCCGTCCCAAAAGTCGCCATCCTTGAGCTTGGCCTCGAAATCCACGACCATCTGCCACACATCGTCGATGCCTTCGCGTTCGAGGGCCGAGGTGGTGACGACGCGCGGGGTCCAGCGCCACGGATTGGGAGGAAACAGGTG
>Ga0209125_1003615_pt1 | contig 10444 bp, 5 predicted proteins | sample BarGraIncub1131A_FD_184503 | JGI IMG/M metagenome (GOLD analysis project Ga0209125, IMG submission 184503) | Arctic peat soil microbial communities from Barrow, Alaska - Barrow Graham LP Incubations 11-31A (SPAdes) (version 2) | ecosystem: Environmental > Terrestrial > Soil > Wetlands > Peat... | reverse complement strand
CCATAAAAAGTAGTCTCATACAACTCGCCCGGGTTTAGCGGTCGTTTCTTAAAATTCTCCTGAATATATTTCACATAAATAGGTTCCCAATGAACAATAGGGTCAGTGCCAGTCATCCCTTTTACCGGAGGGTTCATGTAAACTCTTGCCATGTGTTCCGGGGAATGAAACTTCCCATAAACTTCTGAAGTATATCCTCTTTTTGCCAGAATTTCATCGAAGGTGGGATGATAACAATCACCTGTTTTTACATCCCCATTTTCCCGAATAGTAGTTGTTTCCGTTAATCGGCCAGTTAAAATGGAAGTACGGGCGGGTACGCAAACCGGACAAGGTGTAACAGCATGACTAAAATTAATTCCTTCACTTGCCAATCTGTCCAAATTTGGCGTTTTGATCATTTTATTTCCTGAATATCCAACAGCATTCCAGGCTTGCTGGTCGGTCATTATTATCAGGATATTTGGATTCCTTTCATTCTGGCCATATGCCGCAGTAGCTAAAGAAAGAACGCCGGTAACAAACAAGGCGGTTGATTTGTAATATAGTGGTATCATATCTGTACATTAATTCTTTTTTTTCTTGCCATCAGTCTTATTCCTTTTCTTACCATCAGTCTTATTTTGTTTGTTTTTTAAATCGCCCATCGGTGTTTTCATTTCAGCGCGCCATTTTTCGTATTTTAGTTTCAATTCGTTTACTTTATCCGGATTTTGAGCTGCCAAGTCATTGCTTTCGCTTATGTCTTTGTCCAGATCATACAGTTCCAATTTCGCTTTTTTGTCAAAGACCAGCTTCCATTTACCTGCTCTAACAGCCCATCTGTTTTCTGCTCCGTCCCAAAATAGTTCTTCATGCAGCGGTTGCTTTAATTTTCCCTCAATTGCCGGAAGTATACTTTTTCCATCGTACACTCTGTCAGCAGGAAGTTTTATATCCAGAAAATCACAAATGGTAGGCATAATATCAAGAGAGATAACAGGTTCCTTACATACGGATGGTTTCAGCTTTCCTGGCCAGCTAATAACAAATGGCACACGCAGTCCGCCTTCATAAACACTTTGTTTAAAGTCTCTTAGCGGTAAGTTGTTGGCCGATGTAGCTTTAGCTCCACCGTTGTCAGTTAAATAGAAAATAATGGTATTTTCATAAACCCCTTCATCTTTGAGTGACTTAATTACTTCACCTATCGCAATATCCATACGATATATCATTGCCATTTGGATATCCCGGTTTCTGTTTCCGGTATTAAATTTTTTAATATCTTCTTCGGGTGCCTGCAAAGGAGCATGAACTGCATTGAATGGAAGGTACAAAAAGAACGGATTTTTCTTTGCCGAATTTATTTTAATAAATGAACAGGCTTCTTTTGCCAGAATATCGGTCAGATAGCCTTCATCATTAACCGGAGTAAAATTCCTAAGAATACATTCGTAATTTTTTTCATCAGGACAAGTGAAATTGTAATAATCATGTCCACCATTTCCGAGAAATCCATAAAAATCCTGAAATCCACGGTTTAATGGATGATAGGGTTTTTCAAGTCCTAAATGCCATTTCCCAAAGATACCTGTACGATAACCCTCCTTCTGCAGTACATCTGCCAGAGTTATCTCACCTAATGGCATCCCTGCCCTGGAGTCATTGGCTGTATAGAAGCCAAACCTTTGTTGGTACCGGCCTGTTAATAAACCCGCCCGAGTAGGCGCACAAACATAAGCACTGGCATAACCATTGGTAAAAACCACTCCACTTGCGGCTATTTTATCAATAGAAGGCGTTGCCATAGTGGAGGGTGATCTTTGAAAACCGGCATCCGCATTTCCCTGATCATCAGACAGGATAATAACAATATTCGGCCTTCCATTTTGTTTTTCTTTAGGCGGTTCCGATTTGCCAAAAGCAACAAATGTGAATAGTAATGCAGGCATAGATAAGGCCAATGACTTTTTAAGATTCTGTTCCATTTTTTAATTTATTGATTTAATTTATTATAAAATTGTTCTTTCTAATTCGTTAATATATGGCGTTTTAGTCTTTATCATCCAATCTTTCAGTGTTGATTTCAATTCATTCACTACCTTATCGTATTTTGATTTTTCTGGATTGGACCCAACAAGATTATTCATTTCCAGTGGATCGGATTTAAGATTGTATAATGCACTACTTACCGATTTTTGCTTTTTATCAGACATTTGGAGATAAACAATCATTTTCCAGTCGCCTTTACGGATCATGAATGGACCTCCGTTATTTATTTGTCCCCAAACAGAAACTGCATAATCAACAGGATCTGCTTTCCCGTCAACTAAGTTTCGCAAACTTCGTCCGTCATTTTCAGGAATTTTCATTCCGGTATAATCTAAAATGGTCGCGAAAAGATCATAATGCGAAACCGGTGTATTTACTTTTTTCCCGGCAGGTATTATCCCGGGTAAACGCATTATCATTGGTATATGCGCCGATCCTTCGTACATTTTCATTTTGCTGTTCAGACCATGATCGCCCATCATTTCGCCATGATCACTAACAAAAACCACCAACGTATTATCTGTTAATCCCTTTTTGTCTAATTCATCGAGCAATTTACCCACCCATTCATCAACCTGGGCGACCATGCCATAATAAACCTGTTTCATTTGCTGAACCATTTCAGGATTTTCGAAACGCAAATCGAAAGGTGTATCTTTTCTCTGGTATGGAGCATTTTTCAAATCATCGTTAATACTCTTAGGCACAGATAATTGACTTGGCTGATATAAATCTGCATATTGTTTTGGAACAACGAAAGGAGGGTGCGGAGGACCAAATGAACAGGTTAGCGAAAATGATTTTCCGGGTTTCATCTTTTTTAAGGCTTCCAGGGCTTCGCTTCCCTCGAATGCAGCAAGTGAAGCATTTGCAGGGCTATGAAATATACCAAAATTTTCAGCCTGTGAAACTTTCTCCTCTTTAGACTTTTTCCGTTTTGAATCTGCGGTTATATTCTCCTCCTTTATTCCATAACGGCCATCGATGGGCAGCGGAACATAAGGACGAAGGCTCATATTGTCAATTAATTCATTGGCATTGGCTGGTCTTTGAGGATCTCCTATTTTATCCAGGTATTCTCTGAACCCATCAACATTAGATTGAACATTCGTAAACTTTGATTTATTGGTTGGTCTTACAGCGTTACTGTATTTCGACGCGAACTGATATGGAACATGCCATTTTCCGTAATATTCAGTATGGTACCCATTATCTGAAAGAATCTGATCGAAAGTTGGAATATGCGGTATATCATCATTATCGATATCACCATTTCCAAGCACTTTCACATTAAATATCGTATGTCCGGTCAAGATGGCAGACCGGGCCGGGACACATACAGGACAGGCAGAATAGGCATTCAGAAATTGAACACCTCCCTTGGCAAGCCGGTCCATGTTGGGGGTTTTTATTTCCAAATTTCCGGCACAACCCAATGCGTCCGAACGTTGCTGATCGGTCATAATAATAAGCACATTGGGGTGCTTTATTTGTCCTTGTGTAATAAAGGGCCAAAATGAAGAACATGCCAATGCCGTTAATCCAATCGTTTTTAATTTCATGATATGTAAATTATAGTTTTATATTGAAAATTATTTTCCAGTGATTTTTTCCCCTAAGAAAGGTTTTGACTATTAATTTTCAATTAATAAAAAGCTAATAACATTAATAGTACAAATAATGTAAGTTGTGAGCACGGGACCAGCGATGCTGTCATTTACAATTGGCAGAAAAAAATATGGCGGTGTGGATGATTGGCTTTTGAAGAGAGTAAAAGTGGGGGAAAAATTAAATACCCGGCTGACGTGAATATTTGCTGAACGGTACCAGATCCATCATGGATTCAAAGATGCTGTTTATAAAAGCCTTAGGTATGGGTAGAAGAAGAAACCAGTGATTTGCATGAACAAAAACCTACAGTCATATAAAAGCTAATATTTAATTAATTCATTAAAGGATCTTTTATACTCCTCATCGTACAAGAGTTGATATTCCTTTATGAATTTCTCGTAAGTCAGTTTTGCGAGACTATGTTTTCCTAAGCAATACTCGGCCTTGCATTTTAAAATCATTGCTTCTTCATTACTTCGGTCGAAATTAAATATACAATCTGCCAGATGAACAATGAATTCAGCATCAGTTTTTAAATCGCATTTTTCGCCAAAAACCACCAGAGAATCAACAATTTTATCGGAAACATCTGATTTAAAATCATCCAGCCATTCATAGCTGGCGTTCATTAAAAAGGCTCCCTTCTCCGTTATTTCTAATAATCTGCTGACATTTTGTTTAGTGAGATTAGATTTAGAGCTTGTAATCTGTAAAAATTCAGCATAATCACATTTAACGTCCTGGTTATTGTATATAATTTTCCAATATCCGGTATTTTTTGTCAATTCAATGTCCCCAATTTCGGCAAGTATGGCTTTAAGTTTTGCAATATTCACAGCCCTGTTGTTTCTGGCACTTAATTCTGACTTATCAAACCACAAATATTCCGATAATTTTTCCGAGGATATTCCTTTGTTATTTTTGTGCGTGTGCAGCAAAATAAGTAGAAAAAGCTCTTTTAAAAGGGGTGAAAATTTATTGGTTATATCCTCTTTACTCTTATTAAATACCTGAAATCCACCAAAATGAACCAATTGATATTTAGGCTTCATATTTTGTAATACAGAAACAGATTCTTCAAATTCTTTGCCCAAAGCCAATTCATTTGTTTCGATCGCATCGAGTGATTTCGTCTTGGCACTTCTTTTTCGAATAATAAACCAGGATATAAATCCAGATAAAAACACAATAAAAACCACTAAGTAGAGGAACAATAAATTCTTTTTCGTTTTAACATTTTCGGACCCGATGTCGAATTTATTTGGAGGGTAATCTATCGAGTAAATGCCCACTTGCGTTGACGAAGAATCTTTTGCAAATGAAGTGTAGGCAAACAGTTTGTTTTGAACCGGGAAATAAAACAGACCAGAATTCGATTTTATGTCCTGAAACTTAAAAGGGATCTTATTGCCAACAATATCAATTTTAGGAATATTAAGATTTCCCTTAATCAGTTGCAAAGTTCCGTCAAATTTCATTTTTTCAAAAACCAGAGCATAATAATCCCGATTATGCTTATCAATCCACATATTGTTGACAACACACATATCATCCATCAATCTGGGGATTTCCATTTTTTTGAACAGGGACTTATTTTTAATTGAATAACCGATTAAGTCGAAATAACTATGTGGATTAACCATTTGACTTCCAGTTAAACTTCCATAACCGCCCAAAATATAGACTGTATCATTCAAAGAACCAAGACCTGCCAAATACCTGGGAGGGAAAATATTTTTGTCTGTCGCCAAAACCTGCCATTCATTTTTAGTTAAATCAATCTTTCTTATTTCATTATTGTAGGTGTGCTGCCCGTAGCCACCAAAAATGTATATTGAATTCTCTGCAGAATTTACATAGCTGTTATGATGCCTGGACTTTGTTCCTGATTTTGAAGAGATAGCAAATTCATTCCATTCTCCTGTTATAATATCCAGACTATACAATAGTTTACCATCTAACACGTAACAGTATATTTTTTTATCCAGGCTGTTATATATCGCTTTATAATCAGCCATTGAAAAATTTGATCTATTCAAGTATTTTATCGATCGGATACTATTTTCCTGAGCTGAAAAAATAGACAATTCCTTATTCCCGACAAGAAATATTCTACCATTATCGGGGTCAGAAGCAATTAAAATATTTCCTTCAATTTCATTTTGATATTTTGGGTCCCATGCCTGATGATTGTTCTTTAGCCACGAAGGATTTTTTACAACAGCAATTTTCTTACTTAATCTATTTTCAGCGACATTCCCTTTTTCTTCGTCCAACGGCCAATGATATTTTAATTTGCCCTTTTCAGATATACGAATCTCTTTGATGCTCATTGAAGGAACATCTGATGTTTTAAAATTTGCATAATCATTTGCTCCAAATATTATTTTAAACAAATGATCATTTTTTAGTCCGATGTTTTCCTGAACGTAAAAAGTGTCTGGCGTATAGAAAATCAAACGGTCTTCATTCAATAAGAATTTAATCCGTAAATTAACCCAATTATCAAGAGCTTTTATTGGCGAACCAACCTGGATAATTGAATTGGTTTTCCCAACAACCAGATTTAAATTTATTGTAGGGGTAGGTGTTATTAGGAGATCAATATTATTGTTATCACCAGAAATAGTCCTAAAAATATAACCAAATAAACCTGAATAATCGTCCGGTTTTAAAAGTTCAATTTTATAGTCAAACGAAATTTCGAATTCGTCATGAAAACTAAAAAACTCATCCGGAGATAAATTTAATTCCGTTCTCTTATCCAGAACAACGTCATGGGTTTGAAACTTCAAGCCGTAAGTTTGGGTGAAAGCAATCCCGGGTAAAGAGAATAAAGCAAAAACCAATCCAAACCAAAAAAAACAGATAAAACAGTTTTGATTAAATTTAACTATCATGCAGTAGTTAGTACAGTTTTATATTTTTGAAAACAAGGAGTTAAATATAGCTCATAAAAATACAACTTAATTTTTTTGAACCAAAAATATTTGAGTCTTCGAATTCCTTCATTTCAATCACAGTCCTTATTTCCGATTCTTTGAGGAGTTTCTTTGACTTTAGGAAACAATGTATATCAGGCTCCTGTTCATCCTTGCAGAATTTGATCTTTATAAAATCTTTATACTCTTCCCCCAATTCTTGATAATCCCCTTATGAAAATGTGCCTTTCTTTGCGATCGAAAATTTAGGTTATATAAAGAATTTTGTTCATCAATTTATGACACAAGAAACTGAAAATTTTCCGATTGCCGGAAAACTGAAAAATATTTTTATTGGCAAAGCAAAGGCTATTCAGGATAAATCAATCTTTCATAAACTTTCCCTGATAGCCTTTTTTGCATGGATTGGTCTGGGAGCAGATGGAATCACATCCTCCTGTTACGGACCAGAAGAAGCTTTCCGAAATTTGCAGGGTCATCCCATGCTGGCAATCTTCGTTGCGATTGGCACAGTTTTCACCATATTCATCGTTAGCACGAGTTACAGCCAGATCATTAAACTGTTTCCACATGGTGGAGGCGGATATCTTGTTGGAAGTAAACTATTGTCACCAACCGTAGGGATGATTTCGGGATGCGCATTGATCATTGATTATGTTCTTACCATTACCATTTCTGTTTCAAGCGGATCGGATGCACTTTTTAGTTTTTTCCCAGCGTCCATGCAGGTATATAAATTGGGTGTTGCCATCGGTGGAGTTTGTCTCTTAATCTTATTAAATCTTCGTGGTGTCAAGGAATCTGTAGTATCACTTACGCCAATCTTTGTGGTATTCATGGCCACTCACATATTTGTCATTGTTTACGCTATTGCGATCAAAGCCAGTGATTTTCAGACTGTATCTATAGAGACTTCCAATCAGTTACATTCTTCCATCAGTCAATTGGGTATCTGGGGTACTTTGTTTATTATTCTTAAAGCGTACAGCATGGGTGCCGGTACATTTACCGGAATTGAAGCAGTCAGTAATGGAATGCCCATCCTTCGGGAACCTAAAGTAAAAACAGCCAAAAACACCATGATATTAATGGCATTTTCGCTCTCATTTCTTGTCATGGGACTAATGGTCGCCTATGCCTTATACAATGTCCAGATCAGTTCAACAAAAACCCTGAACGCCGTATTATTTGACAATGTGACCTCACATTGGACACCACTCTGGTCCAAAAGCTTTATCCTCACCACACTGATCTCGGAAGCAGCCCTTCTATTTGTGGCGGCTCAAACAGGATTTATCGACGGCCCAAGGATCATGGCCAATATGGCGATCGACAAGTGGTTCCCTAAAAAATTTGCCTCGCTCAGCGACCGGCTGGTAACAATGAATGGGGTATTATTAATGGGTTTCTCGGCCATATTGCTTATGGCGCTTTCACATGGATCGGTTCAGTTATTGATCGTGCTTTACAGTATCAATGTGTTCATCACTTTTTCCATCTCCCAGTTAGGGATGGTGAGGCATTGGTGGATTGAACGCGGAAAACTGGCTCACTGGAGGAGGAAATTATCTATCAATGGCATTGGTTTTATACTGACCACGTTTATTCTTATTTCCGTAACTATTATCAAATTTGGTGAAGGTGGATGGATCACATTGTTTATTACGGGACTCTTTATTCTTGTTGCTGTTAACATTAAGAAGCATTATTTCAAGATCGCTCTCCGTTTGCAGAAAGTCCGGTTGCAGGCGTTATCAGAAGTTCATGAGGCGCTGGTTCACTATCCTGAATATGATCAGCACAAGGAGCCGGAGCGGGTGAAATTCAACCCGGATTCGAAAACGGCCATTATTCTGGTATCCGGATTTGGTGGCACCGGACTCTATACTTTTCTGAGAATCAATGAGAACTTTAAAGGGATCTATCAAAATTATATCTTCATCAGGATTGGCGTCATCAACTCGAAAATCTACAAAGGGTCAGAGGAACTGGATAATTTTAAACATTCTGTAAAAGAGGATGGTAGAAAGTACGAAAGAATAGCCAATCAGTTCGGCTTCTATGGGAAAAGCATGTGGACGATCGGAACCGATCCTGTAAGCGAAGTGTACCAAATCACAAAAAAACTGACCCGTTTGCTTCCCAACTCCACCTTCTTCGGTGGTCAGCTTGTATTTTCAAAGACCTTCTTTATGTCCCAACTTTTGCATAATCATACTATTTTTTCCATCCAAAAAAGATTCTTTAAATTTGGGATACCGATTGTGATATTCCCTATCAAGATCGAGTGAGGTAGATCTTATTGTGTAATAATTGATTTTCAACTGCCCGGATTGGCCGGCGTATTCTCGGCATTTATTTTACTGGATTCAGGCAAGGCAATTGTAAAATCTCCTCTTTACAATATCTTTATATGCTCATTACCAATACTTATAAAATCCTTATAAATAACTGTGCATTTTTGTATCAAATAAAAATATAGATATGAAGGCAATAATTTTATTGGCGAAATCACAAGCTTTTGAGGCAAATTCTTCCATCGGATATATCGTTGGAGCTGTTATAGCCCTCTTTATACTGGGATACCTCCTTTACTCACTTTTAAAACCTGAAAAATTTTAAATCATGACAATACAGGATTTTATTCAGATCATACTATTCTTTACCTTATTAATCGGGCTTACTCCGATATTGGGCAATTTCATGTATAAGGTATTCACGGGGAGTAAACACTTCATGCTTCCTGTTTTCGGCTGGCTCGAAAGACTGGCCTATAAGTCCTCCGGAATAAATCCGAAAGAGGAAACTAACTGGAAGTCATATACCTTCAGTTTGCTAATGTTTAACCTGGTTGGATTTATTTTTGTGTTTTTGCTCCAACTTTTTCAGGCACAATTACCACTGAATCCGGCAAATCTCCCTAATGTCTCATGGCATTCAGCTTTTAACACGGCAGTAAGCTTTATGACCAATACCAATTGGCAGGGTTACGCCGGGGAAACAACACTCAGTTACTTTGTACAAATGATCGGTCTTGCTGTTCAGAACTTTGTAAGCGCTGCAACCGGAATAGCAGTATTATTGGCGCTTGTCAGGGGTCTCGCCCGGAAAACTACCGATCAGCTTGGTAATTTCTGGACTGACCTTACACGTTCGACCTTGTATGTCCTTTTGCCACTTTCAATTCTTTTTGCAGTTGTATTGGTCGGCCAGGGCGTTGTGCAGAATTTTAAAACTTACGATACTGTTCAAACGATACAGGGCGCAACGCAGGTCATACCGCAGGGTCCGGCAGCTTCCCAAATTGCAATAAAACAATTGGGTACCAACGGTGGTGGCTTTTTCAATGCCAACAGTGCACACCCTTTCGAAAACCCGACCCCTTTTAGCAACTTTCTTGAAATGTTGGCTTTGTTGCTTATCCCTTCTGCTTTAACTTTCACCTATGGTAAAATGGTTGGCTCGACCCGACAAGGGTGGACGATTTTTGCGGCGATGTTGATTTTACTGGTTATCGGTTTAAGTATATCCTTATATGCTGAATATTCGACCAATCCTATTTTCGGACATTTGCCCTTGATGGAAGGGAAGGAAACCCGGTTCGGAATCACGGACAGTATTCTCTGGTCTACCTCCACCTCAGCAGCATCAAACGGTTCTGTAAATGCTATGCACGACAGTTTGTCGCCACTGGCAGGAATGGTCGCTATGATCAACCTTATGCTCGGTGAGATTATTTTCGGTGGTGTAGGTTCAGGATTATATGGAATGGTCATTTTTATAATTCTTACCGTATTTATTGCCGGATTGATGGTTGGGCGCACCCCTGAATACCTGGGCAAGAAGATTCAGAAGTTTGA
>Ga0209125_1003613_pt1 | contig 10450 bp, 9 predicted proteins | sample BarGraIncub1131A_FD_184503 | JGI IMG/M metagenome (GOLD analysis project Ga0209125, IMG submission 184503) | Arctic peat soil microbial communities from Barrow, Alaska - Barrow Graham LP Incubations 11-31A (SPAdes) (version 2) | ecosystem: Environmental > Terrestrial > Soil > Wetlands > Peat... | reverse complement strand
AATAACTTGTTTATCTACATTCATTTTATGAAATTTTTGAGCCGCAAAATTAGTCTTATTCTTTGAATTGGCAAAACATTTGCATAAGTGTTATATTTGCAAAAAAAATGATGAGAAACACACCTTCGGCATTAAAGTCCTTTTCGCTCCGCATATTGACCTTGTTTTTTGTTCTGCTGGCAGGACTTTTCGTGACCGGAGTGCTGTATTTCATCGTAGCATTGATTCAGAACGGATTCAACCTGGAGCTCCTCCGTGGGACATTCGAAAATTTAACGTCGGATGCGGGGCAAATTCGAATTATTCAAACCATACAGTCCTTCTGCATTTTTATACTTCCTCCTTTCATACTTTGTGGAATGTACGGTGTGCCTACCGGCAAATTTCTTTCACTGAAATTGCCGGATTGGAAACCTGCTTTGATGGGCATGTTGAGCATTGTGGTGATGATGCCGTTGCTGAACGCAGTTGTTGCCTGGAATGTCAGTCTTCATTTGCCCGACTCATTGCAGGGAGTGGAGCATTGGATGCGAGAATCCGAGAATTCAGCCAAGATTGTCACCGACCGGTTGCTGGCAGGCACTTCTGGAATTGACCTGATGCTTAACCTGATCATTATCGCCGTTTTGGCAGGGATCGGTGAAGAATTGTTTTTCAGAGGCCTGCTTATGAGCATTCTCACGGATGCATTAAAAATAAAACACGGGGCGGCCCTGAAACCTTGGGTGATGCACGTGTCCATCTGGACCATTGCCATCGTGTTCAGCGCCATCCACATGCAGTTTTTCGGATTTTTTCCGAGAATGATCATTGGCGCATGGTTCGGATACCTTTTGTGGTGGACAGGATCCATCTGGGTGCCAGTACTGGCTCATTTCACGAACAATGCGATTTCGACCGTGACGGTTTTTGAACAGAACCGGGGTGTCTTGACCGATAACCCAGATCGTTGGGGCATGGACAGCACCTGGTGGCTGAGCTTGATTTCGTTCGTGCTCATTGTCGGAACCACCCGCTATTTCATGATGCTAAAAAAGAACCGATCGTTTTTATGATTACCCTTCGCAACGCTGCTATCAGTGACATACCCATGATACGAGACCTGGCAGGCAGAACTTGGTTTGATACGTACCGTGAGATACTAAGTACGGAGCAGATGGACTACATGTTCGACATGATGTATTCGGAGAAATCCCTTTTGAGTCAGATGACAGAAAAACACCACGAATTCTTTATCGCATTCGAAAACGAGTCACCGCTTGGTTTCGTTTCAGTCGAAAAACAGACTGGGGAATTGTTTCACTTACAGAAATTGTACATAGTTCCTCAGTTGCAGAAAAAAGGTGTCGGCAGAATCCTGATTGAAAAAGCCTACGATTATGCCAGAGAACATGCAGATTCATCCCGATGCATAGTCGAACTCAATATGAACCGAGAGAATCCGGCCCTGCATTTCTACGAAAAGATGGGCATGAAGATTCATGACCGCGGCGACTTTCACATCGGCAACGGCTACTACATGAACGATTACATTCTTCGGATTGAATTGGACTCAAAAATTACTTGAATTATTTCTTGGATGAAACCGCAAAATCTGATCTCTCAGATACGTTTTGTCCATGTGGGTATAAATTTCTGTAGTCTGAATGCTTTCGTGGCCGAGCATCTGTTGGATAACCCGCAGATTGGCCCCGCCTTCCAGCAAATGAGTGGCGAAGGAATGCCTGAACGTGTGCGGGCTGATGGTCTTGGTGATGCCGGCCAGCCCAGCCAGATCCTGAATGATTCGGAACACCATGGAACGACTTAAACCTGAGCCACGGCGATTGAGGAATACAAAATCCTCCTGTCCCTTTTTTATGTCCAGCGCGGAACGGTCCGGCTGCCAAAGACGGATTTCATGGATGGCCCGCTGCGAAATCGGAACCAACCGCTGCTTGCTGCCCTTGCCTTCCACCAACAGATATTCTTCCTCAAAATAGCAGTTCGAAAGCCGAAGCGTCACCAGTTCAGTTACCCTAAGGCCACAACTATAAAGGGTTTCCAGCATGGCTTTGTTGCGTTGTCCCTCTTTGGAAGATAAATCAATACACCCTATTATAGTGTCAATTTCTTCCACACTCAGCACTTCGGGCAGGTGACAGCCCAGCTTGGGCGCATCCACCAGTTCGGTCGGGTCGTCCTGAAGGTAGTCTTCCAGGAGCAGGAAACGGTAAAAAGATTTGATGCCCGAAAGAATTCTGGCCTGGGAACGGGCGTGAATGCCACAATCGCGAAGTTGGCATAAAAATTCTTCCAGGTCGGTGGATTTTAGCAAAAGCAATTTCTCTACCCCTCCAGAATAGTCGACCAATTTTTGCAAATCAGAAAGATAAGCATCGATGGAATGCTTCGACAACGACTTCTCCAACTTCAGGAAGGTGACATATTTTCGGACGATGGGATGCGCTGTTTCCATTGGGAAGGCTTCAATTTAAAAATATTTCGTACCTTTGTATCGTGGGTTGTTATTTCTGCACACGAATATACAAAAATCCGGTGTAACCATGCTTAAGATTGCCATCATCAACGGTCCCAACCTCAATTTACTGGGAAAAAGGGAGCCTGGCATTTACGGGAACCAGTCTTTCGAAGACTATTTGGAAGAACTTATAAAGCGCTTTCCCCAAGTTGATTTTTTATATTATCAGTCCAACCATGAAGGTTCACTCATTGACAAAATTCAGGAGCTGGGTTTTGATTACGATGGGATTCTACTAAACGCCGGCGGGTATACACATACTTCCATTGCGTTGCATGATTGCATCAAGGCAGTATCAACTCCTGTTATTGAAGTGCATATTTCAGACATACGGAAGCGTGAAACGTTCCGCCATTTTTCGATGATTGAAGCAGCCTGCAAGGAAACTTTCGCCGGATTCGGCATGGATTCCTACCGCATGGGGGTGGACGCCATCTTAAAACTTGTTCATTATTAGGTTATTAAAATATAGGTTTATGACAAAACGCACCAAAATTGTAGCGACAATTTCTGACAAACGCTGTGAAGTGGATTTCATCCGGGAATTATTTGAATCGGGAATGAATGTGGTCAGAATGAATTCAGCCCACTTGGGTGAAGAAGGTTTCAACATGATCATCAATAACGTACGGGCAGTTTCTTCCGAAATCGGCATCCTAATGGATACGAAGGGCCCTGAAATCCGTACAACAGTCAACAAGGATGACTCAAACATTTCCATACACACTGGCGACCTGATCCGCATTGCGGGCAATCCAAACGGTATCACTACTTCTGAAATCATTTATTGTTCCTACCCGAATTTGGTCAATGATCTGCCTATGGGTACCGACCTGCTCATCGACGATGGTGAAATAGACTTGCTTGTCGTAGAAAAAACCAATGATTATGTGGTGTGTGAGGCACAAAACGATGGCATGTTGGGCAGCCGCAAGAGCGTCAACATCCCCGGGGTGCGCATCAACCTGCCTTCTCTCACAGAAAAAGACAAAGTCAATATTCAATTGGCCATCAAATACAATGTGGACTTTATTGCCCACTCCTTTGTGCGTAATAAAAAAGATATTCTGGCCATTCAGGAAATTTTGGACGAGAACATCAGCCCCATCAAGATCATCGCCAAAATTGAAAACCAGGAAGGTGTCGACAACATTGACGAAATCCTCGAAGTAGCTTATGGCGTGATGATAGCCCGTGGTGACTTAGGCATCGAAGTGGCTCAGGAAAAAATACCAGGCATTCAGCGCATGCTCATCCGCAAATGTGTGGAAGCCAAAAAGCCTGTGATCGTTGCCACCCAGATGTTGCACACGATGATCCAGAATCCCCGTCCCACCCGTGCCGAAGTGACCGACGTGGCCAATGCCATCTACTACCGCACCGATGCGTTGATGCTTAGTGGTGAAACCGCCTACGGGAAATATCCGGTAGAAGCCGTGAAAACCATGTCCAAAATTGCCGAAGAAGCGGAGAAAACCAAAGTCAGCGCCAACGATATTCTGGTTCCCATGCCAGAAACCAACATGGATGCCACCTCCTTCCTTGCCCAACAGTCGGTCAGGGGAGCAACCTTGCTGAACGCCGATGCCATCATCACCGATTCCTATACGGGAACGACTGCCCGCTACCTTGCCGCCTTCCGTGGAAAGAACCCAGTTTATGCCATTTGCTACAAGGAACGCACCGTTCGTCAATTGGCACTTTCTTACGGCGTTTTTCCGATTTATCAGGAAATTCGCAAAAGTACTCGTGTGTATCTTGTGGCTGCCCTGAGAATGTTGATTCAAAAATCCTTTTTGAAAGGTGATGAAATGGTTATTTACCTAAGCAGCAGCTTTGGTGTTGCAGGAGGAACGACCTTCTTGGAAATCAACCACGTGGATACGATCATCAACAACGCTGATCATTTCCTACTTCCCAATTTCCCTGCCGAAGGCTGATTTTAGTAGCATGAATCCCGAGCTGGAGCAATACTTGCTGGCCCACACGGATCCTGAGCCGATTTTGCTGCAGGAACTGAGCAGGGATACATACTCAAGGCTATTGAACGGCCGTATGGTTTCAGGACATCTGCAAGGTAGACTCTTAGTGATGTTGTGCCGAATGATACAACCGAAAAAGGTACTCGAATTGGGCACCTTTACCGGTTATTCAGCCATCTGTTTTGCGGAGGGCACTGCCGAAGACGCTGAGATCCACACCATCGAGATTAATGACGAACTGGAAGAACAGGCGCGACATTGGTTCAGTCGGTCTGAATTCGGGCACAAAATTAAGCTGCACATCGGGAATGCTCTTCAAATCATTCCAACAATGGCTGAAACCTTTGATCTGGCATTCATCGATTCAGACAAAAGAGACTACAAAGAATGTTACGAAACAGTGCTTCCAAAAGTGAGATCAGGAGGTTTCATTTTGGTTGACAATACCCTTTGGGGCGGAAAGATACTCGCTGAAATTGCGCCAGATGACGCCCAAAGTTTTGCTATTATTGAATTTAACGATTACCTTGCAAGTGATTCCCGTGTTGAGAAGGTACTCCTTCCACTCAGGGATGGTCTTACACTCATTTACAAAAAATAGGAATTATGGATACCACCAGACAAAATAAAATCAACCGCTTGTTGCAGAAAGAATTGAGTGATGCCTTCTTAGCTCAAGCCAAAGGTTTGCACGGGGTGATGATAACCGTCACACAGGTTCGGGTGAGCCCTGATTTAGGCGTCGCCAAAGCATACTTGAGCATATTCCCGACAGAAAAAGGCCCGGAAATAATTAAAAACATTCAGGACAATACCCGCGAAATTCGTTACGACCTGGCGGCCAAAGTACGTTTTCAGTTGCGGAAAATTCCTGAACTTTATTTCTACCTTGACGACTCGCTCGATTATGCAGAGAACATTGACGCGTTGCTGAAAAAATAGACTGTTGTGAACCTGCCACTGCATATCGCCAAACGCTATTTGTTTTCCCGAAAGACACACAATGCGATTAACATCGTATCGCTGGTTTCCGTACTTGGGGTTGCTATTGCTGTGGCCGCGTTGGTTTGTGTCCTGTCCGTTTACAATGGATTTCAGAAACTGCTGGGTGATATGTACAGCACCTTCGACCCACCAATCAAAATCCGGGTGGTGGAAGGCAAAACGTTCACCCTCAATACGACCGCTTTCAATGCCATTCGCAAGGATCCGAGTGTTGCCGTTTTCTGTGAAACGTTGGAGGAAAATGCTTTGGTACAATACAAGAGTGCGCAGACCAGCGCCACCATCAAAGGTGTTTCAGATAATTTCGGGCAACTGACACGGATTGAGAAATTGATGTATGCCGGACATTTCACCCTGAAGGACGAAAACTTCAATTATGCGATAATAGGAGCTGGCTTGGCAGGAATTCTTGGCACTGGGAACTCCTTTATCGACCCCATCACCATCAATGCTCCCAGACGGATTGGCACCATCAATCTTGCCAATCCTGCGGCTTCGTTCACCAATGCGGATATTCTGATCAGCGGTACTTTCGGAATCAACCAGCCTGATTACGACAACAACTTAGTGCTGGTGCCCATTTCGTTTGCCAGGGAACTTTTTGAATACACAGACGAAGTGACGGCTGTTGAAATCCGACTGAAAGATGGAATCGCTCCGGAACGGATGATCAGCAAGTTCTCGCAAATGCTGGGAAATCAATATACTGTTCAGGGCATTGCTGAACAAAAAGCAGATTTTTACCGCATCAACCGTATTGAGAAGTGGATGACCTACCTGATCTTGTCGTTCATTTTGCTGATTGCCTTGTTTAATGTCATTGGGTCTTTGTCCATGCTCATTCTGGAGAAAAAAGAAGACGCAACGACGCTGAACCAACTCGGAGCCAGCCAACAAACCGTTCGTCGAATATTCCTTTTAGAAGGATGGTTGATTGCCTTAAGTGGTGCTTTTCTGGGCATTCTCCTCGGAACAATATTGTGCTTGCTGCAACAACACTTTGGCCTTTTAAAACTGGGCGGTGGTGGAAACTTTATTGTAGATGCGTATCCTGTCAGACTGATGATCAAAGACTTGCTGCTGGTTTTGGGAACGGTAATGATCATCAGCATTCCCTCCACATGGTGGCCTGTGCAAGCGTACATTCGGAAAACGGAAAGACAGCTGCCATGAAAAAACTCCTGATACTCCCGGCTTTTCTGCTGTTTGCACTGAATATTCATGGGCAGATTCCACACGGCACTTCCAGACCGCTGGCCGAAGGCGCCGAAAAGTCCTCGAGGATTCGTTCAGCCGTAGATTATTTTGTCGAAATGCCTTCCCTTGATACGGATTCTGCACGATACATCGATGATTTGCCGGGAAACCGGGTCGGTGGTCTTCGTTTTGCTCATACCTTTTTCACGAATCTTTCACCGGAGAATTCAGGCATCGTATTTAATGCGGAAGACGGCAGTCACGTATGGAAAGTGGGTATTCGCTCAAACGGTGCCTTTACGCTGAATGTTCTATTCAGTGAATATGATTTGCCTGAAGGTGCGACGCTCTTTTTATACAATCCAGACCGTTCGGTCGTATTGGGTCCATTTACCCGCGAAAACAGGCCGAATGGTGGAGAATTCCCGGTTGCTCCTGTGGATGGGGACGAACTGATTGTGGAATACCACGAACCACTTACGGCGAGTTTCACCGGAAAAATACGTATTACAGAAGTCAATCACGATTACCGTGGCTTGTTTCGGCATTCACCCAGATTCAATTCCCTGAATATGCCCTGTCTGCCCGATGTGTCCTGCAACAGCACCTTGGACACTATAAGCCGAAGCGTCTGTTTGCTCATTATCAACGGTACAACCTATTGCACCGGCACATTGCTGAACAATACGGCCAAAGACGGGAAACCGTATCTCATCACCGCTTCGCACTGCCTCAAAAACAATGCGGATAATGGAAGTCGCATCGTCGCCTTCTTGAATTATGAATCGCCGCGTTGTGACAAACGGATTCAAGGATCCGAGGAATTTTCGGTTTCTGGCAGCATTTGCCGCGCTTTGAGCAACGAAGTCGATTTCGCCTTGGTCGAATTGATGGAAACACCACCTCCAGTCTATCGACCTTGGCTTGCTGGTTGGTCTATCAGCAATGAAACCAAGAATGACAAGCCATTCACAAGCATCCATCACCCGAACGGTGATACCCAAAAATATTGCACGGAAGAAGATTCCATGGACATGGCTGACTGGCCTACCACGGTAGATGGCATCGTTGCCGGAAATCACTGGTACATCCGTCAGTGGGAAATTGGTCATACTTGGGGTGGGTCTTCCGGTGGCGGCATCTTTGATAAGAATTTTCGATTCAGAGGAGGGCTGACTGGAGGAGGTTCAGGAGGAGCCACTGGTTGCAGCCCATACACGGAGGGTGATTATTTCTTTCGTTTTGACAGAGCCTGGAATCAATTCCCAGAATACTCCAAGCAGCTAAAACATTGGCTGGATCCAGTTACGCCAGAGAATGAATCCTCTTCGAGCCTTACGCTGGATGGCATGGATCCATATTCTGCCAATCCTGCAAAACGAATCAGCAATATTTTAAAAACAGACACGCTGGAAAAAATCAACATCAAGGATGGTTGGGGCTCACTATTCGGTCATAACAACCTTCAGACTACCTTTTTTGCAGAACATTTTACCGTCCAGGATTCCAGTATGGTTCTTGGGGCTTACCTGATGGCTGCCAAAGGTACCAACTCCTCCAGCAAACCCGTCTATGTCCTTGTGTATTCAGGAGGAGAAACACCAGGAGACGTTCTAGGTCAAGTTTTGTTGAATCCGAACTATACGGATTATGTCAATGGCAACTTCGTCACAAAAGCCAAGACCTATTTCACCAACAAAGAAAATTTTGTACGTTTCAGCAATCCGATTTCGGTTGGAAAGGATTTCTTTATCGGTTATGAAATCAATTATCCTATTACTGCTGTGGAAGACACATTCAGTCTTTATGGAGCAGTTCGAACGAACAATCTGAATACGGCTTATTATAAACTAAATAGAAGTTGGTACCCTTATTCGCTCCATCCAACGAACCCGATGAACACTTCGATCTGGATAGAACCTGTCGTGATGGGTGACACGACCTATTCAAAAATTGACACATCGGTCAATACTACCCTTAGGCCAATCGTTGCTTGGTCGGAATCGGAATCCAAAATCAGGATTGCATTCCCAGAACAATGGACGGGATCGACCCTGGCGGAAGTGTTTGATTATTCCGGAAGAATCATACTGAAAGCGGTTCTTGAACCACCCATAGGCTCCATTTTTTTCAGCAACAAATCACCAAGGCTCCTCTTAATCAGACTCAACAATGGTAAAATGGTAGCCACTCAAAAGGCACTGATTGGTTTTAAATGAGGTGAGCGGGAATACTTAACTAATTACAAATTATTCGTTTCACCCCGTTTTTTATTAACACTACACCTTTTATTTTGCAAAATTTATATACTTTTGTGTCACGATTTCAAACAACCCAAAAATAAAAAAGTACACATGAACAAAAAGATCTCCCTGTCAGTTATTCTGACAAGCATGTTGTTGCTGACTTCCTGCGCCGGAAAATTTATTCCGACCAGAGACTATTTTACAGTAACCCCCCAAGTGCTTGTTTCTGAAGGTGGCAAAGTCAATGCAACTGTTGACGGAAATTTCCCTGCGAAGGCTTTCCCAACTACCGCTATCGTTACCATCACCCCGGTTCTCAAATATAACGGAGGTGAAGCAACAGGAACACCCATCACTCTTCAAGGGGCAAAAGTAAAAGGAAACAATAAGGTGATCGCCAAGACTGGTGGTACGTTCAGTGTCAGCTCCGTATTCAACTACATACCGGACATGGCCAAATCTGAACTTTATCTTCGTTTTACAACGACCATCGGAAAGAAAGTCGTCGCCATTCCTGAAATCAAGGTGGCTGACGGTGTGATTTCTACGGAAACCTTAGCCAACGCTCTGACCGGAAAAACCTCCATGGCCACGGACAAATTCGTTCGCGATATTAAGGACGCTCAGGATGCCAACATTCTTTTCCTCATTGAACAATCAAAAATCCGCGATACTGAACTCAAAAGTCAGTCTGTTTCTGACCTGAGCGCCAAAATAGCTGCTACATCGATTGATTCAACCCGCAAAATCACTGGTATCGAAGTTTCTTCTTATGCTTCTCCGGACGGTTCTCTTGAACTGAATGAAAAATTAGCTGGCGATCGTGAAAAAGCTACGGTTACTTTCCTTGAAAATACACTCAAGAAAGTAAAAGCAAACAGTGCCATCGATGCCAAATTCACGGCAGAAGACTGGGACGGTTTTAAAGATCTCGTAAGCAAATCTGACATTCAGGATAAAGACCTGATTCTCCGCGTTCTTGCTATGTACAACGATCCAGAACAACGTGAAGAACAAATCAAAAACATGTCTTCTGTATTCAAAGTCTTGGCTGAAGAAATCCTTCCGCAACTACGTCGTTCCAAAATGACCTTGAATATGAACATCATCGGTAAATCGGATGCAGTATTAAAAAATCTGGCGTTGAACGACCCCTCCAAATTAAGCGTAGAAGAGTTGCTGTTCGCTGCCAATTTAGTGAAGGGTGCCGACCAAGCCAAAATCTACACGAGTGCTGCACAACAATACCCGAACGACTACCGTGCGTTCAACAATTTAGGTGGACTCGCTCTGAAAGCCGGCAACCTTACAGCTGCCAAATCCAACTTGGATAAAGCGTACTCCCTGAGCAAAACACCGGACGTCAACAACAACTTGGCCATTTATTCCATCGCTACCGGTGCTCCTGCAGCAACTGTTGATTCTTACCTCGGTGCTGCCGGTGGTGCAGAAGGTACCAACGAAACCATGGGTGTTCAATACCTCAAGAAAGGTCAGTA
>Ga0209125_1003611_pt1 | contig 10453 bp, 9 predicted proteins | sample BarGraIncub1131A_FD_184503 | JGI IMG/M metagenome (GOLD analysis project Ga0209125, IMG submission 184503) | Arctic peat soil microbial communities from Barrow, Alaska - Barrow Graham LP Incubations 11-31A (SPAdes) (version 2) | ecosystem: Environmental > Terrestrial > Soil > Wetlands > Peat... | reverse complement strand
CCGGAGGTTCGAATCCTCTCACCCCGACCATTCTACTCTGCGCCTGTAGCTCAGCTGGATAGAGCAACGGCCTTCTAAGCCGTAGGTCAGAGGTTCGAACCCTCTCAGGCGTACCAAAAATTTTATATGGTGGATATGGTGAAGTGGTAAACACAAACGACTGTGACTCGTTCATACGTGGGTTCGACCCCCACTATCCACCCCAATTAAAACAACAGACCCCGTGAAAGCGGGGTTTATTGTTTGCAGAGCAAGCGAGAGTGGCGGAATTGGCAGACGCACCAGACTTAGGATCTGGCACCTTCGGGTATGGGAGTTCAAGTCTCCTCTCTCGCACCAAGACATCAAGAAGACCCTCTAACCATTCAAGGCTAGGGGGTTTTTTAGTTTCTACTCCTCCCTGTCCCAGCTTTCCCGCCTTAGGTAATCCCAGAATAGAGCCACAGAGGGGGACACCATGGCATACTCCACGAACCTGTACCGAGTGAGACAGATTTATTACTTCCGCTGCCGTATTCCCGCTGACCTCAAGGGGCTCTTCCCTGGAAAGGAAGACTTCAAACGCTCCCTCAGGACGAAAAGCTTGACTCATGCTCAGGGATTGCATAGGCTCTGGAGTGCCAAGACAGAAAGGACATTCATGATGATAAGGAGCGGCATGCTGACACCGGAGCAGGTACGGGAAATAGCGGAGAGCTGGAAGCGTGAGACTCTCAGGGAGTGCGAAGACCGTAGAGCGGCAGGGCATGGAGTCCCCCGTAACGAATCCGAGCTAACGGATATACTGGCCATGGTGGACGATGGTGGAGAGGCTAGAGAAGCCCTAGCTTACAACGATTTCAGCAAGATTAGCGGTAGTGTTGACGCAGTCATTAGGGAGCAGGGCCTGGAGGTCAGTAAAGGTTCCGCTGAGTATGCGACCCTTTCACGCGCCTTGCTACAGAAGCTAGTTGAGGTTCAGCAGATTGAGCTACAGCGGACTGTCGGCAACTATCAGAACGGGTTCGATGACGCCGCCCCTGTGGTCACGGTAGCAGCTACGGAAGCCCCTATGTCTCCCTGTGCCGTGCTGATGCTCTCGGTTGCCGTTGAGAGGTACATTGAGGAAGCCAAGACTATGGAGTCAGCGGGGGAGGCTACCATCTATGAGGCGGTGACCAAGTGTAACCAGTTCGTCAAGGTGGTACAGGACAAGCCTATAGGGGAACTGAGCCGTGCTGATGTTATGCGGTTCCTTGATGTCTTGAAGAGGCTCCCACCCAATGCAACCAAGAGTCCCAGGTATCGGGATAAGACCTTGGAAGAACTGTTGGCAATGAAGTCAACCAAGACCCTGAGCGGCACCACCGTCAATAACTATATGTCCAGAATCAAGGGGTTCCTTGAGTGGTGCGTCCGTATGGGTTACCTGTCCCGTAATCCTGCTGACGGAGTCACCTACGGAAAGAAGAGTCTACTGAGACCGGACGAACAGCGTAAAGCCTTTGCCAAGGCAGACCTGCAGAAGATGACTGACAGCTACCTTGACCTTGCAGAGAGAAAGCCAGCACAGCTCAGAGGGTGGCCGGAACGTCTGTGGTTGCCGCTGGTGTCGCTGTTCTCGGGGATGAGGGTGAACGAGATAGCACAGCTCCATGCGGGGGATGTCCTGCAGGATCAAGAGTCAGGAATCTGGTACTTCAACGTGGAGTTATCCGAAGAGGGGGAAGGGGAGGGCGCGAAGCGGGTAAAGAGTGCCGCCGCCCGTAGGATGATCCCTGTACATCCCACCTTGGAGAGTCTTGGCTTCATCGACTACGTCAAGAAGGTTCACGCTGACGGCTCCCCCAGGTACTGGATGAACCTGAGCCAGACTGGAAGAGGCTACCACAAGAGCTTTGCAAACTGGTTCCTTGGCAATGGTAGCGGTAATAAGTCAGGGTTCCTCAGGAAGCATGTAACCACAGACACCAAGATTAACTTTCACTCCCTTCGACACACCTTCGCTGACGCCTTGAAACAGAGTGGAGTAGTTCACCACACAGCCGCTGAATTGATGGGACACGCCCAAGAAGACATGACCTTTGGCCGTTACGGGAAGTCTGGAAGCCTACAGCTGAAGCTTGAAGCCCTCAAGGGGATAGACTACGGCGTTGACTTCGGCGGGTTGCGGGAGGTTGCGGGAGGTTGCGCGGCTTACAGAGGAGTAGATTGATTTCTTTACATTAGCTGCTATAGGTGGTAAGCGTGTGCTTGTGCTGCGGATGCAATAGCGGAGGAGCTAATGTCAGGACACAATTCACTTCTTGCACCTATCTGTTCATTGGTAATCATCGGTGGTCTTCTCTTCTTTGCCGAGAGAGTGCATTCATGGCATGAGATAAGGAAAGAAACATGTTGGGTTCTATCTGGCACCTTTATTAGTTTGATACTTCTATTCCTTGGAGTCGATGTAGTAGACAATAAAGAGGGGCTGCTGTTGCGGTGCCTCTGGGTTCCGGTCGGATACTATGGCTTGAAATACTCATTCAAGTTTCTGATGTATATGTTAGATGACGATGTGAAGTGAACTCCCACAGCTCCACCCTAAGTACAATCTCAGGTGGAGCTGTGGGCGTACTGTAGCTACTTGTGAGTTACCCTATTGACGATATGGCTGATAGTCGGGACGCCTACCCCGTACTCTTGCGCTAAGTCCACATAGGTTACGGTTCTCCTTCTGTATCTCCCCCTGCACACCTCCCCTGCGGCATACTTCTCTCTGATCTGCTGAACCTGCACAGGGTCGAGCTTTCCGATTCCGCTGTGCGTCCCTCCTGTGTGCTTCATTGATTCAGCCCTGGAGCAGTAACCAATGTTGTCAGCCGAGAGGTTGGAGGTGTCACCATCCAAGAAGTAGACCGGAGGGACAGCCAAGAATGCAGCTGCCACAAGCCTGGACACGTAATGATCCACATGAGCCCCACCACTGCACAGGGTTATCTTCCGGTGTCCATTGGGCTGGACTACTGGAGTCAGCACCCTGTGTGTCCCCTTGTTCGTTGTGGCCCTGTTCCTGCCACCTTTGGCGTGGTAGCTCCTGACTCTGCCCCTGTCGCTGACATCATAGAGTCCCGCATAACCGGCTATCGGTTTCCATACCTCTTCTTTGGTTTGGATGCTCATCAGTTATTTCCCCTTGTTGTTGGAAAGGTGAGCCCAAACAGAGACACCTCGCATGATTCGGTCATACTCCGATTTCTGGATTGCCCCGCTTTGGAACTGTACCCGCGCAAGTCTCCCCGCTGTCTGCGCTTCCGCTGCTGTCTTGAACATCTGGGCTGAGGTCTGCACAGGGAATGCTTTCAAGGTTTCCACCTTGGCAGCTACTGGGGATTTCTTCTGGTTGTAGACAAGGTCGTTGTAGTAGTCCTGGACAGCTCCCCACTTCTCTGTGGTGTCCTGCGTAGTCTTCCCGTCATCGGTGCCGTACATCCCGTACAAGACTTGATGCTGCTGGGTGTATGACTGCGTGAACAGCTGCTGATCCGTCTGATTCTTGTTAGCTTTCCCATTCTCAGCCAGAGCTTCCTTATGCGCCCTGTTCCTCTCGATGAGTCCCATCATCTTGTCTGCAGTGTCAGGACGAATCTCCTCCCGAGCCAAGGCACCGTAAATCTCTGAACTCTTCACCTTGCCCATGAGGACGTTATAGTAAAGCGCGTTGATGTCAGTGGGCTTCTCGATAATGTGGCCCCCTCCCTGCTGCAGGGTCTTAATCATCTGGATTGCATTAGCTTGGTCGCTGTGGTCGATGTAGCCCTGGTCTACAGCCTCCTTGAGTAGCGGAAGGAAGGTGTCAAGGTCTTTGCTGTGTCGAGCTGAGAGGATGGCAGAGTTGATCCCTGCGGAGTTCTCCACTTGGTCTTTCTTCAGCTTCCGCTCATTCTTGTCCTCTTCATCCTGAGCCATTTTGTGGAGGTGGGCTTCAGTCTCGTCTACCATGCTCCGGTTAAGAGGCTTCCCTGTGGTGGCGTCCAAGGTCTTGTACCAGCTGATGCCGTCCTTATCCGAGTTCCTCAGGCTCTCGATCACCATGGAGTTGAACGCCTCACGGTCATGTAGGGGAATCCTGGTGTCCTGCATGTTGGCCCTGGCAGCTCCTACTAGAGCATTGGTGACGATGCCGCCGACCTTGGACTCTGGGAAAGTGGAGGGGTCTACACTGTGCCGAAGGGTGGACAGGAGCTGACGGACTGCTACGGGGTCTCGGGTTCCGTCAGGGTTGTTTCTGAAGTAGTCCTGTACTGTGCTGATGGCGGTATCGTTGATGTCCTGCTCATGGGTGACCATCTTCTTAGTGTTGAATGCCGAGAGGTAACCCTGTGCCGCAGCCGATTGGGTGGCGTGGTAGTGTTCGGAGGCTCCCGCCATGACGTACTTGTCTTGGGTGTCCTCAGGACTGAAGAGGGAGCTGTAGTGGTCATCGTAGTTCTTCTTTATGGCTCCCTGTGGGTCAGGGTCATTGATGAAGTAGTTATGATCCTTGAGGTCTTGAAGATGCAGGCTACTTACCTTCGACATCTGAGCTTCCCCATGGGTCATTTTCCAAGTGTCGGAGTAGCCCACTCCAGTATTAAGGAATGAGTCCGGTTTATTGAACGTCCCTGCAGCTTCATCGGCTTTAGCCTGTACTGTGTTGTCGGCTCTGTTCGACTCCTGCATGTCTCCGTAGGACTTGAGCGCGGGGTTGATAGCAGAGAGTGCTTTGATGACATCCTGCCCCTGGAGTCCCTGCTGTACATAGGGGTCAGTGGCCTTAGCGACAACCTCAAGTTTGGCGTCAGTCTGGTACGGGTATTTGTTGTTTACTGGGGTTCTCCCTGAGAGTTTCTGGAGTGCATCGAATGGCATGGTATGGTTCCTTTAGTTGACTGAAGTGATGAGGGTTGACCTCTGGATTATAGGCAATAGCTGGTGACTGTGAGGAGGAAGTAACTAGAGGTAACTAGAGTGGAGCTAATCGGATTCTTCAGATAGGATGTATGGAGTCGGTACAGCTGTGCTGAAGTAGAGACATTAGGTGGTGAGTGGTGACCTGTAGAAGAATGCTCACTCCTGGAAGGAGGCCAGATAAGCTATAGGATACTGAAGGGAGGAGCGGTAGCGACTCCAGGAAGAGGCTCTATGGTGGGATGATCCTGGAGGAGGAAGGGACTAGAGTCAACTATGGGTGGTAAATACCTCTATACGGTTCTCTTGTCTTTAGAGCTTTGTACCACCCTGAGTGTCACCGGAAAGGGTTTAAGCTGAAGCTGACTGACTCTCGGTTGATGAGGATTCCAGCCGCCATGCACAGCCCTTGGAATGTTGCCTCATTGAGGTACAGCCTCCTAAAGTTAGACTGAGCTTTGATCCCGAAAGCCTTCCTCACTGTAGCCCACGGCAGGTTGACGGTGCCGGTGTGGAGGTCAGCAAGGATGTGGGCTGTCAGCTGTTCTCTGATTCCTCCAGCTTCCTTGGGGGCTACAGATTCCCACTCTGTGATGGTGCATCCAGGGAACACCTCCTCAATGATCCCCTCCACCCCGGTGGCCTTAGCTGCCATGATCCATAGTCGAGCCTCGGGACACATGCTGCCGACACACTTCCTCATCTTCCCTCTGTTCGCTGCCTGGAGGAGGTGGTGGCCTATCTCTCCCTTTCGGAACTCATCGAAGTACTCCTTAGGAATGAAACCCTCGGAAGCAGGATAGACAGCTGCAGCTCTCATCGTGGCCACATAGTCACAGGGGCGATAGTAGAGGAGACTGGTTACAATGACATTGGGGATGTCGGCATACTCATTGGTTGCTGTGTGCTTCCCCCAGGTGAGGAACTTTACCCGTTTACGGTCTGGCTTGTTGAGCTTCGACAGTATGGCTGTGGACATCCTCTTAATGTCCTTCACCGTCACCACCACCAGAAACTCCTCTGAAGTTCTGGACATTACGACTTGAACAGTGTCGGCAGCTACCTTGTCAATCTCTTTAGGGTTGCTGTAGGTGGTCTTACTGGTAGACCTGTGAAGGACTCGGACAGTCAACGGGTCGAACCTCTTGCATGAGCCCTCAGGGACGAGCGGGACTATGCCGCCTTGGTACTCCTCATGGAGCCTGTAAGTTCCTCTGAAGGTTGCTGACGCATCGGTAACTAAGCAGGGCTGAAGGTCTGCCGGTAGGGACTCGATACAGTCAAGGGCTACTCTCCCCTTCCCTGCTACCTTGACCTCTGCCACCCTACCGGAGAGGATGTCTAGGGTCTCGGCTGTTTTCCTCATGGTGTTGGTTTCCCACCTGAGGCTTGACTTCAGCTCCATACCAAAGTCAGGGATGTCTATCAGTTCGGAGTCGGCACAGCTGTAGAGAGTCATGGCAAGACACCGGAGCTGTTCCGCTAGTTCCATCTCCCCCCTCCGCTCTGCCGTCCCTACCAGCTCAAAGATGTCTGAGGCATTAACGGTCAAGTCCCTCCCTGCAATCATCGACTCATCCCAACACCGGACAGCTCTAGGTTTCCCCAGGTAATGGAACACAGGTACAGCGTTGAATGATCCGGTGGTGTATGTCCTACGGATAACCTGTTGCTTTGTGGTGAAGAGAACTAAGGCAGTACTGATGTTGTCCTTGCCGACACCTCTGGCATTCAAGCTTTTTCCCATCTCTGTGGAGTCTCCCACAAGGACACCATAGGAATCAGCAGGGAGCTGACAGGTATCGAGAAAGCTCTTAATCTCTGCATGCCTGTCGAAGAACAGGACTACACCCTTGCCGCTGTATTCCCCAGCCCGTTTCAGATAGTTGTGTATCCATGCCTTGATTGCTGAAGTCTTGCCTATTCCAGGCTCCAGAGAACAGACATAATAGCCAGCCTTAAGTTTCCCACGCAGCTGCAGGGTGAGGTTGTCTATGGTGTTGTAAAGTCCGTCCATCATCTCAGCATTGGGGCTGTGGTCGATTGTTTCAAAGAACCGATGAAGGTCGCTAAAGGCTCTCAGTGTGAGAGTGCCACCGAAGAATTCTGAACCCTGAGGCTCTATCATAGGATTCCCTTAGCGGCTCTCTTGATCTCTACCAGTTCCTGACTCATCACTGTGTCGGACATCACACCCAGGCTATCAAGGTAGTGCCGTAATGCTCTCCTGACCACCACCGAATTGCTGAAGTTGTTGTGGTGATTCCTGTGTAGTTGCTGACAGGCACAGAGTGCTGCCGAGCTGATAGAGTCTAGGTTGATGTCAAAATGCTGTCCTGAGGTCTTCTGAATCTGCTGTTGTCTCATTGTGTGCGGCTCCTTTAGGTTTGATACCTTGGGTATGATTGATGGGTAATGTTGCAAACGATACTGATACAGGGATAGACAGGGAGAGTGGAAAACTTTAAGGGCGCGCCGGTGCCTTGGGTGGCAGGGTGGGGTGTGCGTTCTGCTACCACTGTGAGGAGTTATCTCGTACTACCTGGAATCATAGAGGAATAGGGAGGTGCTAAAGGGTCGTGCGGAGGGAAGCAAGGGGCGGCTTTTGTACCTCTGGTAAGAGTTATCTCAAAGCTACTGGAATCACAGGCGGTTCTTGTACCTATACGAAGAGGTATCTCGTACTACCTGGAATCACTGCGGGTTCCATGTGGTCGGGAGTCCTTGGCGGGTTCTTCATCCATAGTGGGGGGTTAATTGCTGTGACTCCTCAGACATCAGCCGCCATCGGGCAACCACAGCTGCAGCTTGCGACACCCTGAGGCGTCCATTCTCTGGCTTTACCTGCTACAGGAGGCCCAAGGGCTTGAGGTCAAAGGTAGCGATTCGATACCTTTCAACAAAAGCGGTGACTTACAGTGGTCGGCTACGGTTGCCTGTCCAGAATCACCTTCACAGCTGAGGCTGTCCAGGCTCCACACTTACCACTAGCAGTCAGGGTGCTTCCGTTGTTAAGGTGGGCCGCTATATCCCTCAGGCTGCATCCCTGTGCCTTGTACTCCAGGATGGTAGGCAGAACCTCAAGGGCAAACTTTGCTGACCTCTCCTGCCTCTTCTCCAGGCTCTGAGCTATTCCTTTAGCTCTCCCCTCAGGGGTGGCGTTCTCAGGCTTCCCCAGTTTTACCCCTCTGGCCTTAGCTGCCTGGAGAGCCGCCTTAGTCCTCTCTGAGATCATCTCTCTTTCCTTCTCTGCCCACGCGCCCATTATCCGCACCATGAACTTGTTGGCTTCGGGCATGTCACACGCTATGAAGTCAGTTCCGCTCTTCATCAAGGCACCCAAGAAGTCAGGGTCTCGGCTCAACCTGTCCAGCTTGGCAATGACTAGAGCTGCCCCTGTGCGCTTGCATGCCTTGAGGGCTTCCTGTAGCTGTGGCCTGTTGGCAGTCTTACCGCTCTCCACCTCTACATACTCCTGTAGCAGCTCCCAGGCTCCCCCGTTAAGGTAGCCGTTGATACTGGCTCTCTGAGCATCGATCCCTAAGCCATCTCTCCCTTGCTTGTCTGTGGACACCCTGAGGTATGCAATGAATTTCCCTGTTGCCATGACTCCACCCTCCCTGTACGGTTTGCTTGTATGGACGTTCGACCAAACAATACAGGATACTTTGAGGATGTCAAGCGGATACTTTGCAGGGAGTCACCTGTCAGACTGTCACCCTGAGCCGGCAGACTGGATGTGTCCCTGTAGTGGCTTCGGTGGGCTCTAAAGGGCTATTAGATGGGAGGAATGCAGGAGTGAACAGAACTAGAGGGACACACCAGATGTATCAAGCTCCAAAGTTGACCTGTAGAGGGTCTTTACTCTTACACCCTCACCCTACTATGTCTTGATATGGTACTATCTGCTGTGGGATATGTCAATGGAGTCATGCGCTGGGAAGTGAAGGTGAGACTGTGGAGGTTTGCAGGGATACTGGGAATGGTACAGAGGAGGGCCATAGTTAGACCCTCCTCCTGAGTGAACAACCTAAGCCGCTTTCCTATTGCTACTGAGAGTCAGCAGCTGTTCCATCAGCTCCCCCTCTATGCTCTCTACCTTCTCTTGCAGAGTCATGCCTCTACCCTTGGGAAGGATGGACTTTATTTCGATGGAACCACTACCGTACATGAGCCATACACAGCCAAGCTCTGCAACTACTACCATGCCACTACCTTTAAGCTTAACTACCATTGTTTCATCCCCCTGAGATAGACTTCATTGAATGCTGTTGCTGAACTGGATGAAGGGATACCATGCACATCAGACTAATGTCAATGTAAATAAATCAATAGAATTAAATAGTTACATCCGTATCCGAATAGCAATCCGCTACCGTAACAACCTGCAGATACGGAAGGGAGCCAGGAGAGGAGTCAGGGAGGGAGACCGTAGCAGTCTGGGAGAGGAGAGAGTATCTTGATTCGATAAAGCCTCTTCGATAGGGGATCGAGGTCAAATCGATAGGGGATCGAGGTCAAATCGATAGGGGCTATGGGGTAACTCGGAAGCCGTACCGTAATGTATACCCTTACAAACTTTTGTATTATTTTTCTGGGAATCCTGCGGCCCTCTGCTGAACTCTTGCCGTTGACATCTCCCGCCGCCCCTGCTATAGGTAGTCCCAGAATAGAGCCACAGACACCGACACCAGGGAGCAACCCAAGAGGGACAAGCTGAAGCCATAGTGGTTTCATTTCAGATGGTTAGAGATTTCCTTGATAGCCTCAATGTGGGACGGTCCTTCTCTCCTCTCTCGCACCATCAGTAATTTCAGAGGGTTATCCGTTTTCGGGTAACCCTCTTGTTTTGACTAAAGAGGTTCGTGCAACCTCTCGTGCAACCTCTGGCGGTAGCACTCAATTGAACTTGATACAGGTATTCGCTCCTTGGGCATATCTGCCTCTGTTCAGTGTTCTAGCTTTCCAAACTGAAGGTGGCGGGTTCGACATCTGGTAGGTGGGGAAGTCTCCCCCCCCCTTGCTATTACCGCTAGGGCATGATCTGGCCTATTGTTTCGGCTACCCCCTCTTCAGTAGTTCCCCCCCGCAACGCTCCAGGTAAGACCCCCACCCGCGTAGGGCTAAAACAACTCAGGCGAAAAATTCCCGGCAGCTTTCCCAGCTTCAAATGTGCCAGCTTAATCGGCGGAACGTGGCATCTGACAGCTGATTCATGGTTTGACCTTCCCAATGTTTAAGAGTATATTTGGCGGGATTTAATTTTAATGAAGCAATGGGATGGGCTTAGGCCGCAAATGTTAGTCCGAATACGATCGGTAATGCTATCAAAGTTCTTGTGGTGAGCAGGAGCCCTTGGGATCTAGCACCACTCAGCGCGGGACCATTAGGCGTAATTCAATAGGTGTGAACCATGTGTCGACCGCCATGGTAATTATCCAGTCTGAGGTGGTTGCCGCCAAGTTTATTATCCACCCCTGCCGCCAAGCTAATTATCCAGTTTGGCTGCAACTGTCGCCAAGTTAATTATCCACTACGCGAT
>Ga0209125_1003610_pt1 | contig 10455 bp, 8 predicted proteins | sample BarGraIncub1131A_FD_184503 | JGI IMG/M metagenome (GOLD analysis project Ga0209125, IMG submission 184503) | Arctic peat soil microbial communities from Barrow, Alaska - Barrow Graham LP Incubations 11-31A (SPAdes) (version 2) | ecosystem: Environmental > Terrestrial > Soil > Wetlands > Peat... | reverse complement strand
TAGCCGATAGAATAAAGGACCTTACAGGAAAAATATCCATATCAGAAAATGACCAAGTCATGCAAAAAAAATAAGATAATACACTGATGTTTAACATAAATTACATTATTTTTATTACATAAAGTCATGGATTAATGGTATACAATTGTTTGTTTTTATTCGTTTTTAAGTTCAGTATATAGAATTTTACATACTTGATTGTTTTTTTTTATCACTTTAGTGAAAGCCCAATTTAAAACATCAATTTGCAATTTTATTTACAGTGATGAATTCCAGTTTAAGGATTACTAATTTCTCTTAAACAATTCAACCATGGTAATCGGTTTGGTATTTTGTATTTAGAAATTACAACTTAATTGTAATCGACAAATAACACTGCACAGAAAACTGTACAATGTAATTTGCCGATTACGCTTTCCCTGACTTATGATACATTCTTCATTAGCAGATACCGGTAATAAGTAGCTTTACTTAAGCCAAGGCTTTTGTAAATGTCTGCCGGCTTCATTTCTCCTTTTTGGGAAAGGTTTTTGGCTAGGGTTACTTTTACAATGTTGTCCTTACTAAGACCGCGAACTCTTCCACCTCCGGGATTGCGAATTTTCATTGCTGCAATACCAGCCCGGGTGCGTTCACTTATTAACTCTCTTTCGAATTCCGCAAAAGAGGCGAACATATTAAAGATTAACCTTCCTTGGGGAGTTGTAGTGTTTATGTTGTCACTTAAACTGATGAAGTCAACCCCTTCGTTTTTAAAGATGGCCACCAGTTCTACAAGGTGCTTTAAGGATCTTCCCAGCCGGTCGAGTTTCCATACTATAACCGTATCTCCGGATCTAAGTTTTGAGATCATCGTTTCAAGTTCCGGACGATCTTTTACCGCACTCATTTTTTCACAGTAGAATTTTTCACACCCAGCAGTTTTTAGGGCGTTAAGTTGAAGATCTAAATTTTGATCTTTTGTGGAAACTCTCGCATATCCAATTTTCATAATAGTTTTATTTAAGGTGTTTTTTGAGACTTATTTTTGAGACAGATTAATGAGACAACATAGGACACCTTTTTAATAGGCATCCTATGTGCTCACAATACGATCCTTTTTTAAGACCCCAGATTATTGGTTGTTGCATATCGATAAAGCATCGAGTAGGATAGTTCCAAACAACTTGAGATTTTTTTCAGATTTTTTCCCTCCTTTAGCATTTCCACAATTTTATCATGGTTAGTATTTATAAAGTCTGTTTTAGTTGGAGCTGAATTTGAAAGTAGTCCATTACTTTTGCAAAACCGGTAAACAATAAAATAAGGTATACCTACTTTCCTGGAGATAGTCTTGATGGTGTTTCCTTTCTCAAGGTAGGATTTAATGTTGGCAACTTTAAAGGAGTTGATTTCATAAGCGTTACTTTCGCGTACCTTCTTGGCTTTTAAGAGTTTTACAACAGGCATCAATTCATAATACCTAGCATGTTTTTCCTTGAAGGTTTCCCATATAAGATTTGTCTCAGCTATATTCCAATAGTCAAAATTTCTGTAGCCTACATGGTAAACTTTACCGGGTCTTGGAGCATTCATAAAATCCTCTAAAACAATAGCTGCAACAGAAAGGGTTTTCCATTTTCCATCTTCCTTAATTCTAATTACTAAAGAATTTCCGGTATCAGTAATTTTATGAAGCGCTTTTTTATATTCAAAGTATCTATTCGTTTCAAGTTTAATGCGTGAAGTAGAAACAACTTCTTTAGATAAAGAATATAACTTTGTCTGTTCATGTTTATTTATTCTAGCTAATTTAAAACTAAAAGCAGTTTCAATTTCTCTTAATCTCATTTCTTTGTTTTCAGAAGCACTATTCAAAATAGCCAATTTTTTTGTGGCTAACATGTTTTCTATAGATTTTCTGGATGCCTCGTATTTAGCTTTTACCTTTCTTTTTTTAAGAGTTAATTTATTGTATTCTTTCTCAACCCGATTGTCTGTTTTCTTGACTAATAGTTTATTTGATAGAACAACAGAAGGAATTCCAGAAATAACTTCACCTGGGATATTGTCACCAGCTTTGAATTTGTTTTTTGTAGGTCTAAAATCTCCGTACTTAGCTTCTAGGATATCATCTCTAGTTGCCCAGACTAAATTATTTAAATCAGTGTAGCGCATAATGTCTCCATCTTTAAAGATTACTAATTTTAATTTCTTAGGATTAGGAATAAAAGCTTCTGCCAAAAGTCGATGGATGTACTTAGTATGCTTTTTTCAGTTTTGGGAATAAAGTACTCCTCCAAAGTACTTTATTAAAAACGCTTTAGCGTTTTTCAAGGTGTGTATAAAACTACTCCCAAGTGTAGTTCTACATGCAATATTCTGAACAATTACGAGATAAAAATCCATTCCATTGTCGGGGGGTGTATTTATTATTGTAGTGGTTTATTAGGAATACACCTATTAATTGCGAAATATATGGGGGTTCGAGGCAGGGTCTCTGTTCGATTGATAAAAACAATAATCCGATAATCTTTAAATTGGAATTCTGCCCAATCCCAGCACCATTTGAATTTCTTTTTATTGACAGAGTTCGGGTTAATTGCAACCCCGCTAAAAAATGGGAAGTATCAATGTGTCATTAAAGGACGTTTTATAGTTAGCCATTGAAAACGGTATTTGTTCACATGGCTTAACCGGTATAACAGGAAAAGATTAAAAGTCGAAGTCGAGAGATTACCAATGATAAACACGAACGTGTGTTCAGATATCTGGAAGGGTTTTACAATTGCAACATTAAACACTATTTCTTTGATTACTGTAATGACTGGATGGCGAAATTCGATATAAGTCCGTCTAATAAACTTTTATTCTTGGGGTGGTATCATTGTGCGCTACGGGTGGTGCATCAGACACCAGACGGGCTGATAGGGGCCAGGGCGACATAAGACTTGGAAACATTTTTCCTGCTAACGAAGCCTGTATCGATGACCATATCTTATGATGCTGGTGATGCAGGCTTTTAAAAAAGCTCGAATCATGAGATGAAGTAAATCAAAAACTACTCGATATCTTTTTTATTTAAAAATTGTTTCACTTTAGGACAACATTTATATATCTTTGTATCGTGGATCAAAAACAAAGATATCGGACTATCATTTTTTACAAAGACTACTTTCAAAATTTCTTTGTAAAACAGCAAGACAAAGTGAAAGATAAAATTATCTGGACCTTTGAATTGATTGAGGAGCTTCCAAGAATTCCAGAAACCTATCTTAAACATATAGAAAGTACAGATGGGCTTTTTGAAATTAGAGTACAGCAGAGCAGCAATGTTTTTCGCATATTCTGTTTTTTTGACCATGGACACTTGGTAGTCATAATAAACAGTTTTCAAAAGAAGACACAAAAGACACCAAAACAAGAAATACAAAAAGCTCTTAAAATAAAGGAAGAATATGAAAACGAAAAAAAATAACATACATACACTTGAACAATTCAAAGATGAACATTACGGTAAATCCGGAACCGTAAAACGTGACCAACTTGAAGCAGGTTATGAGAACTTTAAAATAGGTGCTTTAATACACGAAGCCCGACTCGAAAAAGGTTTGACACAGGAAGAACTTGCAGAAAAAGTTGGAACAACAAAGTCTTATATTTCAAAACTTGAGAATAACATTAAAGAAGTTCGAATTTCTACTCTTAAGAAAATTGTTGAACTCGGATTGGGCGGAGAGTTAGAACTTTCAATTAAACTATAACAAAACGGACGAGAGAAGGATGTAAAGTGCAGCTAAAAAGTGTACCACTTCTACAGTTTCAATGTGATTTTATTTTGTGCTTCAACCAGTTTATCCTAAAAGGATTTATAACAGCCATATATTGTGAATGTTATATTATTTTTATAACTTAAAATATTATAGAAATGAGCACTTTTGACCAGATTTTATGAATATTGTCCTGCAAAATCAGATAATTGTGTTTTGAAGTTTTAATGTGTTAACCAGATCAAACTAATGCCGGATATTATCCTGCAAGTAATTTAATTTTTCATTTGGAGTCACTGAAATGCTCAATAAACCTACGCATAAAAGTGAACAATCAGCCGACTTGTTACCACTATTGGTGATTTACTCCAAAAGCTCAAAAGGTAACTTCAAAAAGCTGCTGGGTCCCCCGACACTATATTTTGCCCCTTGTTGTTTGAATGTCAATAACTATCTGAACTACATACCATTATAAACTTGAGAAAATTAATTTTACACTTTTATACACACCTGAGATCAGGTGTATTTTATAGGCTTAAGTTGCAGTGAAACGATTCTTTCTTCATAGTAGAACAAATGTCTAATTCAAAAATGAGTTTTCTCAGAACCAGTATATCGGTTAAAGCGGTATACATATCATTTCTCGAAATGAGAAATACAATAAATTAGGTACAACTTTAAAGGGGGCGCAAGGTCATTTTGCCGTTTGGGAAAAACAAAATTTAAAAAGTTTCTGGAAGATAACAATAGTGTTGTCTTTTTTAAAAATCAGAAATGGGAATGAAAACCCTGTATCGAATCTACAAATAATATTTAAATCCTTTTTATCTGATTAAATTTAAAATATCTATGCACAATAAACTAGTAAGTGCACAACACAATAAACTAGTAAATGAACGGCGCAATAAACTAGTAAATGCATAAAATTAACACTTATTGAAATTGCAATAATTATGGCAACACCAACGGAAAAGTTAGCACAGTCACTGGAAGTTTTGAGTAAATTTCAAAACACTAAAGGTTTAGCCGTCATTAAAGCAAATGAGTTATCTCGCAATCAAAGAGAACTTCTAATTACAAATGGTTTCATCCATAAGGTTATAAAAGGTTGGTATATTTCATCCAGACCTGATGAACAAGTAGGAGATAGTACCTCATGGTATACCTCTTTTTGGTATTTTGTAGCAGTATATTTTAAAGAACGTTTTGGTGATGAATGGTGTTTGTCTTCAGAACAATCATTGGCAATTTATTGTGGAAACCTATCTGTTCCAAAACAGTTATTGGTTCAGTCTCCAAAAGGTCAAAACAATATAATTGAGCTTTTACATGGTACTTCTTTTTTAGATTTGACGGCTACTTTACCGTTAAAAAACGAAATCATACAACAAGATGGTTTAAATTTATATACTTTATCGGCTGCACTAATATATAGTTTGCCTAATTTTTTTTCTCAGTACCCAACCGATGCAAGAGCCGCTTTGTCAATAGTTAAAGATTCATCAGAAATTCTTGCAAAGCTCCTTGATGGTGGTCATAGTAGAATTGCCGGAAGATTAGCAGGTGCATTTCGCAATATAGGGCGAGATTGTATAGCTGATGATATTCTCAATGCCATGAAAAGTGCCGGATATGATATAAGGGAGTCTGATCCATTCAATGATAAATTTCCATCAATATTAGGATCTCGGGAAGTTTCACCTTATGTAAATCGAATTAAATTGATGTGGCAACAAATGAGGCAAACGGTTATTGATAACTTTCCAAAGTCTACAGGTATGCCGAAAGATATAGATGCTTACTTAACTCAAGTTGAATTGATTTATGTCACTGATGCATATCATTCATTGTCTATAGAAGGATACCGTGTAACATCAGAATTGATTGAAAAAGATAAATCGGGGCAATGGAGTCCGGACGGTGATGATAGAGATAGGGAGCACAAAAATGCAATGGCAACACGTGGATACTGGTTAGCATTTCAAGCTGTAAAAGGCAGCATAAAAAATATTTTAAGTGGAAAAAATGCTGGTCAAATTGTCGATAACGATCATACAAATTGGTATCGTGAATTGTTTACACCCAGTGTAGCTGTTGGTATTTTGAAACCTTCAGACTTAGCTGGATATCGGAATAATCAGGTTTACATTAAAGGTTCCATGCTTACACCTCTTAATCCTGACGCTGTTCGCGATGCGATTCCTGCATTATTTGATTTATTAAAAGAAGAACCCGAACCATGTGTCCGTGCTGTATTGGGCCATTTCTTTTTTGTATATATCCATCCATATATGGATGGAAATGGAAGAAAAGGACGATTTCTTATGAATGCAATGTTTGCCTCCGGAGGGTACTCATGGACGGTTATTCCAATGGAAAGTCGGGATGAGTATATGAAGGCACTAGAAAAAGCAAGTGTGGAGCAAAATATTCTTCCATTTACTATGTTTATAGCTAAACAGTATCATACCCATATAGTTTAGTTTTTATTAAAAGCTTGTAACTATTGGATTCACTATAACCTGCTACTTATTAAATCTTGCATTAAGGAGCCTTAATAGATTATCCAAACCAACATATTTGTTTGATTGTATCGAATATATTTGTATTTTTGTATCAAACAACATATACGTCATGATATTAGAAAGTGTCATCGCTCTTGTATTGGAGCAGCAAAAAAATCGTTTAGCGTCTCGCGATAGCGGCCTTAAACGCGAACTTATACCAGCCACCAAAAGTTTATCATCACATGCGTTGATCATCTCTGGTGTAAGGCGTTGTGGAAAAAGTACCCTTTTGATGCAAATGATGAAAAGCATAGACGATGCGTCAGTACTTTATCTCAACTTTGAATCTCCACAACTATATGAATTTTCGCTTACTGATTTCACACGTCTGGACAATGTGATATTACAAAGTGGAGCAAAAACACTGTTTTTCGACGAATTACAACTAGTAGAAGGTTGGGAAATGTATGTGCGTCAAAAATTAGATGAAGGATTTAAGGTTATCATCACAGGATCCAATGCCTCATTGCTTAGCAAAGAATTGGGAACTAAACTTACCGGGCGACACATAACACAGGAACTTTTCCCATTTTCTTATAGTGAATTTCTCTCTTTCAAAGAGATAACTGCTTCGAAAGAGAGTTTACGAACATACATGTTCACAGGTGGTTTTCCAGAGTTTGTGAAAACCGGAGATGAAGAACAACTGGCTACCCTTTTCGAAGATGTGCTTGTTCGAGATATAGTTACACGCTATGGGATTAAAGACATAAAAAGCCTTCATCGTTTAGCCTCCTACCTTTTTTCAAATATCGGCAATCGCATAACGGCAACCAAGTTGAAACAACATCTTTCGATCGGTGCAACAAGCACTATTTTGACCTGGTTTTCGCATTTAGAACTTTCATATCTGGTATCTTTTCTTCCCATGTTCAGCCATTCCACAAAGGCACAACTCATCAATCCCCGAAAAGTATATGCCATCGATCTGGGATTAGTAAATGTTATTTCCAATACGATGACAGAAGATGTGGGTCGGAAATTAGAAAACCTGATATTCTTACATTTGCGACATAAATATACTGAACTTTACTACTTCGATGATAAAGGGGAGTGTGATTTTGTGGCTATGAAACATGGTACTGTCATTGAATTAATTCAGGTATGTTATGAGCTGACCCCGGATAATCTAAAACGGGAGTTGAATGGGTTGCTGCAAGCTATGCGATTTTTTAATCTGCATAATGCCACTATTGTAACATTTGCCAACACTGATTTTATAGAAAAAGATGGTTTTAAAATCGATGTAATTCCGGCTTATAAATATTTGTTGATCTGATATTGTCTTCTTTCTCAAAATAATGGCCTCGTTTTTTTGAGCTTAAAAGTAAAAAGTTTGTTCTATTTACGGTTCCTAAGAGCTAAACCATATTCCGAGAACACATAATGGAACTGCCTTAGCATTATTGTATTTTTTCCTATTGTATGCCTTTATGTTGACGAAATAAAGGAATGAAGTTTTTTAAAATTGCTTCAAGTGTAGAATTAAGATCAATAAATAAGTTTTAGTATTACTTAAAATGTAGTTTTAGTATTATTGAATTAATCTTAGTATTACATAAAATGTCGATTCAAGAAAATATTTAGAAAATGTTAGACTTAATTTTTACCGACATATCAATTATGAACGGTCTTATTCCGATCATAAAGAGTAAACTTTTCGATTGAAAAGTGGATTACTTTTTAATAATTTAAACAGTTTTATAGTATAGCAGGATTACCATGCACTAATGTAATCGATAAATAATACTGCACAGTTTTCGGGTTCAACATCAATTTATATGATATTTATAAGATGCATGGACCCAATAGCTTTTCTCTGGGATTCAGGAATACCGGCAATGATTGCATATTCCTTCCATTTGCTTATAACCTGCTGAACCTGTTCAAAGATTTCTTTTGCTCTTTTGATATTCATTTGATTTGCAACGGCCAAAATATCATTCCGGGTAATGTCCCTGCGTTTGTTGTTTATGGAAAGCTGATGCTGAGCGAGCCAAAGACTGGACGGATTGTAAGCGTAGGTAACATCATAAGCAGGAGACAGTTTCCACTGACCGGTTTGATCCATTAAGAAAGAAATATTTTTGGTATGATCATCATTGTTTTGACCAATGACATTGAAAACCATCCTGCGAAAGAGCTGTTCGGCATCGGTATAGGGCAACCTGAGATTGCGCATTGCCTGGAAAGCCTGTTCATAAGAGTATGCATTGGGGTTGTTGTAATCGAAATGGCAAAGCCCACACAAGGTTTGCATATGGAGTTTACGGTTGTGTTCAATCCTGTCAAAGCGACGGGTCATGAAGTGTGCCCTACCGCTTTCTTCCAGCAGTCTACATTCGTTCATTATTAATCCGCAATCCAATGCCATTTTATAATATGCAAACTCAATTCGGCCATATCCCTTGGGATCACCAAGCTGTTCGTCTGAAATGCCATCAAGTTTGATGAGCCAGTGAGTGTATCCCTCGGGGACATCCACTTGGCCTGACTTTACAGTGTTATGCATATTGATGGCGATAACAGCTTTTGCCCTTGCGCCACCTGCTGAAGTACCTACACGGATGATATCGAGTAAAGCATGTGCTTCGTCACCGGTAAAATTTGTCTTTAAGTCTGTTTTACGACTTATTGCTTTCTGAGTCAGGTTAACCAACTCTGAAACTTCAAGATTATTCATGGTGCCACGTTCGATGCGGGTAGCAGGGTGAAATTCGAGAGCACCCATTCCACGTTTACCCATATAACATAATCGTTCCACGGGATTCATGCTACCTGGTTGACGGCCTTGCGTTGCAAGCCAAACTTCGATCAATTGATTGCCAAATTTATCGGGTAAAGAGTCAGCTAACAAACCGGGCAATCCGTAATAGGTGTTTGCAGGTAGATCAGGAAAGCTGAATTTTCTTCCATTGATAATATCTGATAAAGGCATAGTGAGAGGAGCAATATCCCAATTGTTCCTATTAAAGCCGGGATCGAATTCAAAGCTTGCTACTCCCGTCTGTGCGTCCCATAATACAGCACCTACATATTTGTCCCAGATTGTAATTTCAGCAACTACCATTTGCTTTCCTCCCTGTTTTTCTTTTGCATTTTTCCTGAAGCACGTAAGCGCTCTTTACCGGATAGTTTGGCCATCTGTAAAGGACTGATCTGGCTTGATGCCTTCCAGTTATCCAGTAAATGTAGTTGCTGTAGAGCCCTTAATACCTGAACTATGGTTAATAGAGAAGTGGCAGCCTTACCGTTTTCCATTTCGCTGATTGCAGAACGGGAGAGTCCGGCCTTTTCGGCTAACAGTTCCTGGGTAAGATTTTGCTGAAGCCGGATCTGTTTGAGATAAGCCCCAAGTTCGGTAACGATGGCCGGATCGCTCATACTATACCAATTTGTTTTGCCTGACGTTATCATGTTTATATTATCCTTAATGTTTTCTTTAAACTACATTAATTGTATTTATGCACAACTATGCAGATTATAGACTGCAAATATACTAGAAATAAATTTAAATTATATTATGTCTCCTATAGAAATCATTATAAAATTAATACAGTCATAACGCTTATTTAGGGCTTCATTATATAACATTTACTTGATCATCCTTTTCAGGAACGATAGAGTCCAAATCTAGAATTTAAGAGATAGCCAATAAGCAAAATCAATAGTTATATGCTCATGCATCAAAGATCCATACTCAGATTGTAAGCTTCAATTGGTTGTCTTACCTAACTGAATTACATTGCAATATTAATCACATAATGAATCCGATATCAATATATTGTTCACCGATATGATATGTTCATTTTCAATGAACAGGAAATATGACTGAACAAGTTGTGAGAATTTCTGAAAAAGTATTTTAACTAATATCCGTTAATCTAAATTTAAATCTAAAAGAAAAAATCTCTGGGTGACAAGTTTGCAAATAGATCCATGCATAAATGAACTTAATATAAGTTCATCAATCAACCACTTTCCTTTAATAAGTATTTCAATTTAGCATATACAATATACCTGATCTCAGGTGTGTATAAAAGTGTAAAATTAATTTTCTCAAGTTTATAATGGTATGTAGTTCAGATAGTTATTGACATTCAAACAACAAGGGGCAAAATATAGTGTCGGGGGACCCA
>Ga0209125_1003608_pt1 | contig 10460 bp, 14 predicted proteins | sample BarGraIncub1131A_FD_184503 | JGI IMG/M metagenome (GOLD analysis project Ga0209125, IMG submission 184503) | Arctic peat soil microbial communities from Barrow, Alaska - Barrow Graham LP Incubations 11-31A (SPAdes) (version 2) | ecosystem: Environmental > Terrestrial > Soil > Wetlands > Peat... | reverse complement strand
TGATAAGCCAAGACAACCTTTTGCTGGATGCACTGAAATAGAAACTCAAAAGGTAAGGGAAATATTAAAAAAGGTTAATATACTTTAAGAAATAAGTTGTTTGCTTTGATACAAGCGAGCAGTCAAGGGAAGCAAGGGGACGGTTCATGCGCTTCGTAACTTAAGCTTTTTAATAACTAGTGAAGCGTAAGAACCGTCCCTGCGCTTCGGTACACCAGTTTTCGTCCGCATAAAAAAATGCAAGGCGTTTTAACGTTTCAGCTTTATTCAGTTGTGAGTATCCTAAATCTGTTTTTATAAGTTCGCATATTGTGAGAAAGTCATTTTCTTGTGCTTCTCGAATTTGTATGTTCATCTTTTTCATCCAACCTTTCTATTTACCCAACTTTATCCTACCGCTAACAATATCATTAACAACCTCAACTAAAAAGGTGTGTTCACAATCTAAAATCTTTACGGAAAGCGTTTCGGGAGTATCGTTTTCAATCACATCAATTTGTGTCTGAGCAACAATATCCCCACTGTCGTATTCTTCATTTACTCTGTGTATCGTAACGCCAGAAACCAGTTCTTTTGCTTTAATTACGGCTTTATGTACATTCATTCCGTACATATCTTTGCCACCAAATTTCGGTAACAAAGCAGGGTGTATATTAAATATACTATTATTGTATTTTTGTAATATAGGAATACCGATTTTTTTCAAGTATCCTGCAAGAAAAATAATATCAATATTGTGATTTTCGAGTATCTCCAATATTTTCAAATCCAAATCGTTGGCATCGTGATGCACACTTGAACTAATATGGTAATTGTCTATGTTTTCTTTTCGAGCCCTTTCTAACGAAAATGCATCAGAGTTGTTGCTGATAACAACACAAACCTTTCCGTCAATCTTTCCATCTTTACAACCGTCAATTAACGCTTGCAAATCGGAGCCGTCATGTGAAGAAAAAACTGCAATGTTCATCTTAACCCTCCAATTTCTTGATAACCGCATCAATACTAACAAGTCCGTTATATTTATATCATCATCTTTTCTGTATCCGGTTTTTAACCCATTCTACAGACTGCTTTAGATCGTCTATTGTCTTGGTTTCAATCACAACACGGCAATTGTGCCTATTTGCCATATTGAAGTATTTCTCCAAATCAAGCTCGCCTGTACCAAGTGCAAGGTGATTCTTTTTACAGATAGCATCGTGCATGTGCATATGTATAAGCTTATTCTCATGCTGCATAATAATTGTTTCATCACCGCCACCAACACTTGCGTTATGACCGATGTCAAAGGTCAGTGCAAAAACTTTGCGTTCAAGCAGAAGTGGCAAGCCTTTTTGCAAGAATTCCTTATCATAACCATCTGTATTTTCAATACAAATCTTAATGTCTGCATCATCGATTGCTTGTTCGCATTTATCACGAAAGGCTTTGAGGCTTGAAAGATATTTATCCATATATTCATTAAATAGATATATCTTTCGGTTTGGCATGGTGAAATAAACGCCGTTTGCCATGTGCATATTGATGATGGGGATTTTAAGCTTTTTTGCTATTTCAATTGTTTGCAAAACGGTTTTAATGTAGGCATCAGCTACCATTTTGTTGAAGTCGCAAACATTCAGGTTTTCGTCTAAATGGATGGTGTAATAAATTCCGTTTTGTTTTGCAACCTCTGCAAACTTTTCAATATCAATGTTTGGGGGCTGATATTGCGGCAAATTCATATTCAATTCAACAAAGTTGAAGCCCAACTCTTTGCATAACGAGGCACATTCTTCAATGCTTTTGGTTTCAATTAATGTTGGTATTCCGAATTGTATCATTATATAACCCCGCTTTCAAGAATTGAAAAGGTTTTGTTGTCGCAATTAATCTCAGCAAGTGAACCGTATGGTAGAATGCAAATTGGCGACGTGTGTCCAAAATTCATATTTGCGACAATTGGCAAATCAGTTAAACCAAACTGTTTATTTACAACGGCAAGCAAAGCCTTTTTGTGTTCATCAAAGCCTTGGTACGCACAGAGCCTTCCGATTAATATTCCTTTTAGCTGTTGCAACGCACCGTTGTTTCCAAGCCATTTAATAAAATTTGTAAGCTGTGTGGGAGAAAAAAACTCCGCAATATCTTCAATAAACAGTATTTTATCTTTGAAATCCTTTGATGTTATTTCAAGCGGCGTACCGGTTAATTCCCGAAGTCCCATGTGACCTCCGAAAAGTCTGCCTTGTGCAATTCCGGAGCCTTGTATCCAAAGGTAACCGTTATTATGATGATATGTTTTTACCGAATTTGGATTTGGATAGTCATTCTCGTCACAACAAAAATTATCGGATGGCTCAATTAATCCGATAGAACTGTTATCAAATAAAACCTTTTCAAACCACTTTTGGCTATATGGGTGCCAACTTGGTGTTTCAGCAATAATAGGCAATAGGTTATGTCCGTAAAATGTGGATAGCCCTAACTTATAACAAAGCAGATGAATATTCAATACATCAGAATAGCCGATAAAGACCTTTGGATTATTTTTTATTATCTTTGTGTCAATAAAAGGTATGATTTTTATGCTGTCAGATCCGCCGATATTAGCTATAACGGCTTTAATGTCCTTGTTTTCAAAAGCCCATACTATATCTTCGACACGAGCTTGCGGATTATTACTTAAATAGTCTGAGCCTTTCATTGAGTTCGGGGCAGCAACGACATGTAATCCGTATAAATCTTCAAGGCACTTTTTGCCAAGCTTATATCGCCATAAAACATCACTGTCACCGGCAAGACCTAGCGATGGACTTAGCGTTGCTATAATATCTCCTTTATTCAATTTCTGCGGTTTGATTAAATCCATTACTAAACCCCCATTAAAACAACTCTATCTGTTTTTCTTTATACGATTTAACTTTTCGCTCTGTTATTTTCTCGCCATTTGCAACCGTGCCTATGAGTAATTCACTGTTCGGATTATGTGAATGGTTCCGCCGCTCAATTGTGGCGACGCTGTTATTGGCGTAGCAGTAAACACAGCCGTTAAGACAAGTGTTATATGCGCCAATGTCTATACTTTCCATACATCCGCAACCCTCACGCTGATTTTTATCGGAAGACAAGGTGAGCGGACAGCCACATACCTTTTCAGCCACCGCTTTATCAATACAGCTTGCTTTCTCTATACCATATGTGGTTAGGTCTGCTTTTTCGCAACAGGCTTTTGCGTTTAATCCATAATTCTTTGCCGTTTTGCCAATAAAGGCACTTAATTCGGAAATCTCAAAGGCAGTTATCTCACGAATAAGGCTCGTTTTTAGCTTTGTGTAAGTATCAACAAAGCTGATTGTTACGCTCTCGGTGTATGACGAAAGTTTTTCACAAAGCCGTTTAAATTGTGCTTTGTGGTAATTAATAGTAAGCGTGTCGTTTATCACAATCGGATCATATCGCCATAGCACACGCTCTTTACCGATAGCTTTACTAAGCTCAATAAATGTTTTTTCAATATCAGCCTTGTTACGCAGATTTTTCTCAATGGTTCGGTTATAAGGAGTCAGCGCGAATTGAAAATAGTATTTATATCCCATGTTATCAATGGTTCCGAGGTGCGGAATGATGTTAGCCGCATCCTTTGTCCAAAACACAATGCAGTCCACCACATCAGGCGACAGCGGTATTTTACTTAACTGTACGTGATTCATCGGATTGCGTGTCAGAACATAACCTGCTTTCAGGCGGTTTATAAACCATTCGCTATAATAGCACGGTATATCTGTGCGACGAGAAGCGGAAAGAATCATAGAATTACTCCTTATAAGTACCGCCGGTGTTGTCGACGTTCAATGTTCCGCACTTTTCTATTAATAAACAAGTGACAGGCTCAGTGCAGACAGGGCGGTGCAAAGTGCCTTCTGGTATAACAATAAATCTCCAGTTTCAAGATGTGTTTTCCCATCGGCAAACTCTATCTCCATCTTGCCGTCAATTAAATATAACATTTCATCAGAATTATTGTGCATATGAAATTCAAGTGTTCGGTCTTCCGCTTTGATAATATTCAGCATATGGTCATTAAGCTGCCCCACTTTGAGATATTCAAACAACCCATTTATTTTATTGCTTTGATTATGTAGCTTTGCTTTTTCTATCATATCTCTTTCTTCAATTTTATGCACCCATCCTAATTGCAAACAGCATTAGTCCAACAATAACGGCAGTCAATGCATGGACTAATTTTATCATAATAGGTGTTGATTATTTTAATATCTCCTGAAAGATAATATTTCAACTCATTAATCAAACTCACTGTATCGCCATTTTTTCGTGGCGAGCCGTTGATGATAAGTGTTTTCATTACAAAACACCGCTTTCTATATTGAAATACCTAAGTTATTAAGTTCCAAAATCAGTTTTTCAAAATCTCTTTTCTCATGGTCAAAATAGATAATACTCATTCCCATGCTATTAGGAACAATTAAATTCTTTTTTTGATTATCTATAAACACGCACTCGTCAGCGTTTAGGTTTAATGCATTGATTGTATTTTTGAATATTTCCTTGCTATCTTTACCCGAACCAACATTTACCGAAACAGAGATTATAGAAAACAATTTGTCCCAACCATAGTGCTCTACAATATTGTTAATGCGGTCAGCCTTGTTATCGGTGATCATTCCGATTATGTAATTACGTACTTTTAGCTTTTCGGCAAGCGCAATCATTTGACTGTCGATAGGTGTATTGATAAACGAATCATAAAGGATATCAATACCAATGTCGGTATTAAGATTACAGCATAATTGCTCCCATATATCAGCGTGTTTTATTTTACCGTATAGAAGGTCATTGTTATATTTGTAATATTCTTTTTTAAACGCCTCCAAGTCTATTCCGGTTTTCTTTGATATGTAATTGCATATAGATTGAGAACCAGTCGCATCGGTTGTCAAAACACCATCGAAGTCAAAAAACATTGCTTTTATCATAAAGCCACCTCTAATATTTATTTAACTTTCCCTATATATACCACAGTTTCGTTTACAACGCCAAAGTCACCATAAATATCTTTTCGCTTTTCAGGATATTTTTTAGCAAGCACTTGATAATCCTTGTCTGTGTTAAAAATGTCTATATCGGCACCAGATTTTCTTATTTCGTAAAATTCCATTGCCACTCCTCCGATAACTACCGGTTTATCAGTGAATTGCAAATGGTTTTTATTTAGCTCCTCAGTGATTATATTAATAATTTTATTATTCATTGACTTGCCCTTCTATGATCATCAAAAGCCAATCAAAAACATTTTTCATTGCTTCATCGGCAACATTGTCAAGCTCATGAGTGCCACCGTCAAGCTCAATATGTGCTGCAGGTAGATTTTCTTTTCGCATTAAATCATAACCCATTCTTGCATCGGCAATACGGAAGGTGTTATCGGCTGTGCCTTGTAAGAATAACAAAGGACATTTTATTTTATCTATTGTATGTATCGGTGCTTTGCTTATAGTGTCGGTATAAAAATCTATTCCGAAATCCACACCGAAAATATTCACTTTGCCGCCTGATTGTAGAAGTTCCAAGTTATCTGCAAGTAGTTTTGCCGGGCCACCTTTGCCCATTCCAATATGAGCACTGATACAGGTTCCGACTGAAATTATAAAGGCAATTCTATCGTCTTTTGCGGCAAGCCGCAATGCAGCAGTTGAACCGGAACTGAACGCATAACATCCAATTTTATTTTTGTGTGCAAAAGGTTGATTTCCTACCCATGCAATCACATCAGATAAATTATTTTTCCAACGAGAATATGTCATTTTGCTGTAATCACCGCCAGTTTCGCCATATCCGAAAAAGTCAAAGGTAACAAGTGCAATTCCTGATTTTATGGCGTTTTCACACAGCTTTTCGGTGGGTGTCCAGAGCTGCCGTCTGCCGCCCCAACCGTGACAGTAAATAATTACGGGAATATTGGTATCATTTTGATTAGGCAAATATACTGTGCCTACATTGTTATCGCCTGTTATTAGTTTAAAATCATATGAATACATCTTTCATTTCTCCTCACGATCCTGTTGATTTGTAATGTCTTATTCCTACCCGCCATAAAATAAGGCATGGAATTATAAATATTATTCCGACAAGCGGCAGAAACATATTTCCTACATTATCTGTCCTGCCGATGAGATATAAAAATGGGTAGTACTGAAACAAGGCAAGAGGTATCACATAAGTAAAAAATTTCAGCACGCCTTCGCCGTAAATTGATAGTGGATATTTCCCGAACTCTCTGCCACCGTCAGTAAAGATGTTCATAAACTCAAGTCCTTCGATAGTAAAAAAGCAAAGGCTTGCGTAAACCACAAACAATCCTGAAAATACAAAGAAGCCGCCGACAAGCATTAATACTACAGTCATTATCTTGTCAAAGCTCCAGATTACGCCGCTTGTGGGGATTGCATAAACAAATATTGCTATTGCTTGAAGCAGTCTGCCGATTCTCGAAAACTCAATTCGGGAAGCCAGCACCTGCATAATCTCATTTCTCGGACGCACCATAATTCGGTCAAACTCACCATTTGAAATAATGCCGCCGAAAGCATCAAAGCCACGCACAAAGCATTCTGCAAGCGAAAAGGCTGTGAGTATCACTGCAAAGCACAATAGCACCTCACTATAAGTAAAGCCGTCAACGCTTTTAAAGCGGCTGAACATAAAGTATATACCGAGAAAGGTTGTGAAAGCTGTAAGAAACTGCCCGATGGCAGACATCACAAATGAGGCTTTAAACTGCATCTGACTGCGTAAAATAATGGAGGCATATTTTATATATAGTTTCATACTAACCTCCCTGCACTACGACTTTTTTTAGTGCACGTTTCATCAGAAGTCTGCCCATAATTACAAGCCCGAAAAGCCAGCCAACTTGCATCAACATGCTCCATAGTATAGCTGTACCTGCTACATACCCGTTATAGATGAGAAACGGTGTGTTCTGCATCGAAGCAAACGGCAAGGCATACATAATAGTCTGCAAACTGTTTGGAAAGAACGGCAGAGGAATAATTGCGCCCGCAAAAAACTCAACCACCGATGTGGCAAGTATGCGTATTCCGAGTGGTGATATTGTGTAGAAGGTGGATATGTAGATCAGCATTGAAAAGGCAATCAACACGAGAAAGCCAATAAACATCGAAACTATAAACAGTATCCCTGCAAGCGGTGATGCTGGAAGTGAAATATTGAACGGCTTTGGCAGAAATATAGCCACGATAAGTATCGGCATACAACGAAGTATCGTTCTTGCAAGGCGTATTGCCATATTCTTTGTAAACCACATGGAATAGATGTCAACAGGACGGCAAAGCTCATAAGCAATATTGCCGCTTGTGATTGCGTTAAATATATCGTTGTCAAAATACCAAGCCATGAATAGTGCAAGAAATGCCTGCTGAAGCCAGATATAGCTTGAAAGTTTAGGGAAAGTCATAGGGAATGAATTTTGACCGTTCTGATAGAAAGCCCAGAACATCAAAAGTGTCATACCACCCCAAGCGAACTGCGTTGCTATTCCGGCATATGCGGCGGCACGATATTGCAAACCATTTTTTATCCTAATTTTGAAAAAGGATAGATATTTTTTCATGTGTTACCTCGGAAAATTTAATTACATTTTTAATAAATCAAGATACCAGATAAATTGAACTTCGTTTCTTATTTCTTCATCGTTATAATAGGCGTATTCGTCAATTTTGGATAATACTGCTCCTTGCTTTTGATAAAACTTGCAGGCAGGCACATTGTTGTTTTGACATTCAATTTTCATCTGTTTAAAACCTTGTTTTCTAGCCCATTCAATCGCCAAATCAAATAATTTTTGACCAATGCCCTGATGTTTATATCCGTTCATGACTCGAATATCCCACAAGACACATAAATCATCTCTGCCATCAAGCATAATTACATTAGATGTAAGTGAAGCCATTGTGATAGCCGCTATGGGCTTTTTATCGTCAAAAGCCATATAGAACACCCAGTTTGAAATATCAAAATGCTTTTCATATTCACATGCTATCTCATATTTTCCAAGGTCTTTTATATATTCATTTACAGGAATTTCTTTTAGAATAATCCCACCCAAGCCATTTTTTATTTTATCTAATAAATAATGACTTTTAACATTAACAAGCATTGGTATGTTATCGTATGCCTCAAAATAACTTCTATTCACTTCTTTATAATGAATCATTTTCATCGACTCCTTTTTCATATCTCAAATTCCTTATACAGTGACACAACCATTTCTTCCGCTGTTGTGCCCATAACAGATATATCATTTACATCAACCTGTGCCGAAATGTGCGCAATAGCCACCGACACAGATATTATTTCAGTGTTCACAACAATGTCCGCATGACCGTCTAGGTCTTTAGTTATACTCAAGCCATCCGTGGCATTGAGCTTCTCCCCAACATAATCCACTACCAATGTCTTGTGGTTTGAATTGCGCTTTTTAAGCTCACACAAAGCACCGTCAAGCAGGATTTTCCCTTTGCCGATTAGCAGTATTCGTTCGGTGAGTGCTTCAATATCCTGCATATCGTGCGTTGTGAGAATTACCGTTGTTCCTCGCTCTTTGTTTATAGTTTTAATAAACAAGCGGACGGCAATTTTAGAAACCGCATCAAGTCCTATTGTCGGCTCATCCAAAAACAGTATTTTCGGATTATGTAACAGCGAAGCCGCTATTTCGCATCGCATGCGCTGTCCGAGCGATAGTTGCCTTGCCGGAGTACGGATTATTTCACCTATATCAAGAAGCTCGGTAAGCTCTTCAAGATTTTTGTTAAACGCTGTGCCGTCAACATTATAAATGTCTTTTATCAGTTCAAAGCTGTCAACGACAGGAACATCCCACCAAAGCTGACTGCGCTGACCGAATACAACGCCGATTTCTTTCACATGGTTAATGCGGTCTTTCCAAGGTGTTCTGCCGTTTATGATACATTCGCCGCTGTCGGGAGTGAGAATACCACTCATGATTTTAATGGTACTGCTTTTTCCGGCACCGTTAGGGCCTATATAACCGACCATTTCACCATCATTTATAGTAAATGACACATCATTCAGAGCGTGAATGTAAGTGTATTCTTTTTTAAACACTGCCTTTACTGCTTCGCCAAACCCGGCATTCCGTTTGGCAATCTTGAAGGTTTTATTGATATTTTTCAGTTCGATCATATCTCTGCCGTCCTTATCTTAAACTTATGCTTTGCAATACCTTATTGCAATAACATCGTCGCATAGACCTATTTCATAAATTTCTGAACAATAGCTTTATAATTATCATCTCGGTATTCCGCTTCAAAAACCGTTTTTATGAGTTCGCCAGCGGATACCCATTTTGCCTCTGCGACTTCATCTGGCTGAAGGAGGCAGTCGGTAATTATAAAATCTGCTTTGGCAACCCATATGTCAACAAAACTATGCGTTTTCGGGCGCTTTAGCCTCTCGGCAAGATACATCTTGTCATGGTCAAGGTTTATGCCAAGTTCTTCTTTTACCTCACGAAGAGCAGCTGTCAAGCTATCTTCGCCACTTGTTACAGTACCGTCGGTAATATCCCAAATGTTCGGCGATATATCTTTAGTCGCTGCTCGTTTCTGTATTAGCCATTCATTCAACGAATTACAGATATAAATATGTACGGCAAGCATGTATTCGTTATCCTTCATCGTGTGTTTTTCTTTGCGCGCAACCGTTCTCCCAGTTTTATTCCCGCTTTCATCTAAAATATCCCAAATCTCCATTATTTCAGCTCCTCCAAAATAATTAGCATTTTTGCAATATAATCCTCTGGCTTGATTTCTCTGCCACAGATAACCGCATGCAAATTTGCTATCTTTTCAGCTTATATATCACCTCGTAAACTACTGCCTAAAATTGTAACACGAAATAAGCTGCTTTACAATTAATTGCTCTAAAATGTGAACTTTTGTAATGAAATTTTAATATTGTTTAAATACAAAATGTAGGGGCGTATTGCATACGCCCGCAAGCTTGCTATTATGTAGATTTTATGGAATGAGAAACATTACGTCACAAACCTCTCTCCCTCCGCAACGGTGGAAGCGAGACTAAATTTTGCCTCTCTTCGTAGAAGAGGTATCTCTGAGGAGGCGGAGAGGTTTCCTTGAGATTTACCCACTTAAAATTATCGTCCTATATATGGCTCATAAAATAAAATACAAGTAGTCTGTAGAGGGTACACATTGTGAAGTGCAACCCAAATTTTGAGACGGTCACTTTTTAGGTGACAAACACAGTAAAAAAACAAGAGCAACAACAGTCGAAAGTACCGGCTGTTGTTGCTCTTATTACGTTATGTTATAAATTAAATATCTAAAAGCTTTTTCCCTTTAATTTCGTCTGCACTCCAGTTGATTACGGCAAAGTTTCCTTTTGAGTGA
>Ga0209125_1003607_pt1 | contig 10463 bp, 12 predicted proteins | sample BarGraIncub1131A_FD_184503 | JGI IMG/M metagenome (GOLD analysis project Ga0209125, IMG submission 184503) | Arctic peat soil microbial communities from Barrow, Alaska - Barrow Graham LP Incubations 11-31A (SPAdes) (version 2) | ecosystem: Environmental > Terrestrial > Soil > Wetlands > Peat... | reverse complement strand
TAGAACTTTTGCCAGTTCCTGGTCGTCGCTAATTGGTTTAGATGTTTGCGGTTGTGTATCGTCCATTTCCCACCCCTGATTTTAATGCTTATACTTATTCTATAAATACTGTATCATAGATATATATGCTACAGCAAGGAAGTGGGAGTTAATGCTCGACGATGTAAATGTTCTTAGGCAACGCGATCCAAATGGAGCGCTAGATATTGTGTCCGGGCAATATAAACAAGAAAAGTACGAGGCCGAGATTAAAAATATCGGTCATGATAATCGAGAAATTATTAATGTAGTCATAGCAGGCATGGGTGGATCAGCGTTAGCGGCACTGCTGACTAAATCATGGCTTAAAAATGAACTACGGTTACCATTTGAGGTTGTTCGTTCTTATGATTTACCTGAATATATTGGACGCAATACATTAGTAATTCTAAGTAGCTATTCTGGTAATACCGAAGAAACGCTTAGCTCGCTTGATCAGGCGATTTTAAAAGACGCACAAATTGCGATTATTACATCCGGCGGAAAATTAGTTGAAATAGCTAATGAGCATCAAATAACTTATGCATTACTTCCAGGAGGCCTGCAGCCTCGTATGGCGGTTATTGATGATTTGCGAGCTTTAATCGAATTATTAGTTAATTTTGATATCGTTCCCAAAGAAAAACTCGATGAGATCGCTAGTACGTCAGATTGGGTTCACAGTGAAAGTACCAAATGGACAGCCGATGTACCGACAAATCAAAATTATGCCAAGCAACTTGCGTTACAATCGGTTGGTAAAACAGCGGTATTTTATGGCGGCACATTAACTGCACCAGTCGCCTATAAATGGAAAATTAGTTTTAATGAAAATGCCAAGAATATGGCGTTCTGGAACGAATACCCTGAATTTAATCATAATGAATTTATTGGTTGGACTTCACACCCAGTCGAAAAGCCTTTTGCTGTTTTTGATATTGTCAGTAGTTTTGAGCATCCACAAATATTGAAGCGTTTTGAAATTACTAACCGATTACTTAGTGGCAAAAGACCAAAATCTACGGTTATCAATTTAGCTGGTAATTCGGTTATTGAGCATCTGTTGTGGGGAAGTATCTTGGCCGATTTTGTTGGCATCTACCTAGCAATTCTAAACAACGCAAACCCGATTCCCGTCGAGATAATCGAAAAATTGAAACAAGAATTAGCCCAGAACTAGGACTAATATAGTAGGTGGTAGATAGTATATAGTAGGTTGACGGTATGGAGAGATGGCCGAGTGGCTGAAGGCGTACGCTTGGAAAGCGTATGTACGAGCAATCGTACCGCAGGTTCGAATCCTGTTCTCTCCGCCAATTTCATTGCAATTTCAATATAAGGTGTTAAAATAAATAAATCTACAAGAACCGTTTGCTTTTAGATGACCTGCTCCGGGAGGTGATTCGAATGTCGAAGAGTAAGGATCGAAGTAAACGGGAGGAGAAGAAGCCGAAGGGCAACCAGAAGCGCAAGAAAGGCAAGGGAACCAAGAGATAGCCGTCTCGTCAAAGGGGGTTGACTTGGACGCCACCGTTCAAAGCGACGTGGAAATCCGCGACACCATTCTCAGCATGGGAGCAGACTATTCCATGGTCGTTCGCGAGGACAAGGTGATGTACGTTGCGTTCTATCGTGACGGGGGGTGTGGCCGTTTGCACGTCAACGTTTGCGGCTACCTCGTTAAGCGCTTCCATGATCTGGAGATCATCGTCCTGGAGTCGCCGACTCTGAACCGCTGGTGCAACAAGGCCCGCGTTCGCAGGCCTGGCGGCAAGCACTTTTCTCGGACATCCGTCTTGGCGACGGCGTCCCGCCTGGGCGTTTTGTAGGTAACTGGGGTGGGTCACGAATCGTGACCCACCCCAACTAATTTTTTAAACTTGGTGCTAAAATGAAGTTATGAATAAACAACTTATCGTAAAGACTTTTCGCAACACATTTCTAGTGGCATTATATATTTTTCTAATATCTCTGATGTTATCGAATAGCTGGAGATGGTTTGCCGGTTCGGACTATGTCATTAGATCATTTGTTACTTTATTGCTTTTCGCTTTGTCTGCAGCAGTAGTCGGTGGATTAATGTTTGGTGAATCTATCATGCTTTTCCTTGATAATAAGAAAAAAGAAAGCATTAGGGCGGCTATTTATAGTATCTGCTGGCTTGGTGTATATACAGCGCTAGGTCTATTGGTGCTGGCTATATCAAAGTGATTACAGTCTCATAGAGTCATAAGTGATAGAATATAGAAAAGGGGTAAATATGAAAGAAAATTGCGAAGACAAATCTTGTGTGAACTGTAAAGACGGCCAAGATAAAGACTTTAAGCGCTATTGGATGAAACGACATCATCGTCACGGACAAGCCGGGGGCGGTGCGCTATACGGACTAGGCTTTATTGGAGCAGCCATTTTTTTCATTGGTCACGCAACGACATTTTGGGCCGGTGTATTAGGATTTTTCCAGGCTATGGTTTGGCCAGCATTTTTGGTTTACGAAGCATTGAAATTACTAATAAAATAAATATAGGATTGAGTTTATGTCAGAGAGATTAAGTACCGAGGATCGTAATTTCGCGCTCGATAGAGAAGCGGCATGTGTTAGGACAAAGAAACACATCGCATTTACACTAGTTGCAGCGCCAGACAGAGATAAGATTACTGGGCCTGCTCAAAGATACGTTGATGAGAACCAGTTTTCGGATAATCCACATGTACAGGGCAGGGTTAGCGCCTACGAGGATTTATTGCGCAAACTAGGAAGATCGACTAACTAGACAACTATGAAAACAAAACTTCTTATATTCGGTATTACAGGCGATCTTGGGACTCATAAGCTGCTTCCGGCACTCGAACAAATTATTAGTACGGGCAACTTTAATGACCTATCAATAATCGGCGTGTCTCGGCACGATGTTAGCCCAATAGACTTACTTTCTAGCTGTAAGGAAAAGTCATTTCTGGGCGACAAACTATCTGTATTCTCGATGGATTTGGCTGAGTCGAGTGATTATATCCGCTTAAAGGAATTTGTTGCTTTAGGCGCAGACGAACAACTACTCGTCTATTTGGCAGTTCCACCGCAGGCTGTTGCTCAAATTATCGATAAATTAGGCGAGTCCGGTATGAACACTCCAAATATAAAGATTTTGTTTGAGAAACCTTTTGGTATCGATTTAGCATCAGCCGAAGAGGTAGCCAAACTTATTTCTCGTTACTTCCTCGAAGACCAAATATATCGCATTGACCACTACTTAGCTAAAGAAATGGCGCAAAATATTGTTGCAATTCGTGGCAAAAATGCACTGTTCAGCAACATGTGGAATAGTAATTTTATCGAATCTATAGATATAATCGCATTCGAGGTCATCGGCATTGAAGGTAGAGCTAATTTTTACGAACAAACAGGTGCTTTGCGTGATTTAGTTCAGGGTCATTTAATGCAGCTCTTGGCGTTAACACTTATGGACATTCCCGCTAACCTTGACTGGAGTAGATTACCAGAACTCCGGCTGGCGGCCTTGAATCAACTGCAGCCTGCAGACCCACAAAAAGTAATTCGAGCTCAGTATAATGGCTACAAAGACGAAGTTGGTAATCAGGATAGCAAAGTTGAGACGTTTGTGTCGCTAGAACTTACTTCAGTTCAACCTCGATGGGTCGGTGTGCCAATTAAACTTGTCACTGGCAAAGCCTTGGATAGAAAAACCTCAGAAATACGAATCCACCTCAAAAAGACAGACGAAGCTCAAAGCAACTGTATAGTATTCAGGATTCAGCCGAATGAGGGAATAGACATTGAATTATTTATTAAAAAACCAGGTTATAATCGCGAATTTGAAACCCGACATCTTAGTTTTAACTACCCAGATGGCGATAAATTGCCTGATGCATACGAGCAGGTAATTGTTGATGCCATATCTAGCCATAAAAGTTTATTTACTAGCAGCGAAGAGGTTCTACAAAGTTGGCGAATTTTGCAACCCATTCAAGATGACTGGAACTCGGCTCAGGAGCCACCAAGGCTATACCCAGGGGGTTCAGGCGTTAACTCAATATTAGCGTAGAATTAACAACAAGGCACGCTAGATATAGCGTATTTCGATATTAACGTGCTACAATGAAATCCCATGGAGGCGCAGATCAACATGGATAAAAAACAAAAATATATATTTGTAACTGGGGGTGTTTTATCGGGGGTAGGAAAGGGTGTCACCGCAGCTAGCATCGGTGCCGTATTGCAAGCTAAAGGTGCTACCGTTTCCATTCAAAAGTGTGACCCGTATCTTAACGTAGATGCGGGTCTTTTGAATCCCCGGGAACATGGCGAATGTTTCGTCACGAAGGACGGGGCTGAAACCGATTTGGATTTAGGTCATTACGAACGTTTCTTGGATATTGAACTTACACAAAAAAGTGCCACTCTATCGGGCAAGCTTTTATTTGATTTGATTGCAGATGAGAGGGCAGGTAAATTTGGTGGCAAAACCGTTCAACTGGTGCCACATTTAACGCAGTCGATTCAACGTGCTATTTTGGCCGCCGCTGATGGCAGTGATATTCATATCGTAGAGATTGGCGGCACAGTAGGTGATTATGAAGGACTTAGTTTTATTGAAGCAATCCGAGAATTTTCTCAAAAAGTTGGCCGGAGCAACTGTTTATTTGTTCATGTTGTGTATGTGCCATTTATTGGTACAAGTAAAGAATTCAAAACCAAACCCGCACAAAACGCTTTAAATGATTTACGTGGATTTGGGATTGTACCCGACGCAGTAGTTGTACGGTCCGATGAACCTGCGCCGATTGAGGTTGCTAAAAAAATAAGTTTATTCGGCGGTGTGGCTCAGGAAAATGTATTGTTAATGCCAAACGCCGATACAGTATTTCGGGTGCCGCTGATACTTGCAGATAGCAGCATGAGCAAGTTGTTGTCTGATTTTTCTGGCTTATACAACGAGCCAGATTTATCAGCTTGGAAAGATATCATTCGTCGGCAAACAAGTGAGCCAAAACAAACCGTGACGGTCGGATTAGTGGCTAAATATATCGACAACGAAGACACGTACATTTCAGTTATTGAGGCCCTAAAGGCCGCCGCTTGGCACCAAAAAGCCGGACTTAAAATTGTTTGGATAAATGCCGAGACGGCTCGCAAAAAAGATTTCGAGAAAGTAGACGCCATAGTGGTTCCCGGAGGCTTCGGGAGGCGCGGCATTGAGGGAAAAATATCAGCGGCGCGCTACGCGCTAGATAATAATGTTCCGTATTTGGGTCTTTGTCTAGGGCTTCAGGTAGCGGTTATAGCTGGCGCCAGAAAGGCTGGGCACAAAGACGCAAATAGTACTGAATTTGAGCCTAGCTGTGACTGTAATATTGTTTACATTATGGATGGACAGGCTGGCAAAGAATCAACCGGCGGAACCATGAGGCTTGGTGATTATCCAGCTAAATTGGTTAAGGGTTCGTTGGTCGCTAAAATGTATGGTTCGCTTGATGTTGTTGAACGTCATCGCCATCGATACGAAGTGAATCAAAAGTTTGCAGATTCAATTAATAAGTGTGGTCTGGTAATTTGCGGCACCTCACCAGATGGTAAATTGGTTGAATTTATTGAAGCGCCAAAAAATGATTATTTTGTTGCCACTCAAGCCCATCCTGAATTTCGTTCACGACCAACTAGGCCACACCCATTATTTTTGGGTTTGATTAAAACGAGCATCCTCAATAAGTAAATATTTAAAACGTACCCTTCAGATCATGGCCGCCAAATTTATTTCGCATAGCAGCGAGAAGTTTAGTCGCAAAATTTGTTTTTCCTTTTTGAGAATCCAGTCGAACGTCAAAAGATGCCTGTATGGATGGAAGAGGAATGCCCAGCTCATCGGCCGTTTCTAGTGTCCAACGAGCTTCACCAGATTCTGCAACAATGCCAGGAATATTATCCAGGTTTGGGTTTTCATGAAGTGCCTGTCTGGTTAAATCGTTAAGCCACGACGTAACGACGCTACTTTGTTGCCAAATATCGCCAGCCTTAGCCAGGTCAAGGTTTTTGTAGGGCCCCTCTTTTAACATACGGTAACCTTCGGCAAGTGATTCCATCATGCCGTATTCTATGGCGTTGTGTACCATTTTAACGTAGTGGCCACTGCCATGTTCGCCAAAATATTGATGACCGCCTCGTGGTGCGGCTAATGTCTCAAGTACCGGCACGACAGTCTGGTAGGATGACTGGTCGCCACCGACCATCATTGAAAACCCGTTAATAATTCCCCAAACACCACCACTCGTGCCAATGTCTAGCATAGTACTTCCGGCGGCTGCAACCTTATCAGCGCGAGCTTTATCGCCACGATAATCGCTGTTGCCACCATCAATGACAATGCTGCCTTTTGGCAGGATCATAAGCCAGGCATCAAGCTCGGTTTCAATAACTTCAGCCGGAATCATAATCCATAAAATTACCGGCTGACCATCAAAGGCATCTATGACGGACTGCTTGTCGTATGCAGGAGTCGCGCCATATTTAATGGCTTCATCGACTCGAATTGGACTACGGTTATTGGCTATTACTTCATGTCCATTTTCAGACAGCTTTTTAGCTATTTGACCACCCATGCGGCCAAGTCCTGAGATTGCAATTTTCATTTGATTTCCTCCTCTTTAATATTCGAATAAATTGTTAATTGCGGAATTGTTTTTAAGATTTGAGCTGGCTGTTCGGTAAGCGGCAAGTCGTCGTATAAAAGCTCGTGAATAACTGCTCGCTTTTCGGATCCGCTAGCTTGGATTATCGCTTCGTCTATCCTACATATCACGGTAAAGCTTATTGTAACACGCTCAAAATCGTCGCCCTTAAACCAGACGGCGGCCTTTTTTGTTGAAACTGCCTTGCTATATGGCTTTATGCCCGCAGTGTGCCCATCAGTCCCTAGACCAAAAATTCCTATCCTAAAGTCGGCGTTATCAAGTTGTTCATCGAGCCAATTATTGAATGTTATTGTTGTGTCCGTAACGTTTTTTCCAATCAAAGGACGATAAAGATTGGCGCCAGGTAATGACAGTCCGCCATCCAGTAATTGCTGCCAGTTTTCGTCTTTATGTCTGACCGGACCAAATCTTTCGTCAGTTAGGCTAACAAATAAGTTAGATAAATCGATGCCACTTAATTTTTTGCTGGCCATAATCGCAATTGGTATACTCGATCCGCCAGATAATAACCAAAGAACGCGCTCGCCTTTAGATAAATGGCCTATTAGTGTTTTTGCAAGTTGATTAGCGGCTTGTTCAATCGGTTCATCGGTATATATATAATTCATCTGTAATCTATTATACGAGATATTTGTTATACTAAAGGTAAATGGACGCAATTATTATAGTAATTCAGGAAATCATCAAGCAATTGTTTGATGTCGAGCAATCTGTTCAGTTGAGCCGTCCGGACTCGCAATTCGGTGATTATGCTTCGAATGTTGCCATGCAACTCGCGAAACAGCTTAACAAAAATCCGCGCGAGATTGCCGAGCAATTAGCTGAAAAATTACGTACGACAGGCAACTTTTCTGAAGTCTCTATCGCAGGTCCTGGTTTTATTAACCTTCGAGTTAAAGATGTCATTTTGACGAATGAACTTAATAAAATTATCGATAGTCCAACTGAATATGGCAAATCTCGGTTATATAAAGGCAAAGTTGTTGTGACTGAATATTCTGACCCAAATCCCTTCAAAGTTCTTCACGTCGGTCATTTTTATACCAGTGTTATTGGTGATGCAATATCAAACTTGATTGAATACGCCGGTGGTGAGGTTCACAGAGTTAATTTTGGAGGCGATGTCGGACTTCACGTAGGCAAGACTATGTGGGCAATTATCAACAAACTTGACGGTGAGAACCCAGAAAAGCTTTCGGAAATTGCCGATGATAATCGATCTGAATGGATGGCAGCTTGTTATATCGAAGGTACTCGTGCCTATGAAGATGATGAAAAAGCCAAATCCGAAATAATTTCTTTGAATAAAAAAGTGTATCAATTTCATACAGATAATAATCATGAATCACCGCTTGCGCAAATATATTGGACATGTCGAGAGTGGAGTTACGATTATTTCAACAGTTTCTATAAAAGAATCGGCACAAAATTTGAAAAGTATTATCCCGAAAGCGAGACCGCACAAATTGGCTTGAAGACTGTTCTAGGGCAAAAAGATAGAGGCGTCTACAAAGATAGTGACGGTGCTGTTATATTTGTTGGCGAACCATACGGTTTACACACGCGCGTTTTTGTTAATAAAGAAGGGCTTCCTACATACGAAGCCAAAGACGTCGGTCTTAGCATCAAAAAATGGGACGACTATCATTTTGATCAATCGATTATTATTACCGGCAACGACATTATCGATTACATGAAAGTTGTTATTAAAAGTATTGAACAATTTATGCCAGAATTAGCATCACGTACAAGACATATTACACATGGTAACGTAAAACTTTCCGGTGATATAAAAATGAGTAGTCGAAAAGGTAATTTTCTACGAGCTGTTGACGTATTGGACATCACAGCTGATCAAAATGAAGCCATTCAGGGCAACCGAAATGATGAACCTGTGCTTGGCGCAATTAAATACGCATTTTTAAAATTCCGAATCGGTGCCGACAGTATATTTGAACCTAAAGAATCTGTTAGTCTCCATGGCAACAGTGGTCCGTATTTGCAATATGCTCTTAGTCGGGCGAAATCTATTATACGAAAAATAACATCAGACGATTCGGAATTTAATTCGCCATCGGATTCCTATTCTCAATATGAAAGGAGCCTACTTTTTAAACTTACAGAATACTCTACTGTTGTTGAGCAGGCTACAGTAGAATTCGCTCCGCATCTTTTGTGTACATATTTATACGAACTTGCACAAACCTTTAATCGGTTCTATGAAAATAATAAAGTATTAGGTGATGAAAGGGAGCAGATTCGCCTGCGACTTGTCGCTGCTTATGCCGCTATACTTTCTAGCGGGTTGACTGTCCTTGGAATTCCGACACCTGATAAAATGTAATCCATAGTATTATTGTAAACAAAGGAGTGTATATGCCATCATCAAAAAAACTATCAGCAACAAAACCAAAAGTAATGAAAGTTGCTAAACAACTCAAAATTGCTCCAATCATAATTTCTAAAATAGGCGGCTCACACATGAAAGCCTTTTTGGACTTTATTCGCACCCAAGGTGTTGTCGGTCTTGCCGTAGGCTTGGTGCTTGGCGGTGCAGTTAGTGTTCTAGTAAAGTCTTTGGTTGATAATGTCGTTATGCCACCACTTGGTCTAGTGTTGGGATCTGCTGAGGGCCTTAAAGGTTTGGTGTGGACAATGGGTAAAACTAATGGTGGCCAACAGGCCGTTTTGCATTACGGAATCTTTTTAAATGATTTTATAAATTTTATAGTTATAGCTTTAGTAATTTATTTCATAATTCGTTTGCTCAGGTTTGACCGAATTGATAAAAAGAAAGAATAATTCAATATGAATAGGAAACAACTTAATATGCGCCCAACGCGCGTTCTGTGGATTGATCTAGAAATGACTGGAATCTTTTCGACAGCTGATGATTTAATTTTGGAAGTAGCTGCCATTGTGACTGATTGGAATTTTAAAGAAATTGCGACTTATCAGGGGATAGTGAAGAATAAGGTTTCGACAATCGATGAGCGGATGGCTGTAAATTCTGCATTCTGGGATATAAATCCAGATTCGAAAACTGGGCTATTAGAACAGAATAAAACAGGTAAGTCTCTCAGAAAAATTGAAAGTGAGCTGTTGGGCTTCATCGATAAACACTTCAAACCTGGCGTTCCTGTATTGCTTGCTGGCAACTCAATTCATGTCGATAGGCGTTTTATCATGGAAAAATGGCCAAAACTCGACGCCAGGTTGCATTACCGAATGCTAGATGTGAGTGCCTGGAAAGTTGTGTTTGACGGTAAGTTCAATAAGAAGTTTGCCAAGCCCGACGCACACCGGGCGCTTGACGATATCCGTGGTAGTATTATCGAGTTAAAATATTATCTCGCAAAACTCAAGTAGAGTGCTACAATAAAACTACTATGCAGAGCATAAAAAGTCGTAAGGTTCGACGAATCTGGCTGGTGGTAATTGGGAGTATATTTATTGTCTTGCTCGCCGGCGCCCTAACTGTCTTTTTATCCATAAATACTCACGCGCCTTCCTCTAGTAATATAACTAAAATAATAGAAAAAACGCCCCAACCTAAAAATATTTCATCAAACGTACTTTTCCTAGGAAATAGTTTTTGGGGACGATATATGAACGATTGGTCGATGGCCAGTCCTCTAAAATATAAATATCCATTTTCACGACTAAATGAGTTTAACCGCGACCAGTACGATGCCTGGATATCTGGGCTTGAATGCCCGACGGTGGCCGGCGTCAAC
>Ga0209125_1003604_pt1 | contig 10470 bp, 8 predicted proteins | sample BarGraIncub1131A_FD_184503 | JGI IMG/M metagenome (GOLD analysis project Ga0209125, IMG submission 184503) | Arctic peat soil microbial communities from Barrow, Alaska - Barrow Graham LP Incubations 11-31A (SPAdes) (version 2) | ecosystem: Environmental > Terrestrial > Soil > Wetlands > Peat... | reverse complement strand
CTTGAGGGCTTAAGGCAGCCTTTGGAGGAGGGGAGTATCACTGTTACCCGTGCGATGGAATCGGTGGTATGGCCTGCGCGTTTTTTGCTCGGAGCCGCTATGAATCCATGTCCTTGCGGCTATAGTCTCGACCCATCCAGGGAATGCCAATGCTCACCGCTGGATGTGCAGCGCTATCGACAACGGGTCTCGGGCCCGATGTTAGACCGAATCGATCTCCAAATTCAGGTTCCCAACGAAGGATTTGATGTTTTTCGACATGATCGTGGGGAGTCATCTGCGGAAATTGGACAAAGAGTTCGTCTTGCGGTGGAGCGGCAGCGTTTCCGCTTCCGTAAGGACTCGCGGGAGAGTGATATCGCCTGGAATTCCCGACTTAGCACCAGTGATGTCCGTCGCTTCTGTACAATGGACGCAGTATCCGAAAATTTGTTAAAAACGGCATCACTGAAGCTCAAATTGTCAGCCCGAGGTGTATTCAGGGTACTGAAAGTGGCGAGGACAATTGCTGATTTACAGGGGAGAAAAGCGATTGAGAGGAGCGATGTCGCTGAAGCAGTCCAATACCGTTTGCTTTGAGCAGGAAACCTACCTGTAAAAAAAACGTCATTTGGTACTTCGCGCAAGAAAAAGAATCTACCTTTTTTGCGATTTGAAGAAATCACTCTGTCCCCTCACTTCAAAGGAAGAATTAATGATCGCTCCGACCAAACATTCCAAGCTAGTTGCTTGGGTTGACGAAATCGCCAAGATGACTCAGCCTGACTCCATCGTCTGGTGCACAGGAACCAAGGCCGAATATGACTCCATGATGAAAGTCATGGTGGATTCCGGTCTCGCAACTCCTCTTAAGAAGCGCCCAAATTCCTTCTTATTCCGCTCCGATGCTTCCGATGTGGCTCGTATTGAAAATCGCACCTACATCGCATCGAAGTCCAAGGAAGATGCCGGTCCTACCAATAATTGGATTGACCCTTCCGAACTCAAAGAAACCTTGAAGAAGCTCTACACGGGTTGTATGAAGGGCCGTACCATGTACGTGATTCCTTTCTCCATGGGTCCTATTGGTTCTCCTATCGCCAAGATCGGCGTTGAAATCACCGATTCTGAATATGTGGTCACCTCGATGCACATCATGGCTCGCGTTGGTTCCAAGGTTCTCGAAGTTCTCGGCGATTCCGGTGAATTCGTTCCTTGCTTGCATTCTGTCGGCAAGCCTCAGCTCTCCTGTCAGGACGACCTTGGTCAATGGCCATGTGCTCCCCTCGACAAAAAATATATCGCTCATTTCCCAGAAGAAAAGACTATCTGGTCCTACGGTTCGGGCTACGGTGGAAACGCCCTCCTCGGCAAGAAGTGCCTCGCTCTGCGTATCGCTTCCGTGATCGCACGTAAGGAAGGTTGGCTCGCTGAACATATGTTGATCCTCAAGATCACCAATCCAGAAGGCAAGGCGAAGTTTGTTGCTGCTGCTTTCCCATCTGCTTGCGGCAAGACCAATCTCGCCATGCTCGTTCCAACCATTCCAGGTTGGAAAGTTGAGACCATTGGTGACGATATCGCTTGGATGAAGCCTGGTAAGGACGGCAAGCTCTATGCCATCAATCCAGAAGCTGGATTCTTCGGTGTTGCTCCTGGTACCTCCATGGATTCCAATCCCAATGCAATGCATTCTGCAGCTAAGAACACCATTTTCACTAACGTCGCCTTGACCGAAGATGGCGATATCTGGTGGGAAGGCATTGGCTATGACGCTCCAGGCAAGTTGATTGACTGGACCGGCAAGCCATGGGTTCAAGATAAGAGCAACAAGGCTCAGGCTCCATCTTCTCATCCAAATTCTCGTTTTGCAGCTCCTGCAACACAGTGCCCTGCGATCGCTTCCGAATGGGAAGATCCTGCTGGCGTGCCAATCGACGCAATCCTTTTTGGTGGCCGTCGTCCATCCACAATTCCTCTTGTCCATCAGGCCAAGTCCTGGAATCATGGTGTGTTCATGGGTTCCATCGTTGGTTCCGAAATCACTGCAGCAGCTCTCGATCTCAAGGTTGGTTCAGTTCGTCGTGATCCGTTCGCAATGCTTCCTTTCTGCGGTTACAACATGGGTGATTACTTCACACATTGGATCCAGATGGGCGAAAAGACTCCACTTGCATCCCAGCCGAAGTTCTTCTTCGTCAACTGGTTCCGCAAGACATTGGAAGGCAAGTGGCTCTGGCCGGGCTACGGCGAGAACTCCCGCGTTCTGAAGTGGGTGTTCGAGCAGTGCGATGGCACTGGCAAGTTCGTTGAGACCCCAATTGGCATGATGCCAACTGTGGACGGAATCGATTTGCCTGCTGGCGTGACCGCTGAAGACATGAAGGAACTCCTTTCTGTTGACGTGGCTGGCTGGAAGAAGGAAATCGCTGACGTTCGTGCAGAGCATTATCCTAAGTTCGGCGCCAAGTTGCCTAAGCAGCTTGTTACCGAGCTAGAAGCCATCGAGAAGCGTCTCGGATAATTTTCGGCTTCCTGCATAATGAATACAATAAGAAGATCCAGTCTCCGGACTGGGTCTTTTTGCGTTTTTGGCGTTGCCTGCCGACAGGGTGTCGGGACTAGGTAAGAGTAGGTGAAATTACTACGTTGGGATCATGCAACTCGACTTCCATTACTGCTGTGTCAAGACCTTGGCGCACTTTGCAGGATTTGATCCCGAAGATGCCGAGACCATCGGTTATGCCTCCCAGTATGTGGATGATGCCTGTGAGCACAAGCCGTTGCGGGTCGCGAAGTTACCTAGTCTTTTTCGAGGAACGGGTTCGCGCTGGTTTGACCCGACTTGTACGGCTTGGAACGGTATTAACTACTTGCGCACCTTTTTTACCGATGTGCAGCGAAAGGTATTCATTCCCTTTCATTTTCTACCTGGCAGGCGCTTTCAAACGCATCATGACCCTCGTCGCATGATGGTGTTGCCAGGATCAACTTTTTCAGAAGATCTCGTACGGGTAGCCCTAAAGCCATTTGCAGAGCCAAATTTACGGGAGAGACGCGACGATTGGCAGGCGGCATTAATTGGACTTGGAATAGCCCTCCATACATATGCGGATACTTTTAGTCACCGTGGCTTTTCTGGCCGTCGCAACTACCATGAGAATCACCGTTGGGCGGTTCGGGTTTGGCAAAATGGATGTTGGAAGTCAAAAATTCATTGGTTGAACTCATTTTTTATCCCTAGCATCGGACACGCTTCCGCATGGGTATATCCAGATCAGCCTGTCACGAAATGGAGTGACCGAAGGGATCTACGCGGTCGATTTCGGGAGTATCGGAACCAGATTCTTGCTCTGAATGGCGCGCGACGGATATTCCTCTTTCTTCAACAAGCGCATGGTGATGCTCTGCGCGAATGGACGCAAATCAAGGGTAACATTCTCCAAGCGTTGACCATAAGTTCGGGCCAAAAATCACATCAGCAACAAATGTTATGGGCAAAACAATTTCCGAGCCTGCAGTATCAATATGACCCTAAAACCTGGCGTCGGGAAGGGATGAGTGGACCTGTTCATTGGGAATTTTGGCCAGGATTTTTCTACGGAATTCCGCGCTTTGAATTCGCAGGAGGCCATAAATTTTTTCACTTCCATGTTGAAGCGCGCAAACAGCGTCTCTGGGTATTAGAGCAGGTCGCGCATCACCCGTCGTTGCTCGGAACAGGAATTAATAACCCATTTAGATAGTTTTTTTGTGGGGCTTTACGGTGAACGTCACCCCAAATTTTGAATGTGATTTTGACCAGAAATTACTCGTCATCCTCATCGTCGCTGACGGCATCAGGAAATAGCTTGAAGTATTGTTTTTTGTCGTCGGAAAACAACTGTAGGAGGCGTTCTTGCTCAAATTCTTCACGGTCGATATTCTGCATGAAGAAGGGGTCAGTAGCAAAGGACTTTTCTTGAATATTTTTCTTGATATCCGTGGAAATATCAATATTATCCCATAAAATAAAAATCGATCCGATCGCGTTATCGCCAAAAATACTGATGTCGCCTAATGCATGGTTTTTCGTACTATCCAACTGAATGTCAGTCTTCATGCTGTCATTTGCCCACCCTGCAAGTGCGCAAATGCAAAGCAAATAAACCAATCTGTGGAGCAAATGAAATCCCATATTCTTAATATACATCCCTAGATCGCTTCCCTTTGTGTACGATGTGATTCGACAAAAAGATATGTGCCCGATCACGCTAATGGCAGCCAAGGCTTGACTTCCCACTGGTCTTGCAGGAGATCATCCCTATCACGCAATATGGCGGCTGCAGCAATCATCGCGCCATTATCCGTGCAATAGGCAAGTGCTGGTGGGCAAAATTGAACTTGTTGACGTTTGCATGCATCAGTAAGGCGGCTACGAAGATGACTATTGGCACTGACTCCGCCACAAAGAACGAGCGTTCGTGCACCTGTGCGACGTAGGGCAATGCCCGTTTTTTTGACAAGGATATCGACGATAGCTTCTTCGAGGGACGCGCAGATGTCCCGGATATTTGTGCGGATAAATTCGGGACTATTTTCCTCGGTGTAGCGTAGTACGGCAGTCTTTAATCCTGAAAATGAAAATTCACATTGATCTTCACCTCGGAGCCCTTGGGGAAATGCAAAAAACTTGCGATTTCCGTTGCTTGCTTCCCGACTGACGAGGGGCCCTGCAGGATAACCCAGTCCCAGTAATTTCCCGCACTTGTCAAAGGCTTCGCCAGCGGCATCATCACGAGTGCGCCCCAGCAGAGTATACTGGAAGCCTGGTTCGACAAAAATGAGTTCTGTATGCCCACCAGAGACGGTGAGTGCCACAAATGGGGCTTTGAGTCCTGGATTGGAAAGGTAGGCTGCGGCGATATGCCCTTCCAAATGATTTACGCCGTACGCAGGAATTCCGAGATCCTTGGCAAGTCCTCGCGCAAAGGATGCCCCTACTAGGAGAGGGCCCATAAGTCCTGGCCCACGCGTAAATGCAATCGCATCCAAGTCTGCTAGACCGATGTTCGCTTCGGTAAGCGCTGCTGCAATCATCGGGTGAATTTTTTCGAGGTGGGCGCGGGCTGCGATCTCGGGGACGACACCGCCGAATTCCCGATGCTCGTTGTACTGGCTGTAAAGAGGATTTGACTTCACCACTAAATCGCTCGTGACGATTGCGCATGCCGTTTCGTCGCAGGATGTTTCAATGCCTAGCCAGATCTTTCTATTGGATTTCAGGGAACTCACGGTATAGTCTTCACAAGGTGTATAGTGGATGGGGTCAGTGTCCAGGATTCGATTGGGCGGTCGATGAATACTGTTGGTTGAAGGGTATCGGTGCCCTCGACCGCAAAACGTGTTGATTCTAGGAATATGCGGATTTCCTGGGCCGGCAGTTCACGTAGCACATCTTCACCTCCCACCACTTCAAGCGAGACGTGGTCCGGTTGAATTTTAGGATGTTCCAATTGGCTAGGCCCAACCAGCTGGACTGGTAGATTGTTGAATTTACGCGTGATACGTTTTTGCACATTAACAGCTACGCGAATAAAGCGTTCCTTGAGTTGAACTTGGTTCGCATAGCCCTCCAGGTTCAAAGGAAGTTCAAGCGTGTCCGGGTGAGTCAAATTGGGGATAAGCGAGTTTGATGTCGGAATTTCAAAGATTCGAGTAAGAACTTTGCGGGAACCGCTAATTTGAATTGATGCAGGCAACAATACGGGATCACCCACGAGGACAAATCCTTTGGCTGGCTTAAGTTCTGTATGCAAGCGCACAGGTACTTCTTGCGAAATTCTGGTATCGATTTCAACATCGAGACTATGCGTGCCCTTGATGGATACAAGCGTGATTCCCCGCAAGGCTGTGTGGAAGTTTTCGTGCCCAAGGACGATTGTCTGGGTTCCAAGTAAAATATGAGAAAAATCAAGTTCCATCCAAGCGAGCGAATCTTGTTGCTTTAAACGGATAAGATCGAGTCCTGAGCCTTCGACGACAGCACTAATTGTGCGGGGGACGTGAGAGGATATTGCAAGAATGGGCGAAAATCCGGAAATTGTGAGGGGGAGATCAAGTTCAAGTGAATAGTTTTTGCCAGAAACGACAAAGAACCAGAGCGAAACGGCGCAAAGCAAGGAGGCAATCTTTAATCCGACAGACTTCATAGTAAAAAAGGAATTTAGTTATATTGCCCGAGGTGCAAGGACAGCTCTTTTTTTTGGTGAAAGAGGCGTTTCGGGGCTGGAGACAGCATCGAACGGTGATTCTTCCATCGCTGGTGACGATATTCCTCTGTTCCATACTCCTGGCGGCTAGTCTGAGTTTTTTGGTGGGAGCGCTTCGTGCAATTGGGCAAAGGGATTCTTTCTACGAAATCGAAACATTTTTTTTGCAAGTACCCGCCGAATCTCTCCGCGATTCCTTACAGAAATCAATTTTGTCGATCAAAGCTGTAGAATCCGTTCGTTATGTTACTCCCACTGAAGCCGAGGATGAATTTCGCAAGTCGTTTTCCGACGAAATGCTGAGTCAAGTGGGTGGTGGCACGTTACCTGCATCCTTCCGTATTACTCTTCAGAAACAATATCGCGATCCTTTGGATCTTGCCCAAGTTGTTCACGAAATTGAGCGTTGGCAGCGTTTTGACATGGTACAGGCACCCCAAACGTGGGCAGATTGGATAGAGCGTTGGCGATTCGATATGGTATTTTGGCCAGTGACAATTTCGATTCTTTTGCTGGTGACTTTAGCTTTGATTATAGGTAATGCAGTACGACTTACCTTGTATTCGCGCCGTTTGCTCGTCGAAAATATGAAATATGCTGGAGGAAGTTTTTTCTTTATCCAGTTTCCTTTCGTTCTGGAAGGATTTATGCAAGGTCTTTTGGGAAGTCTAGGTGCGGTGCTACTTTGGGGGGCTATCGTCTGGTCTGTTGAAGCGAACCTTCCTGTTCTCATTCCCTATCTTTTGGGACTAGGCAAGGTTTTGGCAGCGGTGGTGGTGGTGGTGACCTTAATTGGCACATACGCAAGCTACCGATCGGTTCGCTCCTTCCTCCATAAGTCCTGGTAATATGCTTTTGCTGCGTGTGATTCTGCTCTACCTTGCTCTGGGGTTTGCGGTTGCGCGTGCAGGTGTGAATATTGAGAAGCAGCTCCGCGAGCAGCGTAATGCGCTACGTAGTCTTGAGCAGGAACTAGCCCAGCAACGCAATCAACTGCGGGCCATGGAAAGCGAAGAAAAAGGGGTGCTCAATACCATTTCGCTGCTTGATCAGAATCTAGGCCAGACCAAGGATTATGTGCAGCAACTCAGCCGGACTGAGCGTACCCTATCCCTTTCCATGAGTGAACTACAGCAAGAAATTGATTCAATCCGAATTGATATCGCAGAGCAACAGAATGCCATGCGGATGCGGGTGCGGCAATTATATATGCAGGGGCGACGCAGCCAAACGGAACAACTTTGGCGACTTTTGCGTCAAAAAGAGAATCCAGAGCGGCAGCTTTATCAAGTACGCAGGCTTCTGCGGGATGACCAGGATCGTGTATTTCATTTAAAACAGTCTCAAATGGATCGACAGGAAAAAGAGTTACGTCTACAGTCTAGAGTTGCAGAACTCTCCCATTTGCGCACACGCAAGCAAACTGAAGAGAGCGGACTATTGACTCAATTGCAAAGGCAGCAACAGGAACTTGACGGGCTTCGGCAGGATAAAGAAAAGCAACAGCAGGCTTTGGATGAATTTGAGCAGAACCAGAGGATGATGATTACCTTGATTGAGCAGTTGGAAAATCGGCGAAAGCAGGAAGAGGCTGCGCGGGCGGCGGAGCGCAAGCGAAAGGGCTCCAAGGCTGTTGTAAAGCAAGTCGTGACAGCCGTTGGTCCGAAATGCGTACCTCTCAAGGGTGAGTTGATTTCCGAATTCGGTATGCACGAGCATCCAGTTCTTCATACCATGACCCGTAACCTCGGAATTGAGATTCGGGCAGAACGGGGTGAAGCCATACGTGCCGCAGCCTCTGGCAAGGTTGTTGCAGTCACACATCTGGGTGGGCGTGGACAGGCGGTGATTATTGAACATGCAAACGCCATTTATTCTGTGTACGGTCATATGCGGGCGATCAACGTGCAAATGGGTCAGGAGGTTCGCTATTGCCAGGAAATCGGGCAGGCTGGAGACGAGGAATCCATGAACGGCCCTAAACTTTACTTTCAGATCAGCCAGGGAGTCCATACCATTGATCCGGTGCAATGGCTTGGTGGGCTAAAGTAGGAATCCTTATTTCTAACATTGAAAGACTATGAGCATCCATCTTTTACAGCAGCCTCCAGAATCTTGGCGCGAGTCCATCGAAAAATTGATGGGTGCATGGAACGCTGGCCGTTTTCCTCAAGCAGTACTGCTCGACGGTCCCGCTGGAATTGGGAAAAAGCGCTTAGCGATGGAGCTCGCTGCATTCTTAACATGTGAAGACGAAGCGCATCGTCCATGCACAAAGTGCTTCTCGTGTAAGACGGCATTTGATCCAGGTGCCGCAGATCGTTGGATCCTACCTTTGGCCATCGAGGCCAAGGATCGCGACAATGAAGATAAAGTGGCTGAGGCTCAGAGCGAGCTGTTGCGCCAGCTTGTGGAAAACCCCTATAGTTTACGGGTGATTCCTGCGACTGCGTTTATTTCTGTGCATCAGGTGCGTCATCTCTGGCAGCGCATAAGCTTCAAAGCTACAGGCACTAGGGCATTCATTATTGCAGAAGCGGATTGCCTCAATGACAACGCAGCAAATGCACTGCTCAAAACCCTGGAAGAGGTTCCCCCAAACACATACTTCATTCTCACCACAGCGCATCGCAATAATCTTTTGCAGACGATTCAGTCACGAACCATGCCACTTCGACTCCCGCCTCTCAGTCCTGATGAAGTTGCCCAGGTTTTGGCGGTCAAGGGCTTCGATGTGCCAAGTCCCGACTTGCTGGGGATGTCCATGGGATCTGTGGGAAAGGCTATGCAGAGCCTTGAAATGAACCTACCCGAAGCACAGCAGCGTGCGGTGGAATTTTTACAATTTGTCGCGGCAAAGAAGTGGAGCCGCCTATTTCGCTCCATGGATGCCTGGTTTGCCAAGGAGCTAGAAGCCGCTTTGTTTTTTTTGGAAGTGCTTGCGATGCTCGTTGAAGACTTGCTTCGTAGGGACTCGGGCGCTCCTGTGCGCTTTCCTTCGTGCTTAGACCAAGGCCTGAAAGCCTTCCGCAGTGACACGACTGCGAGAATATTAGTTGCCATTTCGCAAACCGTGCGTCGTCTCGAAGATCGCAAGGGAACCGTTTCTGTTGCCCTGCAGGCCCTTGCGTTGCAGTTTGGAGAATAATGAATTTAGATGCACAAATAATTCCTCCCGTTATTTCCGCCCCTGATGTGTTCATCGAGGAGCTTGCGAAGGAACTGACCGCCCCAGGATGGGTCGCACAGATCCTCTGGCAGCGTGGTTACCAGAATCTAGCAGCAGTGCAAGGCTTCCTGGATGGTCCTTCGGATGCAATGGGAGATCCTTGGTTGCTCAAGGGTATGGAGGGAGCGGTGGCTATGCTGCTTCGTTATCGTACCAATGGTAAGGAATTGTGCATTTTCGGTGACTACGATCTCGATGGCATTTCCGGAGCCGCATTACTGGTGCTCGCTCTCCGTCGGGCCGGCGGCTGGCGGCTAAGCTATCGTCTGCCGAGTCGTTTTGGTGATGGCTATGGCCTGAGTATAGGGCAAGTGGATGCGATCTTTAAGAGTGGTGCCCGTGGGCTAGTGCTTGTGGATACAGGAATTACTGCGAATACCGAAATCACGTATGCCCGCAGTCTTGGGATGGATGTCGTTGTGGTTGATCATCACCGTCCGCCTGATGATGGAATGCCGCCCGCCGAGGCTATCCTTGATCCTTGGCAAGAAGGGTGCACTTATCCACACAAAGATTTGAGTGCGGTGGGTGTGGCATCGAAGCTGGTTCATGCCTTGTACCAGAAGATTGAAATGGGCGGAGCCGATGATTTTCTGGATCTTGTCGCGTTAGGTACCCTCTCCGACATGATGCCAATGAATCCAGAGAACAGACAGATTCTGCGCTTGGCTTTGGGGCGTATGCATCGAAGCGTTTTTCCGGGTGTGCGCGTGCTTTGTGAAGATGTGGTGGATTCCGAGGGGTATTTGGGAACGCAAGATGTTTTATTCCGCATGGCTCCCATGATGAATGCTCCTGGTCGGTTGGCTAGCCCCGACAACGCGCTCGAAATGCTGTTAAGCGAAACAGAAAAAGCGGCCCGTCATACCATCGAAAAATTGCGCGAGGCGAATGAGAAGCGGCGAACGATTGAGGCTGAAATAACCAGACAGGCGATGACGCAAGCGGAACAGCGTGTGAAAGATTCTCGCGTCCTTGTCGTCGATGCCGTTGGTTGGCATCTGGGAGTTC
>Ga0209125_1003603_pt1 | contig 10472 bp, 13 predicted proteins | sample BarGraIncub1131A_FD_184503 | JGI IMG/M metagenome (GOLD analysis project Ga0209125, IMG submission 184503) | Arctic peat soil microbial communities from Barrow, Alaska - Barrow Graham LP Incubations 11-31A (SPAdes) (version 2) | ecosystem: Environmental > Terrestrial > Soil > Wetlands > Peat... | reverse complement strand
TGCGGTGGGACGCCACCGACTTCATCGGCTCGGAGTAGTCGTAGTACATCTTGAACTTCCCCTCGCGGTCCACCCCCTCGGAGAGGAGCGTGGAGGCGAAGACCCCCTGGTCCCGGGTGAGTTCCCGGGTAAGGGCGCGCGCGTCGGCGTCCTCACTCAACCTTTCGGCGAGAATGTGGGCCGCCCCCTCCAGGGCCGCGTCGGCGTCCGGTACTCCCAGTTCAAGGTTCACGAAGGGGAGGGCCGCCTCCCGCGCCGAGCCCTCGCCCGGCTCCTGGGCGGCGATCAGGTCCGCGAGCGGCTCCAGGCCGCGCTCGCGCGCTATGGTCGCCTTGGTCCTGCGCTTCGGCTTGAAGGGGAGATAGAGGTCTTCCAGTTCGGTCTTCTTGCGGCACCCCTTGATGCGGGCGTCCAGCTCGGGGGTCAGTTTCCCCTGCTCCTCGATGCTCTTCAGCACGGTCGCCTTCCGGTCGGCGAGCTCCCGGTGGTAGGCGAGCAGGTCCTCGATCTGCCGTATCTGCACCTCGTCCAGCTCGCCGGTCTGCTCCTTTCGGTAGCGCGCGATGAACGGGACGGTCCCCCCCTCGTTCAGGAGGGCCACCGTCTGCAGCACGCCGGCACGCGGCAGGCCGCTCTCCTCGATGATGATCGCAAGTAATTGCTGGTTATCCGATAGCGCCATGTTCTTTGGTCTCCCTTGAAAAAACTCTATTTCCTACACCCTTTAGGCCCCGCGGGCAAGCAATTTCCCTGGAGGCAAGCACGCCGCTTGACCGGGCTCCGGTAATCAGCTATCCTGACGCAATTTCATACGAGAGGACTGATTATGGCGCGTCCCAGCTGGGATGAGTATTTTATCGAGATAACCCGCCTGGTGGCGAAGCGCTCCACCTGCCTGAGGCGCCAGGTCGGGGCGGTGATCGTGAAGGACAAGAACATCCTCGCCACCGGCTACAACGGAGCTCCCACCGGGATCCGGCACTGTCTGGACATCGGATGCCTGAGGGAGAAGCTCGGCATTCCGTCCGGAGAGCGCCACGAGCTCTGCCGCGGGCTCCACGCCGAGCAGAACGCCATCATCCAGGCGGCCAAGCACGGCACCTCCATCGACGGCTCGACCCTTTACTGCGATACCATGCCCTGCGTCATCTGTTCCAAGATGATCATCAATGCCGGCATCAGGCGGGTGGTCTACCTCGGCGGATACCCGGACCAGCTCGCCGAGGAGATGATCCAGGAGTCCGGCGTGATCGTCGAGAAGTTCGAGAAGGCCGGGGGGGAACCGACATGAAATGCCCCTACTGCGCCTTTTCCGATAGCAAGGTGGTCGATTCCCGCCCCGACAAGGGCGGCGCCACCATAAAGCGCCGGCGCGAGTGCGAGTCGTGCGGCAAGCGTTTCACCACCCACGAGCGGGTGGAGGAGGTGCTGCCTCTGGTCACCAAGAGGGACGGCAGGCGCGAGCCGTTCGACCGGATGAAGCTGATCGCCGGGATCCAGAAGGCGTGCGAGAAGCGGCCGGTTTCGGTTGAGACCATCGAGAAGCTGGTGGACCGGCTGGAGACCCGGCTGCAGGAAAGCGGGGAGAAGGAGGTGCCGAGCACCACGCTAGGCGAGTGGGTGATGTCGGAATTGCACGGCGTGGACCAGGTGGCCTACGTCCGCTTCGCCTCGGTGTACCGCTCCTTCAAGGACATCAGCGAGTTCATGGTGGAGCTGCAGGACCTGCTCAAGAAGTAAAACCATTGGCCACGGAGAAAATCTGAGAAAATCGGAGTAAGGCAGAGACCAAATCTGAAATAACTTTTCTGGTTTTTCGTTTTACCCATCCTTTCTGTTTGGTTTTCTTTGTCTCCTCCGAATTTCTCAGAATTTCTCCGTGGCAAAAAAGGGTTTCATGGCTGAAATTCACCTGAAAATGATGCGCGCCGCCCTCGCCCTCGCCAGGCGCGGCCTGGGCAAGACTTCCCCCAACCCCGCGGTCGGCTGCCTGATCGTTCGCGACGGCGTCGTGGTCGGCCGGGGGTGGCACCGCAAGGCAGGCACCCCGCACGCCGAGGTTCACGCGCTGAACGATGCGGGGGGGCTCGCCGCCGGCGCCGACGTCTACGTGACGCTGGAGCCGTGCGCCCACTTCGGCAAGACTCCCCCCTGCGCCGAGGCGCTGGTCGCGGCAGGGGTGGCCCGGGTGTACGTCGCCCTGGTCGACCCGAACCCGCTGGTCGCCGGGAAGGGGATCGAAATTCTCAGGTCCGCCGGGATCGAGGTGCGGACCGGCCTCCTGGAGGGGCCCTGCCGGGAACTGAACCTCCCCTTCATAAAATGGATCGCCACGGGACGCCCTTTCCTGATACTGAAGAGCGCGCTCACCATGGACGGCAAGAGCGCCACCTCGGGGGGCGACTCCCGGTGGATCACGGGCGACCCCGCGCGGCGCGAGGTGCACCGGCTGCGCGGCGTGGTGGACGCCATCATGGTCGGGGTCGGGACCGTGCTGAAGGACGATCCGCTCCTAACCTGCCGGGTACCGGGGGGGAAGGACCCGATCCGGATCGTGGTCGACACCAACCTGAGGGTCCCGCTGCACGCGGCGATCTTCAACCCGCGCTCCGCCGCGCGGACCATCGTCGCCACCTGCTGCTCCGACCCGGCGCGGCTCGCGGCGGTGGTCGCCCACGGCGGCGAGATCCTCCCCTGCGGCGCGCGCGACGGTGGGGTCGATCTGGCCGACCTCATGGAACGGCTCGGCTCCCTCGGGGTGCAGTCGATCCTCCTTGAGGGGGGGAGTCACCTGGCGGGTGCCGCGCTTCGGGCGGGACTCATCGACCGCTGCCTGATCTTTCTGGCGCCCAAGCTGGTCGGGGGGGTCGGCATGGGGCAGTTCGCCGGCGAGGGGGTCTCCATGATGGGGGACGCCATCCGGCTTGAGGGGATGACGGTGAAGCGGATCGGAGCGGACCTCCTGGTGCAGGGGACTCCGGTCCTCTGAGATCAGGCGCAGGGCCGGAAAGCCGTTAGAATCGCGAGAGCATTTGAGTCGGATAAGGGGTGCAGATGTTCACAGGTCTCATAGAAACGGTCGGCGAGCTGGTCGGCATCGAGAGAAGGGGCGCCTCGGGGAGCCTGACGCTGAAGACGTCGCTCCCCCTGGAAGAGATCGCCATCGGCGCTTCGGTCGCGGTGAACGGCGCCTGCCTTACCGTGGTCCGCAAGGGGGGCGGGACGCTCACTTTCGACGTCTCCCCCGAGACGATCGAGCGGACCGCTTTGAGAAACCTGAAGGGGGGGGCGCCGCTCAACCTGGAGCGGGCCATGCGCCTTGGCGACCGCCTGGACGGGCACCTGGTCTCGGGCCACGTGGACTGCGTCGCCACGGTCTCCGAGCGGAGCGACACCGCCGGCAACATCGTGTTCTCCTTCCGGTTTCCCGCCGAATTCGCCCGGTATATCGCCGCCAAGGGGTCCGTCGCGATTGACGGGATCTCCCTTACGGTGAACTCCGTCGGGCCGGACAGCTTCAGCGTGAACGTGATACCGCTGACGGCCGCCCGGACCACCCTCATCCACAGGCGGGTGGGGGACCAGGTGAACATCGAGACCGATCTCATCTGCCGATACCTGGAAAGATTGCTGTCGGGAAGTGGCGCCAAGGAGGGGGGGGTGTCGTTGGAACTGCTTGCAAAAAGCGGCTTTTTGTGACATATCTGGCCACCACCCCACGGCGCGGCAGGCCAGAAACGTGGACGATAAGCTACGATAATAACTGCCGGATAGGGAACAGGCAGTTTAATATGACAAGGTTTCTCATTTGCATCACGAGGTAAGAGGGGTCAAAGGATATGTCTGTTGCAAGCATTGAGGTAGCGATCGAGGAGATCAGGGCCGGCAGGATGGTGATCCTGGTGGACGACGAGGACCGGGAAAACGAGGGGGACCTCACCATGGCGGCGCAGTGCGTGACGCCCGAGGCGATCAACTTCATGGCCCGTTTCGGGCGCGGGCTGATCTGTCTCACCATGACCGGCGAGCGCTGCGACCGGCTCAACCTGCCGCCCATGGTGGCGAGCAATACCTCCTCCTTCGGCACCGCGTTCACCGTCTCCATCGAGGCGAAAAAAGGGGTCACCACCGGGATCTCCGCGGCGGACCGCGCTCACACCATACTGACCGCGGTTGCCCCCGGCGCCCATCAGGCCGACCTGGCGCGTCCCGGCCATGTCTTTCCCCTGCGGGCCAAGAACGGCGGCGTCCTGGTGCGCGCCGGGCAGACCGAGGGCTCGGTGGATCTGGCGCGCCTGGCAGGGCTTGAGCCCGCCGGTGTCATCTGCGAGATCATGAACGAGGACGGCACCATGTCCCGCATGCCCGAGTTGAAGAAGTTCGCCAAGCAGTACGACATCAAGGTCTGCACCATAGCGGACCTGGTCGCCTACCGGATGAAGCACGAATCCCTGGTGAGAAGGTCCGTCGAGGTGGCGCTTCCGAGCCATTTCGGCAGCTTCCGGGCGGTCGCCTTTGAGAACGACATCGACAAGCTGGAGCACCTGGCCCTGGTCAAGGGGGACATCCGCGGCGACCAGCCGGTCCTGGTGCGGGTCCACTCCGAGTGCCTGACCGGCGACGTCTTCGGCAGCATCAGGTGCGACTGCGCGGACCAATTGCATAGCGCCATGGAGCAGATCGAGGCGGAAGGGGTCGGCGTCATCCTCTACATGCGCCAGGAAGGGCGCGGCATCGGCCTCACCAACAAGCTGAAGGCCTACGCGCTCCAGGACCAGGGGCAGGACACCGTGGAGGCGAACCTGGCGCTCGGCTTCAAGGCCGACCTCCGGGACTACGGCATCGGGGCGCAGATCCTGGTGAATCTCGGGGTGAAGAAGATCCGGCTCATGACCAACAACCCGAAGAAGCTGGTCGGCCTGCAGGGGTACGGAATCAACATCGTCGAGCGGGTGCCGATCGAGATAGCCGCCTCCAAAAGCAACGTGAAGTACCTGAAGACCAAGCGCGACAAGATGGGACACCTGTTGGAAAACATCTAGGAAGCAGATTGAGATTAAGGTTGAGATTGAGGAAAAATCTTAACCTTAAACCCTCAGTCTTAATCTTAATCTTAGTCTTAATCTGGAGTTAAAAATGCCAAAATTCATAGCAGGAAAACTGAACGCCGAGGGGCTCAGGTTCGGCATCGTGGTCGCCCGCTTCAACAGCTTCATCGGGGAGCGGCTCCTTGAGGGGGCGCTGGACGCCCTGATCCGCCACGGCGCGGACGACGCCCAGATCACCGTGGCGCGGGTGCCGGGCGCCTTCGAGATTCCGCTGGTCGCCCAGAAAATGGCCAAGAGCGGCAACTACGATGCCCTGATCTGCCTGGGCGCCGTGATCCGCGGCTCCACTCCGCACTTCGATTACGTCGCCTCCGAGGTCTCCAAGGGGATCGCCCACGTCTCGCTTGAGACCGGCGTGCCGGTGGCCTTCGGCGTGCTGACCACCGACAGTATCGAGCAGGCGATCGAGCGGGCTGGCACCAAGGCGGGAAACAAGGGGTTCGACGCGGCGATGACCGTCATCGAGACCGTGAACCTGTTCAGGGAGATGGATCATTGAGTACACGCAGAGATGGCAGGGAACTGGCGCTGCAGGCGCTCTACTCGAAAGACCTCCTTGTGCAGGACGCGACCTTCACCCTGAAGCGGATCATGGAGAGCTTCGGCGAGGGTGAGGAACCGACCCTGGAGGTGCATTCCAAGGCGTTCGCCTTCGCCTCGGAACTGGTGAACGGCGTGGTCGCCCACCTGGCCGAGATTGACGCCCGCATCGCCGATCAGTCCAAGAACTGGAGCATGAACCGCATGGCGCGGGTGGACCTGAACATCCTGCGTCTCGCCGTCTACGAACTGCTGTTTCGTCCCGACATTCCGAAGAACGTCACCATGAACGAGGCGATCGAGGTGGCCAAGAAGTTCGGCGCCGAGGATTCCGCCTCCTTTGTCAACGGGATCCTGGACGAGATCGCCTCCAGCGTGACGGACAAGGAATAGCTGGCGGGCGGCACTGCTAAGGCTGAAGGCTGGCACTGCTAAAGCTGAAGGCTGAAGGGTAACAACAAAAACGGAACTGTCCGCAAAGTTTACCTGGCTTGAAGTAGCCGTATGAGCTGTGCCTTAAAACCTTCAGCCTTCAGCCTGAATTGAAATACATGCGAGGAATTATGAACGAGATAAAGATAGGCCTGCTCGGCTTTGGCACCATCGGCGCGGGCGTTGTCAAGCTCCTCAGGGAAAACGCCTGCCTCATCGAGGAGAAGACCGGCGCGCGGATTTCCCTCAAGGCGATCGCGGACCTGGACATCACCACGGACCGCGGCGTGAGCGTCGAGGGGATACTTCTTACCCGGAACGCTGACGAGGTCCTTTGCGACCCGGAGATCTCCGTGGTGATCGAGCTCATCGGCGGCTACGAGCCGGCGCGCAGCTTCGCCCTCAAGGCGATCAATCACGGCAAGCATCTGGTCACCGCGAACAAGGCGCTCCTCGCGGTCCACGGCGAGGAGATCTACGCCGCCGCCAAGGCGAACGGAGTCGAGGTCCTCTTCGAGGCGGCTGTTGGGGGGGGCATTCCGGTTATTTCCGCCATCAAGGGGAACATGGCCGCGAACCGCTTCTCCACGGTGCTCGGCATCGTGAACGGTACCTGCAACTACATCCTCACCCGGATGACCCAGGAGGGCGCGGCCTTCGACGAGGTGCTGAAGAGCGCCCAGGAACTGGGCTACGCCGAGGCGGACCCGACCTTCGACATCGAGGGGGTCGACACGGCGCACAAGCTCTGCCTGCTCCTTTCGCTCTGTTTCGGCACCAAGGTGGACCTGAAGGATATCTACTCGGAGGGGATCACCTCGATCTCCTCGGAGGACGTCGACTTCGCCAAGTCCTTCGGCTACAGGATCAAGCTCCTGGCGATCGGGAAGAGGGACGGCGACCGGATCGAGGCGCGGGTGCATCCGACCATGATACCGATCGATTACCCGCTGGCCGACGTGCACGGCGTCTTCAACGCCATCCGGCTCACCGGAGACTTCCTCGGACCGGTCATGTTCTACGGCAGGGGCGCCGGGATGGACGCGACGGCGAGCGCCGTGGTCGGGGATCTGATGGATCTTTCCCGGAACATGGGGGCCGGCATCTCGCGTCGCTGCGCGCCGCTTGGCTACCTGGACGAGAAGGTCGCCTCGCTTGCCATCAAGCCGATCGGCGAGATCGTCAGCAAGTATTACATCCGTTTCCAGGCGCTTGACCAGCCCGGCGTGCTGGCGCGCATCTCCGGGGCACTGGGCGCGAGCGGCATCAGCATTTCGTCCATGGTGCAAAGCGCCAGAAGCACCAGCGAAACGGTGCCGATCGTCATCGTGACCCACGAGGCGCGCGAGGCGGATGTGCGCCGCTCCCTGGCCGAGATCGACGGCTTCGACGTGATCCGCGAGAAGAGTAACTTCATACGGATTGAGGACAACCTGGAATAACCCGCAATTGCTGGTTTCGGAATACAACCAATTAGCCACGGAGAAAATCTGAGGAAATCTGAGAAAAGCCAACGACAAGGTTAAACACAACCGGTCAGGCACCAGACACTGGAGGAGATTTGTCCAGCTCAAAGGTATTTCTCAGAAGTTCTCAGATGTTCTCCGTGGCCAATGGTTTTTTGCCTGCCTCGTTTTTGCTCTCCCTCTGCGGCCATGCCCTTTGCTTCGTTAGGATAGGCTTGCCGCCTTCTTCTCGTACCCCTCGACGATGCCTCGGTAATGCTCTTCCAGCCCCTCAACTCCCTTCTCCTCGGTCCTTTGGTACCCCTCGGCGATAGCGCCGCGCAGCTCCTCCGGAATCACCCGCTCCGCCAGCGGATAGAGGATGTCATCCTCCTTGGAGATGTGCTCCCGCAGAAGTTGCAGGTACCCCCGGGCCTGGGCCACGATCGCCTTCTCTTGGCCCGCCTCGCCGTTCAGCGCCCTGGTGGCGGCCTGCTCCAGCCCGAGCACGAATGCGCGTCCCTGGTCGTGCTCCATAAGCATCGCGGCGACCGGGCTGTTTAACCGCGGCATGCCGTTTCCGATCAGCGCCTCGAAGAGGACATCCTCTTCCTTGGCGTGGTGGAAGCGGTCGGCGTAATTCCTGACGAAGTCGACGCCGTCCAGGTAGAAGCGGTAGTCGTTGCACGATCCCTGCTTGGTCAGGAGCGCGTTCTTCTCCAGAAGCGCCAGCATCCTCAGGATCAGCTGGTGCTCGTCCTTGAGTTTTTGCGTGATATCCAGCTTCATCGGCTAGCTCCTCCTTTCCCCGTTGATACCGATGGTCGCCGTCTCCAGCGGGATCTCCTTGCCCGAAAGGGCGAGCGCCTGCCGGACCAGCAGGTCGAGACCGCGGCAGCAGGGGACTTCCATGATCGCCACGGTGATGCTCTTCACTGTGTTGTCCCTAAAGATCGCCGCCAGTTTTTCCAGGTACGGTGCGGTGTCGTCCAGCTTCGGGCAGGCTATCGCCAGCGCCTTCCCCTTCAGAAGATCACTGTGAAAGCTCCCCAGAGCGAAGGCGACGCAGTCCGCGGCTATCAGGATGTCGCTGTCCTGAAAGCAGGGGGCGCTGGGCGGCACCAGATGCAGCTGCACCGGCCACTGCCTCAGCTCGCTTGCCGCTTTCTCCGTGCCGGCGACCTGCGTGGTTTCCGTTCTCTCGATGACCCTTGCCGCGCTTCCCGGGCAACTGCATGCTGAATGTCCCATCTTGATTCTCCTTTTCTGTTATTGATCCGGTTTGGTTTATGGTTGCCGCTCGCTTCCGTCCCCCGATTTCACGCAAGGGGGAAAGGGGAGGCTGACCTTTGAATTCAATCAGCCGTGCCTTGGTCCAGATGGCGGTTGATCTCATGCTCTATGGCGGCTTCGTTCTCCTTGGAAAGTCCGTGGATCGCCACGACGTCCTTCAGAAGGCAGATCCCGACCTTGCAGGTGACACAGCCGATCTCGTAGCGGTTCAGGATTTCTCCTATCTCGGGGTATCTCGTCATCACATCTTGAATAGCCGTCTCTCCCAAGCCGTTTTTGAATTCCATTGATTTCCTCCCCGGTGCCTTCGTTGAACTGAAGATAGCGCAGTCAAACGGAAAAGTTTATGACCTGGGTCAAGATTATCCCAATTGCTCCGCAATCTTGAGAGAGAGCGAAAACCTCAGGAATCTGTTGACCTTGGAGTCAAATTGCGTAAACTGTGCACTGCTAAAGTGACTACTGGCCGGAGGTGACCGCCGATGGAGCCGGAACTCAGATCGCAGGTACAGGAGCTGGAGCAGTCCTTGCCGCCGCTGGCGCTGGAGCAGACCCTTCTTTTGGAACGGGCCGCCGAGCTTGCCCTCTCCGGCATCACCGAGCGTGTCCTGAAGGCGGGAGTCCTGGCGCCCGACTTCACCCTCCCCAACGCGGTCGGCAGGCCGGTCAACCTCGACACGGAGCTTACGGGCGGTCCGGTGGTGGTGACCTTCTATCGGGGCATCTGGTGCCCGTACTGCAGCCTGCAGCTTCGGGCCTACCAGAAGATCCTGCCCGAGATCATCCGCCTGGGCGGCTCCCTCTTGGCGATCTCTCCCCAGAGTCCCGACCAGTCCCAGGCGACCCTGTTGAAAAACTTCCTGCAGTACGAGGTGCTGAGCGATCGGGGCAACGTCGTGGCGCGCCAGTTCGGCCTGGTCTACCAGGTTCCCGAGTGGGTGCGTGAACTCTACGTCTCCTTCGGCAGCAACCTTCCCGACTTCAACGGCGATACCTCCTGGGAGCTCCCGATAGCCGGCACCTTCGTCATCGGGGGCGGGCGGCGCATCCTGCTCGGCTACGCGGACTCCGACCCGCGCAACCGCATGGAGCCGGCGGCGATCCTTGAGGCGCTTCAGGCGGTGGCGGGAAACCGGGACTAGGGGCGGGAAATCATGAGCCAACGGTTTGGAGGTAAATAGCATGGCGAAGAGAATAGGGATTCTTACCGGTGGAGGCGACTGCCCCGGACTGAACGCGGTCATCAGGGGGGTGGTGCGGTCCGCCGTTATCGGTCGCGGCTGGCAGGTGATCGGCATCGAGGACGGCTTCGACGGCTTTCTGCATCCCGAGAAGTGCCGTGTCCTCGGTATCTCGGACGTGCGCGGCATCCTCCCCCGGGGCGGCACCATCCTTGGCACCACCAACCGGGGAAACCCCTTCTCCTACCCGATGCAGCGCGACGGGAAGCTGGAGATGGTGGACGTGTCGGACGAGGTGGTCTCCAGGATCAAGCGTCTCGACCTCTCCGGGCTGGTGGTGGTCGGCGGCGACGGTTCCCTGAAGATCGCCCTGGAGCTGATGAAGCGGGGAGTGCCGATCGTGGGGGTTCCCAAGACCATCGACAACGACCTCCTGGAGACGGACGTCACCTTCGGCTACAACACCGCCCTGG
>Ga0209125_1003602_pt1 | contig 10474 bp, 12 predicted proteins | sample BarGraIncub1131A_FD_184503 | JGI IMG/M metagenome (GOLD analysis project Ga0209125, IMG submission 184503) | Arctic peat soil microbial communities from Barrow, Alaska - Barrow Graham LP Incubations 11-31A (SPAdes) (version 2) | ecosystem: Environmental > Terrestrial > Soil > Wetlands > Peat... | reverse complement strand
TTATCTTTTTCATCTATTTTCAATGCTTTTGCTAAATGCCAAGCTATAGCTTCCCCTTCTCTATCAGGATCTGTTGCCAGATAAATCTTATCACTTTTTTTAGCTGCTTTTCTCAGTTTATCAAGTAGTTCCCCTTTACCACGGATAGTTATATATTTAGGTTGATAATTGTTTTCTATATCAACCCCCAATTGGCTTTTTGGCAAATCTCTAACATGTCCCATGGATGCTTCTACTATATAATTACTACCTAAATATTTTTTTATAGTTTTAGCTTTCGCGGGTGACTCAACTATAACAAGTTTTTGTCCCATCTTATCCCCTCCATCAATGTATTATAATATAGTTAATATATTACTTATATTTTGTCATTTACTTTTACATAATAGTTTCCTGATAGACATAATATTTCATTTTTAATCTGCATTTCAAATAATACCTCATATAATTGTTTTATGTCAATGTTAGTTATTCTAATAATATCGTTAATGTGTAGTGGACTATCACTTATAATGCTATATATTTTTTTATTAACTTGACCACTAACAGATCTTAAAGTTGTCTTTTTTTTGCCTTTCATTTCAATTCCCATTAAGTTAAATATATCATTAGCACAAGTAAGTGGGAATGCACCATCCTGAATTAATTTATTCGTTCCTTTACTCTCATAAGAAAATATAGACCCCGGTACAGCCATAACATCTTTGCCTTGTTCAAGAGCTAAATTAGCTGTAATTAAAGATCCACTTTTTTCACCAGCCTCTATTACAATAATAATATCGCTAAGAGCGCTTATTATTCTATTCCTTAGAGGGAAATTGTATGCATAGGGTGGTGTGCCTGGTAAAAACTCTGAAATCACAGCACCTTTTTTAACTATTTTATTGAAAACTTTCAAGTTTTCTTTAGGGTACACTATATCTAACCCTGAACCTAAAACTGCACAAGTATATGCTTCATTCTCGAGGCAGCTCACGTGTGCGAAAGTATCTATGCCCTTGGCCATCCCACTAATAATATTAATATTATTAGCAGATAACTCTGAGCATATAATTTTAGTTACATCTTTACCATAATTTGAATACTTCCTTGATCCCACTATTGAAACATTATACCCTTCATTTAATGGTAATATGTTCCCTTTATAAAATAAAGTATATGGTGCATCATCATAATTTTTCAGTTTTTTCGGATAATCATCTTCGTAATAAGCAATAGCTTTTATTTCATTAACTTCTAATTTTCTTTTTACATTATCAATTTCTTTTTCATTCCAAGCTTTGGTCAAGATGTCAATTAAAATATTTTTAAAATATTCTGTTTTTTTATTATGTACACCATAATACCATATTTGCTGTGTACTTTGAAAATCATTTAATAATTTGAGCTTATTTTTAGGGGATAATTTAACTAAAGAAAACCAAATATCATAATCATTCATTTTTTTACTGTACCTCCACTGATTAATTTATTTTAACATTAGAGCTTAAACTATCCTCTCATCAATAAATTTCCTATATTGTATCGCTTCTATGATATGCCTATCCAAAATGTTTTTACTTCCGTCTAAATCTGATATAGTCCTAGCCACCTTGAGTATTCTAGAATAGGCTCTAGTACTTAGAGTGAATTTATTATACATTAATTCCATAATTCTATTAGCTTTTCTATCTAGATGGCAGTATCTTTTTATTAACTTTTGACTCATCTCCGCATTGCAGTGAATCCCTTCCGTTCTAAATCTCTCGCCTTGAATATGTCTAGCTTGTTCAACCCTTTTTTTAATAACACTGGATTTTTCACTGTTTTTCCCAGCAACTATTTTATTATAAGGCAGGAAATTTACTGCAGTAAATATATCAACTCGGTCTAATAATGGGCCGCTCAATTTACTCAAGTATCTTCGCCTTTCATACTCGCTACAACTACATTGCTTTTCATATGATCCATAATATCCACAAGGGCACGGATTTAAAGCACTTACAAACATAAAGTTTGATGGGTATTCCACTGTCCCATTAATTCTTGAAATACTAATTTTTCTCTCCTCTAATGGTTGTCTTAATAATTCTAATACATTTTTTTTAAACTCCGATATCTCATCTAAAAACAATACCCCCTTATGAGCTAAAGAAATTTCTCCCGGAATTATTTTATTTCCACCGCCAACAAATGCAATCCTGGTTATAGTATGGTGTGGGCTCCTAAAAGGCCTTTGCAGAATAATTTCTTCATCATCACAAAGGTTTCCAGAGACACTATAAATTTTTGTAACCTCTAATAATTCTTCTTGACTTAAAGAGGGTAATATCGTTGGAATTCTCTTAGCCATCATTGATTTTCCAGATCCCGGTGGCCCATACATAATCAAATTATGGCCTCCAGCCGCTGCTACTTCAATAGCACGTTTTGAACTTTCCTGTCCAAAAACATCTTCATAATCTAACTCCCCTTTTATTAATATTTTCTCATTATTGCATCTCTCATATGGCATTAAGTCTTTATAATTCAGGAAATCTACCACCTGCTTTAAATTATCCAAAGCGTATATCTTTGCAGGTTTAACAAGACTACATTCCTGGGCATTATTTGTAGGAACTATAAATTTTCCAATTTTATTTTTTATTCCTTCCACAACGACTGGTAATGAACCTCTTACTTTCTTTAACTTACCAGACAAAGATAATTCTCCTATAAAAAGATAATCATTAATATCATTAACATTTATTTGTTTAGTTGCAAGCAGGATACCTATAGCTATTGGTAAATCTAATAGAGACCCTTCTTTTTTCAAATCAGCTGGTGCTAAATTTATAGTTATTCTATTTACTGGGAAATCAAAGCCTGAGTTTAATATTGCAGATCGCACTCGTTCCTTTGATTCTTTAACTGAAGTATCTGCAAGTCCAACAATATTTAAAGCAGGAAGTCCACGAGTTATATCAATTTCAACGGTAACTATAACACCATTAATTCCTGTAAATGCAGCAGACATAATTTGTATTGCCATATTATCACCCTTACCTTTATTATTTCTTATTTCATGATTATTGACATATTTATTGATAAAATAACTTATAGTAACATTATTGTAAAATTTAATTATATTTACTTTTTTATATATTTTCATAATTATTAATATGTAAACCTAATAATATAAAATTATTCTATCGGTTTTATTCGACAAATTTTTATGCATAGGGCTCTAAATGACTTTTAATATATCTAATATTTATTATTAATGACTACACAATATATATATGTCAAATAATATTTTTTATATTAACTTCTCAATGAAAAAAATTTCTTTTTCAGTACCAATTAGTACGCTCTCAAGAGCTTCATTCTTAACCATCTCATATATAATGCAGAAAGATTCCAAACAGGAGCTGTAACTATATCACAAAGCTTAAATAATCAGCTTGCAAAGTCATCTTTTGCTATTAATATTCTCATTATAACACTTCTTTATCATTTTTAGATTTGTAGAAACCTAATAGTTACAAGTGCATTTTTAATCATATTTCCTTCTATTCTTTATAATAAGTTTGTGTCATTTTCAAGTTCTTCGCTTATAGAGTCTTCAGCTATCATTATTGCCCTATTTATTTCGCAGCTATAACCTTTCGTTTATTTTTTAATTTAATTAAAATTTCTACAGAATTAAACTTATTAGTTTCTATCAAAAACACATTATTTTCAGCTGATTTTAGGCATCTCTTTCATATAAGATGTAAATATTTTTTACATAATTGTAAGAATTATATTGTTTTTTGTTATTATTTAACTTAATATTAATATGAATAGAAATTCAAGGAATTTAAGAAAGGATGTTTTACATGAAAGCTTTCAATAGAGATATCGGTATATTGGGTGAAGGTTTAGCTGAGGATTATTTGAAGAATTTAGGTTATAGAATTAAAGTCAAAAATTTTAGTTGCAAATGTGGCGAAATAGATTTAATAGCAATACATAATAATTATATTTGTTTTGTAGAAGTAAAAACTAGATATGGGAAAATATTCGGAATACCAGCAGAATCAGTTACTTCCTCTAAGCAACATAAAATTCATAAAACAGCCCAAGTATATATTTCACAGAAAAATATTTTTAACTTTAATTTTAGATTTGACGTTATAGAAGTCGTACTAAATCATGATAATAGTGACTTTTTAGTTAATCATATTGAAGACGCTTTTCAATAATAATCATTAATAGCAATAAAAATCTACAAATACACCTTTAAACAACAGCGCAAATTTGTAGATTTTTTACTAATCATTGTTTTCGTTTAAAATCTTCCTTAAGAAACTTCTTCTATGTATTTCAGTAGTTCCATATTTTTTTATTGCAGAGACGTGTTCTTCTGTACCATAACCAACGTTTTTATTAAATCCATAATTCGGGTATTCACTATGATACTCTACCATCAATTCATCTCTATATACTTTTGCAATTATAGATGCACAAGCTATACTTATACTTAATGTATCTCCCTTTATTACAAATTCATTTTTACTCTGAAAGTTTTTTATTTTATATCCATCAGTTAAAACTAAATCTGGTTTAATTGTGAGCCCATTACATGAGTCTATGAATACTTGATTATTGCACCACCCAATACCTTTTTCGTCAATCTGTTTATTGTCAATAGCAATAATTTTATAAGCCAAAGCCTTTTCTTTGATAATATATGATAGCTCCTTTCTGCAAGCTATTGATAATTTCTTAGAATCATTAGCTCTTAATATTAAATCTTTATCTTCGTCTGATTCTAGATCTAATACCACTGCTGCAGCAACTATTGGACCAGCTAAAGGCCCTCTCCCAACCTCATCGACTCCAGCTATATATTTATAGTTTCCAAAACTTTTATCAAAATCATACATTTTTCTTACTCTCATAATTTCTTTTTCCCTTAGCTCTAACATTCCGGACATTTTACTACCTAATTTTTGAACCATTTTTCTATTGTCTTTTAGAAGTATATTTATTGTACTTCTATAAGTACTAGAGTAAACGTTTACAGTATCTTTTATAGCTAATAAATGTTCACATATTTCTTTGTAAGTCATTTTCGAAAAATTAGAATTTAACTCCATAATGTCTTCTCCTTAGTTTCTTTTATTATCTTAATAAAGCATCTTAAAAAAGTATACATGTTTTTAATTATTTTTAAGATGCAATCTATTTTTCTACATATGAACAAAATTTTAAATTTATATATCTTAATCTTTCTCTACTCTTTCTAGAGATATAGGTCCCAATTTCCCACCTCTAAATTCATCTAGAAGCATAACTGCTATTCTATTGTAGTCAATATTACCACCAGAAATTACAGCGCCTCTCTTTTTACCTATGTTATCCATATTATCTAAAGGGTTTTCCATAATTTCCGAAAGATTATATCTTTCCATTAACCGTTGCGCATTATTATTTTGGAGTCTTTCTACTAGTCTAAGAGCTAATTCTTCTATATCTATAACTTCATCTTTTATGGCTCCAGTAAATGCCAAATTAAGTCCAACTGCCTCATCTTCAAATCTAGGCCATAATACACCTGGAGTATCCATTAACTCTATTCCCAAGCTAGTTCTTACCCATTGCTTGCTTTTAGTAACTCCTGGTTTATCTCCAGTTTTAGTAATGTTATTTTTCCCTAGTTTGTTTATAAAAGAAGACTTACCAACATTAGGTATACCTACAACCATAACTCTCGTAACAATGTTAACTAATCCTTTCTTCCTTTGTCTATCATGCTTTTGTTTCAATAACTCATCAAGAGTGATCTTTATACTTTTTAAACCTTGACCTGTAACACAATTTACAGCCAATGGCCTTACAGTATCAGTTGTAAGTTTTTCTATCCATTCTTTAGTAATTTTATCTTCAGCTAAATCACTCTTATTTAACAAAATTACCCTAGGCTTATCTTTGCATATCTCATCAATTTGTGGATTTGCACTTGATTTAACTATTCTTGCATCTCTAATTTCTATTACAGCGTCAACAAGTTTCAAACTCTCTTGAATTTGTCTTCTAGTTTTCGCCATATGACCTGGAAACCAGTTTATTGTCATTCCCATACCTATCTAATCCTCCCCATTTTATTGAATGGATAAAGCCTTATAAGCACTTTTCCCTCCAAAAGATTGAGTTTTACAAACCCTATATCATTACTTCGACTATCTTTACTAAAATTTCTATTATCCCCAAGCACAAAAATCGAATTTTGTGGTACCAAGACCTCATCATAGTCTTTCATAAAACTTTCATTTTTATAATACTCATTAACAATCTTACCATTTAAGTACAATATATTATCATTAATTTTAACTTTATCTCCAGCAACTGCTATAACTCTTTTTACAATTCTTTGTCTTATATCAGCTGGGTACTTTATCACTACAATGTCATTTCTCTTAACATCTATTAACCACTTTGATACTTTTTCAAGTATTAATTTATCATTGTTTTTAAGCGTTGGAACCATAGATTGGCCATTTACTGTTACTATTTGGAATATAAAATTTATGATAAATATAACTATCACAAATAAAATTGATGTAAATTTTAATACTTGAAATATTTTTTTCTTCAATATATGCACCTACTTAATAAGCTACTGTAAAAGCTTATTCTATTAAAGTGTTTACCTTATAAATTTATTTAAATAATTATTCTAAATTTTAACTATTGTTAAAAGTAAAAAGGGACTTTTCAGTCCCAATTTTATCTCATTCTTTCTTTAACCTTAGCAGACTTACCAACCCTATCTCTTAAGTAGAATAGTTTAGCTCTTCTAACTTTACCTAGTCTTACAACTTCTATTTTCTCTATTACTGGAGCGTTAACTGGGAATGTTTTTTCAACACCAACACCAGATGCTACTCTTCTTACTGTGAAAGTTTCTCTTAAACCGCCATGTTGTCTTTTAAGAACGGTTCCTTCGAATACTTGGATTCTTTCCTTGATACCTTCTTTAATTCTGATGTGAACCTTAACAGTATCACCTACATTAAATACTGGTAAGTCAGTTCTGATTTGTTCTGCTTCTATTGCTCTTATAATTTCTAACATGTGCATTCCCTCCTAAAATTTTATTGTGACGTTCTTGACCATTATGATATATCAGAGGACCGCCCGTACTAGCACAAACTATATTTTATCATAAATAAATATATATATCAACATAAAAATATATTTTATGCATATGTATAAAATATATTTTATAGGTATAAATGAATTAAACTGCGTTCTTCTATTTTATATCTGCAGTACTTAATAGCTTGTTATCTTCCTTAGAGAGCTTAAGTTTTTGAAATAAATCCGGCCTTTTTTCTTTAGTTATTAATAGTGATTGCAATCTTCTCCACTTTCTTATATTTTCATGATGTCCGGAAATCAATACATCCGGAACCTTTTTCCCCTCAAAACATTCTGGCCTTGTATAATGAGGATACTCTAATACTCCATCATAAAAAGATTCTTCAGTGAAACTTTCCGTGCAAGATAATACCCCTGGAATTAACCTACAAATACTATCAACTATAGGTATACATGCCATCTCTCCACCTGTCAAAACATAATCTCCTAATGAAATTTCCATATCTATATAATCATAATTTCTCTCATCAATACCTTCATAATGACCACATACAAATATCAATTCCTTTTCCTTGCATAACTGCTTTGCAATTTCTTGAGTAAACTTATTACCCCGTGGACCCAAAAATATTACCTTTCCACTATTATGCAATTTAGTATCCTTAATACTATCAACTAATGGTTGCGTTGTCATTACCATACCCGCTCCACCACCATATGGATAATCATCTACCTTTTTATGTTTGTTTATTGAATAGTCTCGAATATTATGAGATGATATATCCAATATTTTTTTTTCTATTGCCTTTCCAATCATACTATAATTGAAAACATCAAACATCTCAGGAAATAAAGTTAATATATCTATTTTCATTCTTGCCATTCTTTTACTGGCTTAATTATTATTACATGCTCATTAATATCTACACTAACTACAATATCCTTAAGCACAGGGATAAGTACTTCTTTCTTTCCCTTAACCCAATATACGTCATTGCCCGGTGTACTAAGAACATCGTATACTTTTCCAAGTTCTTCTCCGCCTTCTTCAAAAACACTACATTCTATCAAATCAGCTACATAATAACTACCTTCTGGCAACTTAACTGCATCTTCCCTTTTAACCATTAAATACTTATTTCTATATGTTTCTGCTTGTTCTATGGTGTCTATGCCTTCAATTTTCAGTATTGCTTTATCGGTTTGAAGTTTACAACCTTCAACTTTTCTAATTTCACCATCAATGTACACATTTTTGATAGTCTTGAATCTTTCAAGACTATCAGTTAATGAAAAAACTTTAACTTCACCCTTTAACCCATGTGTTTTACCAATCTGACCTACGCTCATAAAATCTTTCATTTAAAATCCTCCTTTCAAATTTAGCTATATTAAATAGATAAAAATCAAGATTTAATTAAAATAAGAGTTAGGCAGAACCTAACTCTTACTTTATTTCAACAACTACTTTTTTATTTTCTTTAACAGCCGCTGCCTTTACCACAGTTCGAATAGCTTTAGCTATTCTGCCTTGCTTTCCTATAACTTTCCCCATATCCACATGTGCTACAGATAATTCAAGAAGTACCATATGCTCATGCGTCACTTCGTTTACTACCACCATTTCTGGTTTATCAACTAAATATCTTGCCAATACTTCAAGTAACTGTTTCATGGAAAACTCCTCCATTCATTACTTACAAACTTTTCTAGTTGACTGCTATTTTGCTAAGTAACCTTTTAACTGTATCAGATGGTTGTGCACCATTCTTCATCCAATTAGTTGCTTTTTCAACATCTATTTTAATAGTAGTTGGATCTGTTGTTGGATTATAATATCCTATTTCTTCAATGAATTTTCCATCTCTAGGAGATCTTGAATCTGCAACTACCACTCTATAAAATGGAGCATGTTTAGCACCCATTCTTTTTAATCTTATTTTAACTGCCATGTATATCACCTCCTTAAATCTAAGTTTGTTTATTATATATTTGTTTTATTAAAAAGGCATTTTACCAAACAAACCTTTTTTACCAGGTTTTTGGAATCCCTTTGCTTGCTTCATAAACTTTTTCATCATCTCAAAATCTTTTAACAACTTATTTACTTGTTGCACTAACGTTCCTGACCCATTAGCAATTCTCTTTTTTCTAGAAGAAGATCCACTAACTAAACTCGGATGTTTTCTTTCAGCTATTGTCATTGACCTAATGATCGCTTCAACTTTCCCCATGTCTTTTTCGCTTTGAGATAAATCTACACCTTGTAATTCTTTTTTATTTACACCTGGCATCATTTCAACTAATTTATTCAATGGTCCAAGTTTTTTCATTTGTTGCATTGACGCTAAAAAATCATCTAAATTGAATTCTTGGGATAACATTCTATTTCCAAGCTCTTTTGCTTCATTTTCATCTATAGACTGCTGTGCTTTTTCTATTAATGAGAGAACATCACCCATACCAAGTATTCTTGATGCCATCCTATCTGGGTAGAAAACTTCCAGATCATTCATTTTTTCGCCAGAACCAACAAATTTTATAGGTTTGCCAGTTATTGCTTTAATAGATAGTGCAGCACCACCTCTTGTATCTCCATCTAATTTAGTCAAGATAACTCCAGTTATTTCGAGCTGTGAATTAAAACTTTCCGCTACATTAACTGCATCCTGACCAGTCATAGAATCTACAATAAGCATTATTTCACTTGGCTCTACACTTGACTTTATGTTTTTAAGTTCATTCATTAAATCTTCATCTATATGAAGTCTTCCTGCTGTATCTATTATTACTACATTATTACCATTCTCCCTAGCATAAGCTAATGATGCCTTTGCTATATCTACTGGACTCACTTTATCTCCCATAGTAAATACAGGAACTTCAATTTGTTTACCTACTACTTGCAACTGTTTAATTGCAGCTGGTCTATATACGTCACAAGCAACTAATAGTGGCTTTTTGTTTTTTCTCTTCAGTGAAAGAGCAAGTTTCCCACCCATTGTAGTTTTACCCGCACCTTGGAGACCCACTAGCATTATAACAGTTAAACCATTAATAGAAAACTCTAATTTACTTTCTGAATTACCCATTAGACCAGTTAACTCATCGTTAACAATTTTTATAACTTGTTGACCAGGTGTTAGGCTTTCTAATACACCATTACCTAAGCACTTTTCACTAACTTTTTTTACAAATTCCTTTACTACTTTATAATTAACATCGGCTTCAAGCAATGCCAATTTTACTTCTCTCATAGCATCTTTAATATCTTTTTCAGAAAGCTTACCCTTACCTTTTAATTTTTTTATGGTATCCTGTAACTTAGAAGATAACCCTTCAAAAGCCATAATAAACCTCCTAAATA